>Ga0172380_10004656_pt1 | contig 17397 bp, 15 predicted proteins | sample Leawe162metaG_FD_119747 | JGI IMG/M metagenome (GOLD analysis project Ga0172380, IMG submission 119747) | Leachate microbial communities from a municipal landfill in Southern Ontario, Canada - Leachate well 162 metaG | ecosystem: Engineered > Solid waste > Landfill > Unclassified | place...
CGGAAAACCGTGCAATCCAGCCCGTAGCGCTCTCACCAAACGGGCACACATGAAATATATGAAAAAGCTGTTTAGAACCATTATGTTACACATCTTTGCAAGCGGTCAACGGAGGTTTCTAGGATAATGCCCACCACCAGGGACAAAGCCAACATGGCAGGCGTGCTGAAACCGTGTTCTTGTCCCTGAAAGGTGAATGCCACCCGCCGATAGCCGACATGCCGGATGCGTAGCGCCATATCCACCGTCGGTGCCCCGCCGCGTGCCGCCCACGGCGCGAATTCCGCCAGCAGCCGCCAGCTCAGGAACAACAGCACGCATCCGACGAATAGCTTGAACCTAGAAACCTCCGTTGACCGCTTGCCAAGATGTGTAACATGGTGGCTCTAAACAGCTTTGTCATCGATTTTGCGTTCTCACCAAACGGGTACACGCGAAATATATGACAAAGTTGTTTAACGCCATCATGTTACACATCTTGGCAAGCGGTCAACAGAGGTTTCTAGGTTGAACACCAGATTGGTGGCGCTGGCGGAGGGGTGAACATATCCCAGCACGCTCATCTGGAACGGCATCAGCAGGAAAGCGCCGGAGATGCCGACCATGGAGCAGAAAAGGGACAGAACGAACGCCACCAGCGGCGGCAGCCATAGCCAAGTATGCACCCCAGAAACAGGGAAATGCCAATATAGGAAGCCCATGTGGCAAAGTGTGTCAAAAATAATAACGGGTAAACAACTCCATCCTGCGCAAATTCTGCTTTTCGCCGAACTCTGTTTGGGTGTCGCCATTCAATGCATAGAGCCTGAATCGTAGTTCCAGATTGGTTATCCCGGTGTATAGCAGTTCCGGGGTAATCGAATAGCTCCTGTCGTCGAGATTCATGATTGCGGTAACGGACGGCGTGAAATACAGGACGTCGAACGGCTCTTTCCGGCTGATCCTTGCGTAAACGTAATTGCGCATCGGGTTGGGGCGCCCGTAACCGGCTTGGGAAAGATTGAGCGCCCGTTGCAGCAGCACATCGCCGGCGGTAGTCTGAAACTGGGATAGTCCGTTATCGACGAAACGGTAAAAATCGTTCATCTGGCTTTGTGTGTAGCCGGTGCCATTACGGTAATACTCCAGGATGGCGGTGGTGTCGTTTTCAGTGAGGTAGCGCATCCCCAACAGAGAACTGGTGACATTTCCCTGTTGGGTGGTCGTGACGCCGGACGCGTTCGTCACTTTTTGTTCGGCATCGGTAATGCGCGCCCATTCGCCGTGGATTTCCAGGTTGCTCGTCAGGTTGCGCGAGAAATCCATGCCGAAACGCGGCGTCCGGCTGCCCCGACCCAGATAAACCAGGTCGATGTCGGTGTCGCGGTAGAGAAAATACAGCTTGGCAGCCACATTGACGTGGCCCGGCTTGCCGAAATCGCTATTGACATCCGCGCCCACCGGTAGCAATAGCGGCGTCAATGCGAGCGTTTTTAACGGTCCGTCGAAATTTCGGATGAAATCGGCGGCGGCCACGGTGTAGCCTTCCCGAGAGAGTTCCGGGTCGTTCGGGTCTTTGGGGCGCTCGACGAAACCGACCGGACTCCAGGCGTAGCCTTTACCCCAACGCAGGGTTTTCTTGCCTAAGTCCAGCGTGAAGCCAGGGTCGGGCTTGAAGGACGCATAAGCTTCATAAACGCGATTTTCCTGCGCGGAGGCCAGGTTATCCTGTGTTGCATCCGTATGTCCACGGAAGTTGAAGGTGGCGCTTCCCTGGGTATATTTCCCGGTCAGTTCAAGGGCGCCGGTGGTGCGCTCCAGCGTGTCTCTCTGGTCGAGACGGTAGTAGCCGAGCTTATAAAATGCGGCGTTGCGGTTAAGTTGGAATTGGTCCTGTTTCAGTTCGACGTAGCCGCCCAGCTCGAAAGGCTTTTTTTCGAATTCCGCTGCGTCGAAGGCATATTCTTCCGCCGATGCAGGCGCAGCCAGGATAACAGCCGCCCATAATAGAATCCAGCGCAACCTCATTTGCGCAAGTCTTCGACACGCGGCAAGTAATTCAGCGTGAACACCTCATCCTTGAAATCGCGCTTTTTGATCTGGGAATACAGCATCACCGACTTGTAGCCCTTGTGGAGCGGGCTATCCGTCTCAAGGGTGGCGGGGCGTTTGATGCCGCCGCCGAAATCCTTGATGTCCTTGAAATGCAGCGTCTTGATTAATAGCCCGCTGGCGGCATAGCACTCGATGGTCAACGGCAACAGGGCTTTTTTGTCCACCCACATCTTGAGGCGGTCGTAGGCGACATCGCCGGTCTTGGCCTTGAGCGCGAGCCCATAGGCGTCCTTCTGCTCTTCGGTGTTTTCCACGTCGTATTCGACCGTGTAATCGAGGCGCAGGATGTCCGCATTGTTAAACACCCCGCCGATCACCGATTGCAGGCTGGTAATGCGTATCGGTTTACCTACCTCGGGGATGTAGAGCCACATGTTGTCGCCCAGCCGCAACGTGGCGCGCCCCTTGTCGCTGGCCGGGGCGAGGAACAGCGCCACCAGCTTGTCGCGGCCTTTCTTCACGGAATAAAGCACATATTCCTTGCGGCTGCCGTCCGGCTCGACGTTGATCAGTTTGCGCAGCATTTCATAGGATTCCGGCTCCAGGTTGCGGTCCACCTTTTGCAGAATCTGGGCGCCGTCGAGCGCCAGCGCCGGCGCGGCCAGCAGGCATAGAATCACATACAGAAGTTTTTTCATGGGCGTTATCCTTATGGATTAAACATGGCGCAAGGCCGCAATAGGGTCCATCCGGGAGGCTTTCCAGGCGGGTTGGAGGCTCGCCAGGGTCGCCACGACCACCACCATGGCGGCGATGGCGGCTACGTCTCCGCCATGGATAGCCGGCGTCAACAGCAGGTTTTTTTGGATGCCGAAGGAAAAGGTGATTTTCCAGATGTTCAAGGCCTGGATTACGGCAAGGCTAATCAAAGTTCCTGCCGCTGTTCCCGCCAGTCCCAGCAATAACCCTTCGCTCAGGAACAACGCCAGGATTTTTCCGGGCGGGGTGCCGATGGCGGAAATCGTGCCGATTTCGCGAATGCGCTCGTAGACCGCCATGACCATCACGTTCATGACGCTGACCAGCACGATGGAAACCAGCATGATCTTGATGAATACGGTCATGATGTCTATCATCCGGGCAATATTGGAAAAAGGCGAGAGGTCAGCCCAGGTGTGAACTTCGAGCATCGGCTTGCCTTCCTTGTTGGTGAAGGGGGCAAGTTCGCGCGCCAATTGGGCGGAAACCCTGTCAAGTTGTGCGGGATTTTTCAGGCGGATGGCGATTTCGCTAATCTCCGGCTCTTTCATGCGCAGCAGTTCGCGCGCATCGTCCACATGGATATAGCCGTCCCGACCGCCGGGGCCGGTAACGCCCTCCATCACCCCTTTGACCTTGAAAGTCTTGCCGTTGACCGAGCCGTCCCGGTTGGTGGCGACCAGCACCACCGTGTCGCCCACCTTCACCTGCATCCCCTTGGCAAGCAACGCCGGGATCAGGACTTCTCCCTTACTCAGCAGCGCGCCGCCTTTTGCCCCTTCGATCAATCTGCCGGGCATCAAAGGCGTGGTGGCGGCCTCTCGTTGCGGGTCGATGCCGTTGATACGGATGCTGGTGGTTTCGACAAAATTGCTGAACATCGCGCCGAGCTTGACGCGTGGGGAATACGCCTCGATCGCATCCATTCGCTTCAGCACTTCCTCGATCTTGCCGACCATGCCGGCCTTGATATTGAGGTTAAGGGGAAGATTGTCAATGGAGGCGACGTAACCCTTGCGGTGTATTTCCATATGACCCAGCACGGAATCGGTGAACTGGCCTATCATCATCGCCTTGAAAGAGCCGGTGATGGCGACGAACAACAACACCGCCACCATGCCGATGACGATCAGCAGCGAAGTGAGCAGGGTGCGGCGGCGGTAGCGCGCCAGATTTCTGGCGGCGATTTTGAGTACGTTAAGCATGATTGCCTCCCGTTTGTTCTTGCTGAACCTTGCCGTCTTCCAGGGTGAAAGTCACCTCGGCCTCGGACATGATTTTCGGATCGTGGGTGGAAAAGACGAAGGTCGTGCCGAATTCGTCGCGCATTTTCTTCATCAGTTCGAGGATGCGGTAGGCCGTGTCGTGGTCGAGGTTGGCGGTCGGTTCATCCGCCAGCACCAGCTTGGAATTGGCGACCAGGGCGCGCGCCACCGCCACCCGCTGCTTCTGCCCGCCGGAAATCTGATCCGGTCGCTTATCGGCCTGATCCGCCATGCCGACCGCCTCCAATAGCCGCATGACCTGCTCCCGTCGCTTGGGCGCCGGCCACTCCTGCACCATGATGAGCGGATATTCGATGTTTTCATAAACGGTGAGCACCGGAATCAGGTTGAAATCCTGGAACACAAAGCCGATGTGCCGGCCGCGAAATGCGGCGCCGCTACGTTGGTTGAGCGTGTCCACGTCGGTATCCAGCACGGTCAATTTGCCCGAAGAGGGATGATCCAGGCAACCGATCAGGTTGAGCAGGGTGCTCTTGCCGCTCCCCGACGGGCCGACAAACGCGACGAAAGAAGCCGGCTCGATGGAAAAATCCACTCCTTTCAGCGCCTGCACCTCCACATCGCCCATCCGGTAAGTCTTTACCAGTTGTTCCGCACGTACCAAGCTCATGATGTGGCTCCCTTCGTTAAACAAATCCCACTGTAGACCAATTTCAAGATTTCGGCAGATAAAATGCCATGCCGAAACCGAAATAGTTGGTTATCGCCGCATCTTCCCCATCACCCAAACATACAGCAGCGGCAGATAAAACAAGCTCAGCACGGTGCCCAGCAGCAGCCCGCCGATGGCCGCGACCGCCAGCGGCGACATGCGTTCCAGGCCGATGGCGCGTTGCATCGCGATGGGGATCATGCCGGCGATGGTGCCGAAGGCGGTCATCAGAATCGGACGGTAGCGCAATTGCACCGAGCCGAGCGCGGCGCTGTAGGCATCCATTCCTTCGCGGCGGCGTTCCTGGATGAAATCCACCATCAGGATGGAGTTCTTGATGATGATTGAGCACAGCAGGATGATGCCCAACGTGGCGGGCATGCCCAGCGCTTTGTCGAACGCCAGCAGTCCCCAGATCGCGCCGATGGCCGCCAGCGGCAGGATCAGGATGGACAGCAGCGCTAGCGTCGTGCTGCCGTAGGCTGGCACCAGCACGCCGAATAATAGCAGCACGCCGACCGCCAGTCCCACCATCATGCGTTTGGTGGAATGGCCGCCGGCGCCGTTGTCGCCCTCGTCGCTCATGCTCACTCCGGCGGGCAGCACTTGGCGCGCGGCGGCTTGCGCATTTTCGCTAAGGATGCTGACCGGCATGGTGTTGCGGTAGGCCAGCACGTCGGCGCTGTAACGTAGCGCGTCGGTGGTCAGCAGCGCCAATCCCGGTTGCTCGACGAAGCGGGCGATCTCGCCGAGCGCAACCGAGGCGCCGTCCGCCAGCGGAATCGGCAGTAAGGTCAGGGCTTGCGGGTCGGAGCGATAAGGTTCGGCGAAATAACTGCGTAGCGGCAGCGCGCCGACTGTCGGCAGTTTGCTCAAGGTGGCTTGCGGCGCGCCTTTCAGGGGCAACTGGGCCATCACTGCATCCGGTGTCAGCCCCAGCGCGCGCAGTTTGTTTTCGTCCAGCACCAGGCTGATTTCCGCTGTGTAGCCGTCCCAGGTGGTGGAAACCGAAGATAGCCCCGGCACGCCTTGCAGCGCCGTTTTAACGCGCTCGGCGGCGACCGGCAGCAAGCGCCAGTCGTCGGCGTATAGGCGCAGATCGACCGGCGCTTTGATGGTGGATAGCGCGGTGGCGCCGGAATCGAACGCATCCGCCACCGTTACGCCCGGCAGCGCGGCCACTTGGCGGCGCAGGTCGGCCTCGATTTGCCAACTGGTTGCCTCGCGCTCCAGGCGAGTCACGTAGGTGATGTTAAATGTGGCTTCGGCGGGCAATTGGCCGGAGCCGAGCGAGATTACCCCGGCCTCGGAACCGAAAATGGCGCTGACCCGCTTGACCCGTTTATCCTGCATCAGGCGCGCCTCGAATTCCTTGAGCCGCGCTTCGGCGACCTCTACCGGCTGGTTGGCGCTGAAGCGCACATGCATCCGCACGTTGCCGGTGTCCATTGGCGGCATGGCTTCCTTGCCGATGATAGGAATAATGGTGTTGAAGCTGAACACCAGCAGCGCGAACGGCGGGATCACCAGCAACAGACGGCGCACGCTGCCGCCCTGAAAGGCGAAGCCGAGCAATCCGGTATAGAGCTTTACGCCCGGCGCAAAGGTGCGGTGGTAAAGGCTTTCCAGCGCCTGCTCGAAGCGGTTTTTTTGCGGCAGGCCGTTGCGATACCAGAATGCCGACAGGCGCGGGATGAAGGTCACGGCGATGAAGTAGGAGACGAACACCGCGATCACCACGGTGAGTATCATGTGCTTGTAAACCTGTTGCGGGAAATCGCCGACGAACATCAGCGGGGAGATCACCACCGCCGTCGCCAGGGTGCCGACGAATACCGGGTAGAGCACTTCTTCCGTGCCTTTTTGTACTGCCGTTTGCATGTCTTCATGCAGTTCGCCCAGATGCCGTTCGATGTTTTCCAGCACCACCACCGCATCGTCCACCAACATTCCCAGCGCCAGGATGATGCCGGTCATCACCAGGATGTTGAGTTCCTTGCCGAGCATCCACAGGATTGCCAGCGTCACCAGAAACACCAGCGGGATGCTGACCAAGGCGGTGGCGACCGCGCGCCAGTTGCCGAGGAACAGCAGGATCACCAGGCTGGTGAATATAATCGCGTCGATCAGCGCCTTGAGCATGTTGTCGTTGGAAATCTGGATCAATTCGCCTTGGGTGTCGCTGACGGCAAAGTTGATTTGCGGGTAGTGCGCCTTAAGCGCGGGCAGCATTTTTTCAGCATCGTCGATGGCGGCCTGCACCGGCGCGCCCGGTGCGCGCAGCACCGCCACCGCGATGCCGGGCTGGCCGTTGCCGTGGTAAGCGGAATAGCGGTCGGCGTGGGACAGGTTCAACTCGGCTACGTCGCCCAATTTCACGTCGCGGGTGAGCGGCAGCAGGCGCAGGTTTTCGATTTCGGCGCGCTCGCCGTAGATGGTCAGGGTATGGCTGCCGCCCTTGCCCAGCAGGTTGCCGAGCGGCCAATCGCGGTTTATTTTGCCGAGCAACTCCTGCAATTGCGCCTGGCTGATACGCAATCGCGCCAGCTTGAGCGGATCGAACTCGATTCGCACCGCCGGCTCATAACCGCCGAATATTTCCACGTTGGCGACATTGGGCTGGGTGACCAGCGCGGCGCGAACGTCGTTTTCCGCCAGCAGACGGATTTGCGCCAGAGTCAGGCTGTTGCCGGGTTTGGGGGAGAGCGTCAGCACCATCACCGGATTGGTGAACGCGCCGACCGCATACACCGACGAGGGCGGCGCGTCCGTCGGCAGCTTGGCGCGCACCCTGGAAAGGGCGTTGTTCACGTCGAGCAGCGCGGCATCCAACCCCTTCTCGTATTCGAATTCGGCGCGGACGATGGACGCCTCGTTCTTGTTGGTGCTCTGCACGTCGCGCACCTTACTCAGCGAATACAGTTCCTGCTCGATCTGGCGCGTCACTTTCTGCGCCACGCTTTGCGCGGAAGCGCCGGGCAATTGGGTTATCACGGTGACTTGGGGGCGCTCGACATCGGGATACATGTTGCGCGGCATCTTGAGATAGCCGATAACGCCGAGAATAGAAGCGATAATCAGGATTACGTTGAGCAGCAGCGGTCGCCCGTGAAAGTATCGGAACAGCATGATCTATTTTTCGCCGGGCTGAAGCGTGAACGGCGCACCGGCCACCAGACGCGACAAAATATCCGGGCTGGCGCACACCACGCGCCGCCCGTCCAGCGCTGTGTCGTTGGCGACCATGCCTTCCTCGCCTTGGGCGGCAAACGCGATGCGTAGCGTTTCGATCTGCCCGGCACTTTGCGGTTTATGGTGATGCCTGCCTTCCGCCGTCGGCGGCGCCATCGCGTGAGCCGGTGGTTGATCTTCGTGCTTCTGATGGTGCTGTCCGGCGTGTTCGGGCGGATGTTCCGGTTTATGCTCCGCCGGGTGAGTCGGCATCTCCTTGGAGCCATTTTCCTTGAGCGCCAGCACCGTCGCACTGTGGCCGTCGTCGTTTAACAGGCATACACGCGGCAGCAACACAGCCTCCGGCGAACGAAACACCACCAGTTGGGCGTCGATGCGAGATCCCGGCAGCAGCGCTGCATCCTGGCTGCGCGCCTCGAAACGGCGCAAGCCTTGCGCCCCGGCTTCCGGCCACGGACGCAACGGCAGCATTTGATCGCCGATGCGTAAACCAGCAGCTTGCAGCGTTTCCGGCAGGTTGACCAGCAAACGCACCCCGGCGGCGGTGTCGGTGATCTTGAGCAAGGGTTTGCCGGGTGTGACCAAATCTCCCGGCTGTGCCAAGCGCTGGCTGACCACGCCGTCGAACGGGGCGGTCAGCACACCGTAGCGTAGGTTTTCACGCGCCGCCGAAACTGCGGCGTGGTTGGATTGCAGCAACGATTTATAACCCTGCATCGCCGCGCCGGCTGCGGCGTGGCGCGCGCGCATGGCGGCCAGCGCGGCTTCAGCGGATTGCACCTGCTCCAGCGACACTCCCTGGATTTTGTAGAGTGCTTGCACGCGCCGGGTGCGTTCCTCCTCGGCCTTCAGGTTGCTCTCGGCGGCTGCCAGCTCCGCTGCCAGCGTGCCTTCCTGCAAGCGACTTTGCGCCAGAACCGCCTCGCTGCGCTGCAAGTCGGCATCCGCCTGGCTCACGTCCAGCCTGACCAGGATGGCTCCCTTTTTGAAACGCTCGCCTTCGAACAGCGGCAACGCCGTGACGTAAGCCGTCATGCGGCTGGACACCACGCTGTCGCGCAATGCCTGCACCTCCGCCACGACGGGCCGGGTCAGGCGCGTGTGACCCACGGATAAGCGCTTGGCCTCGACCACCACCGGTAACAGTGTCGGTGGCATTTCGTGGCCGTGGCGCTGGCTTTTGCCGTTGAGCAACCAAGCGCCGCCGCCGATCACGGCGGCAGCGATCAACAGGACAATGGCTATTTTTTTAATTTTTCATCCATTCTGGCGATATAGGTTTCGGCGGGCAATCCAATGATGACCTGGGTGGCGGACCACGCGGCAGCGGCGCGCGCTTTGGCTTGCGCCAGGCGATAGCGGGCGTCGAGCAGGTCGCGCTCGTGGCGAAATAAATTCTCCAGGGTTTGGTTGCCAAGCCGCTGCATTTCCACTTGTACTTGCGCTACCTGTTCACGATAGGCGATTTCTTTTTCCATTGCGGCGGCATCCGCCAGCGCCGCATCGTAGGCGGCGCGCAGGCTGACAAGCTGGCGGGCGCTTTCGCGTTTGGCGGCTTCGCTTTGTTCGACGGCAGCCATGGCGGTCAATTTTTGCGCTTGCGCCTGGCTGTATTGGGGAATACCCAAGGGCAGACTCAGCACCCCGCCCACCGCCCAAGTGTCGCGGTGATCGCCGCCGGGTGCGCCGTTGCGGTAATAATTGGCGTCCACGCTGACGGACGGCAGCAAGGCACGGCGGCTTTCCTCGGCTTGAGCCTGCGCCGACTGATGGCGAGCCTGGGCGATTTGCACGGGTAAGGTGGCGTCGGATGGGGTATCCCAGGCAGGCACATGAATTTCATTTGCACTCGGCAGGAATTTCTCTAGTCCGCCGGCCTCGGCGAGATCGGCTTGCGCCTGTGCCACCGCGCCGCCAAGCACGGCTTCGTCGGCGGCAAAACGCGCCAGTTCGCTTTCGGCATAACGGGCATCCACGCCTGCCGTTTTACCCAGTTCGACTTCTTTCCGAACGCGCTGATAGGTGGCGTCCACCCGCTTGCGAGCGGATGCCAGCGCCTCGCCTTGTCGGCGCAAGGCTTGCAGGGTGAGGTAGGCGTTGGCCGCCTGATGCAGCTTGAGCAGGGTTTGCTGGCGGGTAGCCAATTCGCTGGCGACCAGATCATATTGCGCGCGCTTTCTGTTGGCGGCAATCACGCCGAACAAATCCACCGGCAAATTGTAGCTCACGCCGGTTTGGGCAATGCGTTCGGAAATGAGCGGAACCATCGACGTGCCGGGCGTAAACATACCCACCACGCGCTGGTCTTCGTAGCGATGCAAACCGGTGGAGAGCACCGCGCTACCGAAATAGCGTCCCGTCGCGGCATCTTTCTGGGCTTGCGCTGCTTCGGTCTGCTTGGCTGCCGCGCGCAATTGGGGATGTTGCAAGGTCGCCTGCAACAGATCGCCCAACTCGCCTGCCGTTGTGCTCAGGCTGAAGGTTATGCCGATCAACATGGTAATGCTTCGAATTCGCCTGGTGCGGTAACGCCGGTTGTGTTGTGTCATATCCTTAGCCCGTAATATCGATTACAGTCCGAATTAGAACATTCCTGCGTAACTGGAACGTTACGCTGGCAAGCGTTTTGTAACAAAGTGTAACAAACCGTTTCCCGGATAGAGCTATATTTGAAGAATAAAATTCGATGCGGGATGCTCTTATTCTCGCTTTTTGATATTCTGGAAGACTTATATTGGGTGTTGAGGACATGGCTGGGGCGGTGATTTGTTTGGTTGGACGAGAATGGGACGCTGCATCTTGACCGCATTATTTGCTTCAAATCTGGACAATTCATCAGATATTCTCAGAAAAAAATTGCCCATTTATCCAGGTCTTTTCGAGTTTATACAAAATGCAAAGTGTCGGAGACGTACTTTGTCATTGCGGCTGAAATGGTCTCTGCCGCAATCCGAAATATGTCCTCAAAACCCAATATGAGCCTTCTGGAAAACAATATGACGGCGCCGACTGGTGGAAGTGACGAAGAAATAGGATAGAGGCGCCATGACCGCACACGATCACATACTCGTCGTGGACGACGATGCCGAAATCCGTAGCCTGCTGGGCGACTATCTGAGGAAAAACGGCTATCAGGTAAGCACTGTCGGCGACGGCAAGGGCATGCGGGCGGCGTTCGACCAGGGACGGGTTGATTTGATCGTGCTCGACCTGATGCTGCCCGGCGATGACGGTTTGGTGTTGTGCCGCGATTTGCGCGCGCGTTCGTCGATCCCGATCATCATGCTGACGGCGCGCGGCGATGAGACGGATCGTATCGTTGGCCTGGAAATGGGCGCCGATGACTACCTGCCCAAGCCGTTCAACCCGCGCGAACTGCTGGCCCGGATCAAGAGCGTGTTGCGCCGCGCCAGAAACCTGCCGGACAGCGCGAACCTGGAAGACGCACAGTGCATTCATTTTGCCGAGAGGCGGCTGAACGTGCATGGGCGTCAACTACTCTCTCCCGAAGGTGTGGTGATTCCGTTGAGCGGTGCGGAATACCGCCTGCTCAAGATATTCCTGACTCATGCCAACCGGGTGTTGAGCCGCGACCAATTGATGGATTGGCTCCAAGGGCGCGAAGCCGATCCTTTCGAGCGCAGCATCGATGTGCAGGTCAGCCGCTTGCGCAACCGGCTGGGTGATGACGCCAAGGAACCCGCCATTATCAAGACGGTGCGCGGCGAAGGCTATGTTCTAGTAGCGCAGGTGGTGATGGAATGAAACGTTTCCCGCAGCAGACTTTGTTCAGCCAGATGGTGCTGATCCTGCTCGGCGGCCTGATTACCGCGCTACTCATCAGCGCCGCGATTCATTTGCGCGAGCGCGGCAAACTGCTGTATCGCGCCAGCACTATGCTGGTGGCACAGCGTGTCGCGGATCGGGTTCACATGCTGGACTTACTCGACAGCGAGGCGCAACGCGCATTCCTCGGCACGCTCGGCTCGCCTGACTTGCGGGTTGCATTGGATAGCGAGCCTCGCGCCATTCCTGCCGACAGCACGGCGTCCGATTTCGAGAACCTGCTGCGCAGCAGGTTTGCGGAAAACCGCACTATCCGCATCGCAACCAACAAAATCATCCTGGACAAAGCGCCGCCTCATGATCTGAAATGGCAGAGCGATAGCGCCATCGGGCAGAGCTTTGTCCCACCGGAACTGGCGCTGATCGTGCAGGTGCAATTGCATAATGGCCTGTGGGCCGGGTTTGAATTCACCTTGCCGCGGATTGCTTTCATCTGGCCTTATCACCTGTTGGCGAATCTGCTCATTTTACTCATCGTGGTGCTGGTACTGTCGCTCGTCGCCGTGCGTCTGGCGACGCGCCCCCTGTTCGTTCTGGCCGAGGCTGCGGAAGACCTGGGAAAAAACATCAATCGCCCGCCCCTGGCCGAGCACGGTTCGACGGAAGTGCGCCGCGCGGCGCAAGCCTTTAACACCATGCAAAATCGCCTGGTGCGCTATATTCAGGACCGCACCCGCATCCTGGCCGCGATATCGCACGACCTGAAAACGCCCATCACCCGCCTGCGGTTGCGCGCCGAGTTGCTTGACGATAGCGAGTTGAAGGCGAAATTCGACAAGGATTTGCAGGAAATGGAATCCATGGTGGCTACCACCCTCGACTTCATGCGCGGAGTGGACAGTCAGGAAGCGCTACAGCCCGTGGACATCATGGCCTTGCTGGAGTGCATCCAGGCCGACGGGATGGAAATGGGGCAGGAAATCCACCTTAGCGGCGTCGTCGCGCGTCCTTACCGTGGTGCACCCAACGCCCTCAAACGCTGCCTCGGCAACCTGATCGACAACGCCATCAAGTACGGAATGTGCGCGTATATTGTCTTGTCGGATAGCGACAAACGCCTGGAAATTCGCATTTGGGATCACGGCCCCGGCATCCCGGAATCCCAGCTCGAACGCGTGTTCGAACCTTTTTTCCGCCTGGAGGAATCGCGCAGCCGGGATACGGGGGGAACCGGCCTGGGACTGAGTATTGCGCGGAATATTGCACAGACCCACGGGGGGGAATTGGTGTTGCGCAATCTTGCTTCCGTCGGTCTGGAAGCACTGCTGGTGTTGCCGCGCGCCAACTGATCCCTATTAAATCGCAATAAAGGCGCTGTCGCAATAAAGGCGCTGTATTTCGACAGCCGTGGGACAGCCACACAGCGTAATTTGCGCCTTGCATTACATCCTGCGAGATGTGCGGCTAAATCGGTAAATTGTGGCGAGGCAAGGTATGGAAGGAGACGATCCCTATCAATGTTTAACAAAAACATCCAGCGCCTTGATCAACACCAGCACCACACCCGCTCCGCCAATATACCACCTCATCGTCGAAATAATCGTCTCCTGCATCTTGACCTGTGCTTGCTCAAAACGCGTTTCCAGGGCGCCCATGCGCTTTTCGAAATCCGCTCGCATCTCTGCGGCAAAGGTTTGAAACTTGCTTTCCAATACCTGAAACTTGCCTTCCAGCCCCTGAAACTTGCCTTCCAACGCCACCACGCTGGCCGCGACTTCATCCAGTCTTATATCCAAATGGTTGATATGATTGTACTGACTTTTCAGCAACAGCGTGTTGATGTCATCCTGTGTTAAACCCTGCCCAGCGCTGAAGCGCCCTTCGATTTCCTTCAATCGAGGGGTGATCATTTCCAGCAGCATGTCGTCTACCTTGGTCTTGTTCATGGCGCGGCTCCTGAATTCATGTGAACACAATCGATTGTATACTTTGCGCGGCCACGATTTGCGCATTTATCCATCGTCTCGCGGGCGCGGCTTCCGCGTTGCAAATTGCTTGTGTGGTAATGCCACACAAGCAATTTGCGCAGCAATCGCATCCTGCGAGACGCGGCTAAATCCGCAAATCGTGGCTGCGCAAAGTATACATGCCCCGGCAAGCGATCAACTGAGTTTTCTAGGTTGAAAGTCAGGCGCTTGCCTGTTGCTCAATGCGGAACACCAGATGCCCGCCCACCGCTTGCGCGAAGCGTTCGACGGTGCGCATGGATGGTGGGCGCTTGCCGCTTTCCAGGCGCGCCACCGCGCTTTGAGTGGTTCCCATGCGTTGCGCCACTTCGCCTTGCGACAATCCGGCGCGGGCGCGGGCGGCAATCAGTTCGCGGGCAATGGTGAATTCATCGGCCATTGCGTCGTATTCGGCGCGGGTCGCGGCATCATCCAGCATTTCGAGCTTGAGGGCTTTTAAGGTTTTCATGTCTCGGATTCCAATCGTTTGTGTGCGGTGGCGATGGCGGCGCGTGGGGTGGTTTGTGTCTTTTTGACGAAAGCGTGCAATACCAGCAGCGTGCGGCCATGAACGGCGGCATACACGGCGCGGGCCTGCATACGCATTTCCCACAGCTTGCCCTCCAGTGGCCGAATATGGGGCAACCCCACTTTTTCCGGCCCGAACGCTTCCAACAGTTCGGCGATGCGCAAAAAGCGGGCGCGCATGTCGGTAGGCAATGCTTTCAATTCGATTTCGGCCAGAGGGTGCGCCTTTGCTGTCCATCCGCTCATAGTATAGCACTCTTGCTATTTATTGTTTATCCCGATGCTCTCCCTGCGCTGCCGGGTTCCGCAAGCGTCATTCAGGCTACCCTGCGGGGTGGATCGCCCCTAATAGCCGCATTCCGCGCGCGCCGGTTACTTCCGGCAAGTTCCCCGGCTTTCCTTCCAGGGTTTGCTGCGCCAGCCAGGCGAAGGCCAGAGCTTCCACCCAATCGCTGGAGATTCCCAGTTTATCGGTCATATCGACCGATGCGTTGGGCAGCAGTTGCTGTAGGCGGCTAACCAGCGCACGGTTGTGCGCGCCGCCGCCGCACAGATAGATTTCCTGTGTCCCTGGGCAATGGGTGCGGATTGCGTCGGCGATGCCGCGTGCGGTTAATGCAAGGAGGGTCGCTTGAATATCAGCCGGTGCGTGGGAGGGGGGGAGGTATTGCTGTAGCCACGCCGGATTGAACAGGTCGCGCCCCGTGCTTTTCGGGGGGGGGGCGGAAAAATACGGGTCCGCCAACATCTGTTCCAGCAGTTCGGGGATGGGACGACCGCTATCCGCCCATGCGCCGTCCCGGTCGAAGGCTTGCCCCAAATGCCGGTTAGTCCAGGCGTCCAGCAGCACATTGCCCGGGCCGCAATCGAAGCCGGTGATTTTCCCCTGGACGGGCAGGTCGGTCAGGTTGCTGATGCCACCGATATTGACGATGACGCGATGAATTTCGGGGTGCTTGAATAGCGCGGCATGGAACGCCGGCGCCAACGGTGCGCCCTGCCCGCCGGCGGCGATGTCGCGCGAGCGGAAATCGGAGACGACGGCGATGCCGGATAGTTCCGCCAGTAGCGCCGAATTGACCAGTTGCAGGGTGTAGCCGAGATCGGGGCGGTGGCGCACGGTTTGGCCGTGGCAGCCGATTGCGCGGATATTGTGGGCGCTGCACTGCGCCGCTTGCAGCAACTGGCGGACCGAAACGGCGTAGGCGTGGGAAAGCCGGTTGGCGGCCAGCGCCGCACGTTCCAGTTCGTTGTCCCCGGCGGTGTTGAGTTCCAGCAACGTAGCGCGCAACTCTTGGTCGAAGGGAAGGTGCAGGCTGCCAAGCTGGCGCGGCGCACCGTCATCCAAACCAATCAGGGCGGAATCGATGCCGTCCAGGCTGGTGCCGGACATAATGCCGATATACAGCGTCGGCGCGTTGCCCATATGAATCTAGCCCGGATATTTCATAAATTCGCGTGATGATCGCGCAGGATTTTGTTTCATAGGTGAATTTTGCGAGGGAGCGGCGTAGTTATTCATACGCCCGACTGAGCGAAATTTGCCTATGAAACAAAAGACCAGCGAGGGCGTGCGCAATTTATGAAATATCCGGGTTAGTCCAATGCGGCCAGGTTGGTGTTGCGCAACAATTCCAGGCGAGTCATCATTTGTTTGCTCTGTTTGCTGAATTCCGCGAAGCTCTGCGCGGCAATGGGCAGCGCGCTGGGCAGCGCGACGCTCAACGGATTGCGCTGAACGCCGGCCACCTTGAATTCATAATGCAAGTGTGGTCCGGTGGCGAGGCCGGTCATGCCGACGAAACCGATGACATCGCCCTGGCTGACCCTGCTGCCGCTGTGCAAGCCCTTGGCGAAGCCGCTCAAGTGACCGTAGACGGTGTTGAATTGCCCTTGGTGCTTCAATACGATCATGTTGCCGTAGCCGCCCTGCTTGCCGACGAATTCAACCGTTGCATCCGCCGTCGCCCTGACGTGGGCGCCGATCGGCGCGCCGTAGTCTATACCTCTGTGGGCGCGCCATTCCTGCAAAACGGGGTGAAAACGGGCGTTGGTGAAGCCGGAGGTGATGCGGGAGAATTCCAGCGGCGAGCGGAGAAACGCCTTGCGCAGGCTTTTCCCGTCCGGCGTGTAATAGCCGCCGTGGCCGTCGTGTTCCTGAAAGTAGACGGCGCGATAGGTTCTGCCCTGGTTGCTGAATTCCGCAGCCAACACCTGGCCGGTCTTGACCGGCTCGCCTTGGTTGTAAAAGACTTCGTAGACTACGGTGAAATGGTCGCCTTTGCGCAAATCCAGGTGAAAGTCGATATCCGAGGAAAAGACATCTGCAAGTTGGACTGCAATGTTATCGGGGATGCCGGCGGCGTCCGTGGCGGCGAACAAAGAGCTTTTGATCTCGCCGGATTTCATCAGCACGCGCTGTTCCAGCGCTACGGCCTGGTCGCTGGCCTTGAAGACGCCGTTTTTCTTATCGACCCGCAGCATGTTGTCGCTGCCGGTGTTATAGCGCAACGCCAGCAACTCGCCATTTTCCGCCGTCTCGGCGCGCACCGTGCGACCGGGAATCAGCAGGCGGATGCCTTTGGTGTTTTTGGTGCTGCGCAGAAAATCGACGATCTCTTCATTGCTGACGTCAAGACGCTCCAGCAGGGAAGCGATGGTGTCGCCGCGCTGGATTTTCTCCTCGCGCCAATAGGCGCCATCCGGGGCGGCTTGCGCCGGGTCGGGCAGATCAAGGTTTTCAATCACGGTATGCACCGGCACGCGTTGCGTATCGATGCCGGGGGCGATGCCGAATGCGGCGACGATGCCGAACAGAGGGATGCTGGAAAGCCCAACCAACCACCGCAGACTGATTTTTCGCTCTTGCGCCAGGGTATTTTGCGCTAGAATCGCAGGTTTATTGTTTAGCATTGACAATCCTGAATTTTTATTCAGGCGCAAGGTTAGCAGAAAACCAAGTTTCAGTGAAGGCAGAAGTCGTAGAGGCTAGAAAAAACCGGCGCATAGCGCCGACATCTACTATAAGCCTCTAGGAGCCTGTCGGACTTAAAGGAATCGGCTGCAAAATGACCTGGTCGGTGCATATTTCCCCGCTTTTCAAACCAATATGAATAACTATTGGCTTGAAAAGCGGGAAAATCTGCCCTCGACC
>Ga0172380_10004657_pt1 | contig 17394 bp, 35 predicted proteins | sample Leawe162metaG_FD_119747 | JGI IMG/M metagenome (GOLD analysis project Ga0172380, IMG submission 119747) | Leachate microbial communities from a municipal landfill in Southern Ontario, Canada - Leachate well 162 metaG | ecosystem: Engineered > Solid waste > Landfill > Unclassified | place...
TCGGCGCACTAAACCGGTTAAGTTCACGTACTCCGGCCGTGAACTTAACCGGTTTAGTTCCGCCACCACGAAACCCCCGAACCGGGAGGACTAAACCGGTTCGGGGGTTTCGGGGAGGATCAGCGGTGATTGCGCAGATGACGTATGAATGTCACCTGTGATACGAGTACCGACACACTCAGAATGATGATCGCGAGACTGTTTACCATGGTGGGTGTCACGTTCCCTCCGTTCCCATCCGTCGCATCGACAGCATGTTACTCACAAGTTCGCTGAGTGCCTGTACTTCGGCGAGGCTCATCAACGGGAGGAGTGCGTTTAGCGACATGGAATGTCCGTTGACCATGGCCACGAAACGGTGGATTGTGTCGCCACGCTTTTCACCCGCCATGAGTACGGCTGATTGTGTCTGCTGGTGAAAGGTGTCCCTCTGCTCCGAATATTCACGGAGGATACTCAGGAATTCTCCCGTTTCCCGTTCGTCCATTACGTTACTCTCCTATGCAGTCCAGATGATCCACAATAGTCTGATAGCTACCCCCGCACCTGCCACGATCACCGCTAGTAGACTCCCGGCGATGATGGTCGCCGTCCAGCGGACGTAGTTTGCTTCTCGCTTGTCGTCGGCACAGCGGATGAGTCCGTCCGCTAGGTGGCCTAGGATGCTGACGGCGGCCCCGTACAGGCACGCGACGGCGCCGGACGCTAGGCAGGCAATTAACACGTCGAACGCGTCCCACGGTTCGTTCACGGCTGCGTGCATGTCGGGTCCCCCTTGACGACTGTCACGTCCCCGTAGTAATTACTACCGTTTCCTAGCATGCCGAATCCCTTCGGAGATGTAATCCATGGCTGCGATGATGAGATACATCATGCATGTGACTCCCATCATCATGACGATAAAGGGAATCCAGTCATACATGGTGACGTAGCTGTCACTCATCCTGCGGCACTCCGTTTTTCGTTCCGGCGATAGCTTCACGGGCCGGTTCGGCGGATGCGATGGACACCTTGTGAACGGAGCACGCGTGCAGGGTCAGTGCACGCTGGCCGTAGTTGCCGTTAGCGTCCTTGTAACTTTCGGAAACTGACATCTGCGTCCATCCTTCCTCTAGGTCGGAGAAAGCGTGGTTGCCGATGTCGCACCATTTCGCGTTACTCATTGTTGTCTCGCTTCCGTCGTTGTTGTTTTTCTGACCTTACGGCTTGCGCGTGCCGTTTCCGTGCATACTTACGTCTACCGGTTTTCTTTTCTCTCCTATGTCTCACCGTAGACCGCCGTGGCGATGATGGGTTCCGGCACGGTGGTTACGTATTCCGTCGGCACTGTCATGATGACCACTAATCCCATAACGACGATCCCCAACGCTCCTAGAAGTCTGGTGATCCCGGGTGTGTCCACGGGCCGGGTACCGGTGATGTTGACGTGCTTTCCTTGGCAGACACGTCGCAGGGTTGGCACGCGCACGATGGTATCACCTCGCAGTACAGGACGACGCCTTACGCGGACGCAGCGTCCGCATTCACAGCGGCACATTCCGTGTCGATCGTAGTGTGGCCAGTCGTGCATGGTGGGCATAAGCCCACGTAACCACCATAGCAATTCCACCGATAACCACTCCGATCATGAAATGTCCGGGGTCGCCGTGATAGGTATCGTACCATCTGTTGAGGGTGTCGATAGGACGTCCGCCACCCCCTGACGGAGTGTCTTTCGCGCATCCTGCCGTAATAGCGACGGCGATCAGCGCCGTGAGATAACGCGCTTGTTTCGTTATCATCACAACGAGTGTTCCGATGAGTATTCCGCTGAGTAGTGCGATGAGCATTACGGTCATCCTTCCTGTATACCAATCCTGTTCTCTCCATCCGCCTCCCCACGATCCGCCTTGTCGGGGGAGCGTTGACTGCCCTTGTACGTTCCACGATGATGTGGGACCGGACCCGCCGTTCTGCCCGCTAGAACAACTAGCGAGCAGAACGACGACTAACCACGACCAGAGTTTCACTTCCGTTTCCCGCCTAGGATACGCTTGACGATTCCAGGTTTCGGGGCGTGTGCCGATGGGGGAGGCACGATCCCTCGCGTGGATTTCCCATAGTCTTTCGCGTGTCCGTCCTTACTCACTTGAATAACCTTTCACGATCGTAGGTGAATGTGTCCCTTACGGTCGCCGTGTAGTCACGGATATCGGTGAGCATGTCGCTCGCCGTGCGTGACCGCCTATCGTGGGGGGACGTCTCTAGGTACCATCGGTACAGGTCGGACATTTTCGTTACGACGTTATACATCCTTGCTCTGGCGTTCATTTGATAGATGCCGAAACTGATTTCGTCGCGTGTCCTGTACATGTCCTTCATCCTTTCGGTAACGTGCTTGAGCCACCATCATAGTTCATGATGGTGGCTCATCGCAACCGTTGACGTCACCCGATCACCTGATCAGTACCACCAACGGTCAGGGCTCAGGAGCGTGGCGGTACCTCGCACGTCACGGCGGTCGACGTGGACAACGTCGCCATCGGACGCGATGCCGTATCCGGCGAACCAATGCTGTGACTTGAGCGCGCTGTACGCGATGTCACCGTAGATGTCAGCAGCGAGCCCGTAACGGTGCATCGACCCCGGGGCACCACCGACGGACTTGTTCCGTTTCGTACACCGGTACCCGCTGACGATCACGACGCCGCGCGGACTGTATTTCGCCCGGTACTTCTCAAGTGAGCTGAGAAGTTTCCGGTGCACCTTGAGTTTCGCGCACCCGGCGAGACGTCCACCACAGTGACACCGAAACTCTCTCGCCGAGAAGTGTGCGCTGAGATCAGCGAGTCCGTGCTCGTGTCGGTCCCACGATTTCATGGCGGCAACGGACGTGTACGGCCCGATGATTCCGTCGACGTCGAGAGCCGTTCCGAGGTTCCATGCCGTCTGAAACCCCTTCGTATCCGGGAACCCTAACCGTGCGATGATCTCAGCCGTTGTCGGCATTGTCGTTTTCGTCCTCTCCGTTCGGCTTCCGCTTACGGAGGAAGGGTAGCAGAGCTGTCAAGGCCGCAATGGAGTAGGTGGCGAACGCACCGGGATCATGATCGGTTGCGACGATGATCGTGAACACGGTGAACGCTGCCACATAAATGATGCCGATCACGATGAGTTCCATTATCGGTTCCCTTCCATGGTGAGCGCGAACGTGGCGCTGACTACCCCGACGTTGGCATTGAAATAGTAGAACCGTGTCGCGCGTTCCGGTAAGTAGATCTGCTTGCTTCCTCGTTGGGTGCTCACGCTCACCGGGAGGGTTTCCGAGAAGTAAGGTACGCCGCTGAGCTGATCGTAGAGACGGAAGTATCCGACGGCTGTGAGTGGCCCGACGTCCCATGAGATGGTGGCGGGTCCGGCGTAGGTTTCGGGGTATTCGGTGTTTCCGCCGACGGCCCATGCCGCACTACTACTGAGCCATAGACCAGGGTCACCGGATAAGACAGTGCGTCCGCCACCGACCTGCATGTTCATGAGTTCGACGCGCTCAAGTGTCCCCGTCGATCTCATGGTGCCGGTGACGCGCATCTCTACGGATGCGATAGCGGCTCCGACGCCTAGCGCCGGTGACAAGCGTATCCGGAAATATGGTCCACGGGTCATGGAAGGGCTGACGAGTATCCCGCCCCCGGACGGGAAGTAGGTCATTCGCCGTCCGTCCATGAATTGCAGTCCAGCGGCGTCGGCATAGGTGAACAGGTAGACGTGTCGCGGGGTGAAGCATGATCCGGCGACGCCGTTGGTTTCCCGAATATAAATTGATGCCGAGTTGTAACGGGAGACGTCGATGATGGGAGAGTCGAACGTAGCGGCTAACGCTACATTCACAGTGTCGTTATACAGTACGGCCGCTTCGTCGATGGGCGGCACACCCTCGATACGGATAGCCGTCGCAATCCCCTGTGCCAGTCCCCCTAGTATTAGCGCGTTACTGATCGCCGTCGGGTTGAAAATCCCGCCCGTATTGGTGATGAGCCTGAGTGTCGGTAACGGTGTCGCTGGCACGCCTACGGGGTCGGAGATGACCCACAATCCGCTTCCTTCACCGGTAGTCCAGTCCTTATTACTTCCTGGGTCGAGCGGGTACCCGGTAGCGACGCTTACTGTCGAGTCGGTTCCGAGATAGACGCGTCGTAAACCGTCGTTCGTCAATTGCACGTCAGGATAGAACGAGTGCGCGGGAATCACGAGGGTAGGTGACTGATCGGAGATCGTGTAGGCATCTTGCATTGTTCACACCGCCCGCTGCGACCACGCGGAACCGCCGGACGGAAGCGCGGCAGTCTTACTCGCCGATGTCTTGAGCCGGTAGTAGGTGGGTTTCCCTGGGTGTCCTGAGATCGAGGATTCCTTGATTCCGGATTTCTCACTCAACGCCGAGTAATACTTGTTGTCGCCGCTGACAACACCCATATGCCCTGGCCACCATACGATATCGCCGACGCCCGGGTTCGTTGTTTTTACGGTGAACTTCCCCGCCACGCTGGGGAACGACGAAGTTGTGAACCTAGGTCCATCGTAGTAGCCGAGCGACTTGACCCCCGCCCACGTCAACCCCGAACAGTCATACCCACCTTCACTCAGACTCTCCCCGCCCCAGTGATAGTTATTCCCGGCTTCCCTGGCGAGGCGCTGCATTTCCTGGACGAGTGTCCCGGACCCTGCCCCGTATTCGATGGTTGACAGGTTCACGGTTGACGCTGTGACCCCTTCGCCGCGACGAGTGTTAACTTCTCTCAGTGCCGGAAGGTCGCCGGTGAGCGCGCCGATGAAGAAATCCCGGATATCGTCCGGCAATTCGAGGACCCGCCCCCTGCGTACGCCATTCAGGATGAGCGCGCCGACGAGAATCATGAGCCACGCTATGGTATTCACCCTGCCACCTTCTTAGCAACCCTGGCAGTCTTCCCTATTGGGTTACTCGACTTCACAACCTTCGACGCCGGTGATCGCATGAGAATCACGGTTCCGAGGATGATGAACACGAGTGCGACGGCGACAGCGCCACCCGCGAGAGTGACTTTCATGAGCGACTGGGTGACGGCGTTCGTTGCCTTACCGATGACGTTACCCATGTTACTCCCTACTTCACCAGCAGCGTCAAAAGGTTTCTTGAGTTCGGCCGTTAGCCCCCTGTCGGGCATGAATTCCTTGTAACGTCCTGACTTGTATGTCGACCACCCGTCGTATCCTTGTTTCGCGTAGACCTCAGCGGCGGCTTTCGCGTTCGACGTGGGATCGTACAGATTATATTTCTCCCACAACCCTGGCCACCATCGTGAGTTAATCTGCCACAATCCGCGATCGTGGGAACCGTCAGTGTTCACGTTGTCGGTGACCGTAGGGTTTCCGCCACTTTCGGCCATGGCGATAGCGCCCATGACATTGACGTCAGCCCACATTCCACGGTATTGCATGTTGTGTTTCGAGAACAATTCCGCGCATTGTTTCTGAGTCAACGCCATAAGATCACAACCAACCTACGTGAACCTTCGTACCGACCTTGACCGGGAACTGTAGACCCTCATTCAGTAAGTGTAGGTCTTTCTGAGAGATGGAATATGCCGATGCGATTTTCGCCGCTGACGTGTATCCGGCTTTCGCAGTGAAGTACTTCGGATTCTTCCACACCGGGACGCCTACCCTCGTCCCGACCGAAAAAGGCCCGGACGAACCTAGACCGTGATTAGCCGACTGCAACCGGTCGATGGCGTCACCACGGTTCTTACCAGGGTAATACAGCGCGGCAATTTCCCCATAGGTGTTGTCCAGCGATCCCTTGACCTTGTGGGAAAGTGGCGGGTTTCCCTGTCGCGCGGCTGGCATCTTTCCGGTGGTTCCGGGGGACACGGTCTCGGGTGGGAGACCGAATTGCTTGATTGCGGCGTCCCGGATTCTCCCCTGTTCATAGGAGAGATTGTTACCGTCCACGTAGGCCTGTAGTGCACCCTGCACGGTGTTCGTTGACCACGTGCCTTGACCGCCGATGTATTCGGCTGCACGCCGAATCCATAGGTCATTGGTGTCGACGACGGCCGCCGATGTCGTGATAGAGCCCTGTTCGACGGTTACGGTACCTTTCGTTGCGGCGAAGCCGTAGTCGGCCGTGGCGATTTCGTCCGCCGTCGCAGCGGCTTCATCGGCGTCGGTGAGTTCACTGTCAGCGGCGTCACTTTCGTCGAGCTTACTACGGGTGACGAGAATTGCGGCGATGACGAGGATCACTGCCCCGATGTAGAGAACCGGCACAGGACCGATTTTCGCCGTGATAAGTTTCTTCCATTCCATCACACGCCACCCGCCCCGGCACTCTGTACCGACGAGAAGAAATCACGGTACATACCGGCCACGGCCGCGTCCTGTGCCGCTGTCTTCCCGGTACGGGTGACCCTGGCGACCGTCGGGGAATCCGTTGACGTGGGTGTCATGTAGAAACCCGCCGTCTCCTGGATTACGCGGTCGGGATCGGCTGCGAAGTATTCGTTACCGAACGCCATACCGTCGCGAATCACAGGATCGATACCGACGGCGTAGGCGAGCGTCCCCGTACCCCGCTGACCGGCCGCCTCACGAGCGGCGGCCGTCCCCTGCTGTGACTGCTGGGTAACCGGCATCCTCGGGAGTGCGAGATCCGGCTGTACGGGGCCGGTGCGCACCCTTTCTGTCCAGTCGGACGCAAGAGTACGGTTCACCATCCCCTTGTAAGGGGATTCATCCACCATCACTTCGTTGGCTTCCGGCGGGGAATCCATCTCCGACTGAGGAGCGTCGTTGTCGACAGGCAGGGTTGTCATGCGGACACGGTTCTCGTCTGCCGGTAGCTCCGTCTGCTGGAATGCGTAGAGAAGCGTACTCATCGGCTTGACTCCTCTCTATGCGGTCACTTTCCGGTGACGGGGGAGACTGCCGCGCGGATCGACTTACTGAATCCTGACAACAAGGATTCCAGGACCTTCGCAGTCTTCGCACGATTGGACACGATCACCGCGATCGCTGCGAGTCCCACGATCGCCATGAACACACCGACGGCCTTGTCAACCATGAGTGTCACTTTCCTTTCTTTTGTGCTTTCGACATCACGGGTACGGTGAGTAGGACGGCTGACAGGACGGCGAGTAACCCGAATGCTCGCATGAGGGGGGCGAGCGGGGTATCGGTGGTCGCGCTTGCCACGATGACGAGAATCAGCGTGGCAAGCGCGGCGCGTGTCCCGTTCTTCGGCCAGGATTTCTCGCGCGCCATGCCACCCGCAATGGCGATCCCACCCGCTGCCAGGAAAGGCATCTCAGGTCGCATGACGCTATTCCTTTACCGTCCGCCGAAACGACGGGCGACTCCGAGGACGAACAGTCCCGCCATGAGAGCGAGAAGATACTTGTTGTTCAACATGTTGACGATGGCGTTCACGTGGCACGCGTCCTTTCAGCCGTTACTCGGCAGGGTGAAGTACAGGAAGAACAGGATGGCCCACGACACCCCGACGATGATCAGAGCGTCCTTGAGTGCGTTGTCACCGACGGACCCCGGGGAACCGCCACGCACGGGGCCTTTCGGCTCCCGTGACACGACCAGTTCACGAGGGGTGCCATTCTCGACAGGCATGGCGTGGTGTCCTCTCAGTCGAGCGCGGACGAGGCGTAGAACGTTTCGGGGGACCTGATCTGGCCGAGTTGCGTGATGAATTCGGTCTGTGTCGCGGCGGCACCGGGGGTAACCCTGACCTGGACCTGAGAGCCGACCCTGGTGTTCAACCACGTCTCACGGCCGCCCGCGAGAGCGAAGAATGGCCACACCATCACGCCGTCGTCGAGACCGGTGACGAGTCCCGAGGTGATCGGGATCGGCGCGTACGCGGCGGCACCGGCGCCGATGTCACCGCCGACGTAACCGTAGGCGCGGCGCACCATGTCCTGGTGAGCTTCCAGGGTGATCCCTTCGTCCTGTGGAATGTTGTCCACGATGAGATCGACGTTCGATGCGGCACCGAATGCGACACGCGCACCGGCGGCCCGGGACACCATGACCATTCCCCGGATGAGTCCGCCACGGTTCGTGACCGTGAGAAGGTTGATGGCGGCCGCCGTTGCGATACCGGTTTCCGCGCGGGTTTCGACGAAGTCACCGAAACCGACGGGCTGCGTGTTGACGGGCTGACCGCCGAGCATTCCGGCGACCGGCGCCCAATAGTACTGATCGACGACGACGGACATGTTCGCAGCCGTCGGGACGCCCCCGGCGAACGCGACGGCGGACGCCGCAATGCCGATCCGGAGTTGCAGCGACGCGTTGCTGTCGAGGTTCGGGACGCACCCGTAGCCGGTGTTCACGTCCTGTTCGAAGTCCAGGTCGAGCCGGAAGATAGCGGTTCCGTCCGTGCCACCCGCGACGCCGTAGGCGTACTCCGGTCCCATGTGCGGGTTGCTCCATGCACGGGGAGTGTTCGTCTTGACGGTTCCGGACGGAAGGTACTTGTTAATCAGGTACCACTGGTATCCGGTGAGCGTCTGGAATACCGGCTGTCCCGTGGCGTCGGTGAGAGTGACGAACGTGATGAGATCCCACGGCGCGTCACCGCCGACGATCGCCCCGCCCGCGTTCGTGGTCCACGTCTGGGAAAAGTAGACGCCGAGCTTGCGGACGAAGCCGGACGCGGGAAGCTGGATCGGCTGCAACTGGACGGCACCGGCGAGATTGTTGACCGCCTGAGTGTTCGCGAACCGACGGTAGGGACGGGATGCGACCGGGAACCTGATCCCGGCGACGGGAGAGATTTCCTTGACATCGACGTCGGCCATGGAAATCACCTACCTTTCTGATCAGAATCCGAGAGCGGCGAACGCCCGGGATGCGCGGTTGTCATTGGAAAGTGACAGGAGATGGATCGTTCCGAACACGGCGACGACGAGTGCGATCACGGCGATACCGTGTACCGGGGAAATGTGCGTGTGCCTGTTCACGGCATGCCCTTCCCGATCGGCAGTGAGACTGTCAACATCATTATACTAAACCGGTTAAGTAAGGGCAAGATCGTGAGCACGTATTCCATGATCATGTCAAGTGGCGTTCCGGCCCGGAAAGGTGTAAGATCGGAACCGCTGCTGTAGCGGGCGCTACACAACAACGAACGCCGGGCAAGAGATCGTGCCCGGCGTTCGTTGCGTCAGATCAGCGGATCAGGTTCACCTGTTCGGGTGGTTCTTTCGAGCCAACCTTAATCCACGTGAAATCATGAGTCCCGTTCGCCATGATGACGTCACGGAGTTGACGCGATGACGGGCCATCCATGTCAGCAAGCCTCTTGAGATCGGGTAGTTCGGACGCTCGCCCGATGAACGCGTGCGACAGGTTCGGATAAATCGCCACGGGGAGATGCGCGGGACGCTGCGCAAGCGTAATCATCGTCGCCTTAGCCGTCCGCATAAGCGCATACATCATACCGATGAGATCCGACAACCCGAGGAAATGCGGCGACGACAGTAACAATCCCTCGTCAAGGTGAACCGTCCACTTCCCCGTTTTCGAGATTTCTTTCAGCGCTTCCTCGAAAACTTCCCGCATGAGCGCCATAGCCTCATCGACAGACTTACCCTCGACACGCGGCCAGAGTAGAATACGATTCTCCGTCGGCTTCACCCGCTTGTGCCAGCGAGTCCAGCGTGTCCATCCCGCGTAAGACTTGAGAATCGTTTCGTCCGGCTGCAACTTACACACGAACACGACCACATACGATCCCGCGTCAATCCGTATCTGGTCAAGACGACGAGTAAGTTCTGTCTTCCCGGATTTCGTCGGGCCGGTAACCAACACGTGATCACCCTGCGACCACTGCATACGCAACCGTAGAAGTTGCTCCCTCGTTACCGGGCCTATTCTCATCGTCAGTCGTCCTCCGTCTGTCGCGCGGCTCTCTTACCCCGGTACTCGTTGACAGCGGTCGACCCGATGTTGACGGCGAATCCCATGAGCGCGATGACGAGACTCAGGTCAGTAGCCCCGCCGAGAATCCGGATGATAGAACGCGCACGGGCAGGGTTGCCGACGAGTGCCGCATAGCACCGGTCACGGAGGTCCGGTTGTGCGTCGGTGATTGCTTCCTCAGTATCATGGAACTGTACAAGCATCGCGCCGATGGCCATGACGTCAGTCATCGAAACGATCAGTTCCGTGGCCTGAGACGCGAGAGCCGCATTCTGTGACGACGCGCGGGGAGAGCTGGATTTCTTGCCCTTGTTACTCGGCTTGTGCTTGTCACAGTATTTCGGATGACGGCCACGGCCGGAGTATGTGAGTTCTTCCGTGCACCCTGGCTCTTGACACACGAATTCGGGGCCGTCGGTCGGGGGAGCCTCATCACGGGGCGTTTCCGGAGGAGTTTCCACGGGCTTGACCACGATATCGGCGATCATCGTCACTGACGTCCCCTCCCACCACGGTAGATCCACGGGGTTTTCATTGGCTTTTCGTCCGGCTTCACGGGAGCGAGATGCGACACCATATCCGTCAGCGTCGCCAACGTCTTTTCGATGACCGTGAGACGGTCTTCGTGCCCCGTTGACGGAGTGGGAGGAGTAGGAGGCGTGGGAGGGTCAGCGGGAGGCGTGGGCGGGTCAGCAGGAGGCGTAGGCGGGTCAGCAGGAGGCGTGGGAGGGTCAGCGGGCGGTGTGGGCGGGTTCGTCATCAGATGTACTTCCTTCCCCGGTAGTAGAACCACACGATGCTTGCGAGTAGAGCTGTGACGACCGTCATTCGGTCCGTTCGCTCCATACGAGTCCACATCATCGCTTGCGACCTCCGAACGTAAGCCGGAATAGCGAGGAATTCGTGAGCTGATCGATGGTCGGTTTCACCTCAGCTTGGATCTCATCGATTTTCGTAAGGATTGCGTCGAGAGTTGCCTCGACACGGATGACGATCGCTTCGACGTCGGTGATGCGCTTGAGCAACGCTTCGTGCTCCGTGATGTCGTTCACTTTGTGACTCCCCACCACGACACGCGGATCGGACCGAATGAGTTTCGGGCCGTCGCCCATACTGCCCCGGTGTGCCCCGGCAGGACGTCGTTGATGTGACCGATGTCGATGCGACCGGCAGACGGGTCTTGTTCCAGCTTCGCCGGATCGTCGGCTAGGTTGATGAAGTCCGCGTCACCGGCATACCCGATGACCGTGATGGAGAGATCTCCGGTACCCGCGATGTTCGTATACTGGACGTCAATGGTCCCGTCTGCTTGAGCAGGGAAACCGTTCGACGGACCCGCCCACCACGAATACGGCGCGAGAGGTCCTCCCCCGGAACCCTCCGCCATGTCGAAACCGAACGTCTCGTTATTGCCGTACGTGACGTCGATGTATCCGATGAGGCGAGCCGCGCCGAGATCCTGAGTGATGATCATACCGATCATGTACGGCGCGGTGAGCGTGATGAGAGGGTTCGTCGTCGCGTCGACCTGAAAGATGTTCTCCTCGTAATTCCGTTTCGTGGGAATCACGGAGAGTGCGAGCCGTTCCCTGTTCAAGTCTTCCGGGAGTAGCAGCGTCGGTTTCGACCAGTTCGGGTCAAGGAGAACATTCCCGGTCAGGAGTCGGGTCGGGCGACGGATCGGAACGGGGAGCGGGCCGTCAGGGTCGACGATCGATGCCGCCTTGTCGGGCGGCTCCTGAGTTTCGGTGAAGAACGAATCGATGACCTGCGGGTCATCGTCAGCGTTGTTCCCGGTATTCAACGGACGTTCCTGCGGGGAGTCAATGTTTTCGTTCACGGCATCTCCCGGTTGACAGACATGCTACGATGAGCACTGCACGTGATCCATTCTATCCGAGAGGAACACGGAATGCCACCCACGAAGAAAACCCCCGACACTCCCACGATCGACCCCGTCGCGCGGAACATCGCGATTCTCAAGGCCGAACCGTGGTTGCCGGAGATCGGTGAGCGACGGACCGCACAACTCATCACGGTCCGAAAGCAAGCCGATGATTTCGGAGGTCACATCGTACTCGTCCTCGAATCCCCCGCAGGGTCCGAACCGGACTATGGTATCTTCGCCTACCACGTGTTCTCGGCGTTGGAAATGGAAAACTTGAACGGTATCAAGCCGTCAAGGGGCTCCATGCTCACCATTTACAATGGTGGGAAACGTGAGACCAACGCAAGCAAGCGGACATGGGAGGCATACCGGCGGGAGGTGAAAGCCCTACTCGACGCCGGGAAGAACGATGAGGCGTCGAATGTAGCGGTTCCCGAGCGACGTTTCTACCATGACAACCTCATCATGTCGGGTGATGGCACCGACATCGATGACACTGAATTCTCATGGGGTGAGGTGGAGGACTCCTCTCGGCACTAAGCCCCGCGAGAACAGGTGAGCGCTTCCCTCACCTGAGACGGTCCCCGGGTAGAGCGACGGCTCCCCGGGGATCGTCATCTACGCACGTGGGGAGTACGATGAGGGCACCCGGATACCATGATCACGAGGAGATACCGTGGCCGATGGACCGAACATGATTCTATCTCCCGAGATCCTTGGCAGAGGGTTAGCGGAATCAGATTTCCTGTCGCATATCTTCCACCCGAAAACTGTACGTCGCCCGACGGGTATTCGGAAACGTAAAGTAGTAGGCAGGGGAGGCGGGCGGAAAGCTTCCCGCATACGGTCATATAATCGTATGGACGCCGTTAAGCAACGTATCATTGACGTCGCGGGGCGTGATAAATACTTGCGGGGTGAGGTCACCCTAGGGGAAGCGAAACGCTCATTACGTCCGAGAGCCATTGACGTAGGCGTGGCGAAACCCATCCGGATACGGACGCCGAAAGACGTCAGTGTCGAGCGCGCGGCGGAACACATTTACAGGATCGCGCACGAACGTAACCCGATCCGGGAAACCGGACCACGTGCCGGTGACCCGAAACCCCCTATCAACCGTCAATCGATCAGTCGCAACATCCGCGATTACATGACCCCGGAAATGCGTGCCGCAACGCCGAAACTATCCTATGATGAATTGAAACGACGCGCCAATATGTGGACGTATGACAGATATGACGTGGTGGACGGCTCATTGCACAATCCCTATTGGTATCACTAGATGCAATGCTTACGGTGTAACCGTGAGTTCATCCCGTCATCCAAGAGACAGAAATACTGTTCACGCGTCTGTCAACATCGCGGGTTGAAATCCCACCACGGCAATATAGACGTAGAACTAGAATTCGTCGGTGTCGACGGCGAAGGTGTGAACCGCCCCGACGGACGCCATGAATACGTCATGCTCTCAGTAGGCGATCAGACATTGTGGAACAATGGTAGAGAGCTGACACACAGAGATATCTTCCCGTGGCTGTACGAACGATTCCTAGAGAACCCTGATAAAGCATACGTGGGATTCTTCCTCAGCTATGACTTCCTTGAGTGGACCAAATCCCTGTCCGAGGACGACGCGCGGCTACTGTGGACCGATAAAGGTATCGCCAGTAGGAAACCTAAACGACGCGGGTTCATACAGTCGTTCCCGGTCATCATTGACCGTGAGTGGGAAATAGACCTACTGGCCAAGAAACGGCTCCGACTTCGACCACATCATCATGTCGGCATGCGTAGTGACCCGTTTCATTGCTATTGCGGGGAAGAGCTGGACATGGAGATCAGTGCCGATCTCAGCGACAGTATAGAGATAGATGATTGGGACCATATACCGGAGTTACCTAAACCTGATAAGGCTAGAAGCGAACCGTGGATGTATATCTGTGACACCGGACCGTTCTGGCAGAAATCATTCTTAGCCGTCGTCAACCCGAAATCGTGGCCCACCCCGATCGTCACCGCCGAGGAATACGCTCTACTCAAGGAAGGTAAAGCCGGACGTGCCAGAATTCACGAGGAAGGGGATACCAGTTATTACGAAGAAATGCGTCGGTACAACGTCCTTGAGAATCTGGTATTAGGACGTGTCACCAGTGAACTAAACCGCGGGTTTCTACAGATCGGCGTCAAGATACCGAAACAATCATGGTTCGGGCCAGGGCAAGCCGCGTCAATATGGCTAAAGACGACGTCAACACGTCAGATACTCCCGTTCACCAGGATCGACATAGAGGACAGAGTTCCGAGCTTCGCGAGAGACGCTGCCAGGAAATCCTACTACGGCGGATGGTTCGAACAATTCATGCACGGGCACATACCAGGAATCACCTATGAATACGACATCAACTCAGCGTATCCGTTCATCATCTCACGGCTCCCGTGCCTCCACTGTAGCGATCGATGGACTCAAGGGGAAGGAAAACCTGAGTTCAATGATCGCAATATGTATCTGCTGAAAGTACGACTCAAGGGAAACGATCCGTTCATCGGAACAATGCCCTTTAGAGACTCTCATGGTCGTATCCTGAGACTCGCCAGACAAGTAGGCTGGTATTGGAAGCATGAGATAGACGCGGCAGTCAATGCCGGAATCGTCGACGAATACGAAGTATTAGAATGGGTAGCGTACGAACCGTGCGACTGTCCACAACCGTTAGCATCAATCGCCGAGTTGTATAAACTCAGATTGAAAGTGGGGAAGAACACCCCACAAGGCGTAGCGTTGAAATTGGTATACAATAGCGTTTACGGTAAGTTCGCACAATCGGTAGGACGGCCGTTGTGGGCTAACTCCGTCTATGCGTCACTGATAACAGCAGGATGTCGCACCATGATACTAGAGGCGATAGCGTCTCATCCGAGTAAGACACGGGATGTAACAATGGTGGCGACCGATGGTGTATACTTCCGTACTCCACATCCCGAACTGGAAATCGATGGTGAGAAACTGGGTAAGTGGGATGTGGACGAGAAACGCGAACTAACACAATTCATGCCTGGATTATATTGGGATGAGAAGGTGAGAGATGTTCTGGCGGAAGAACAGGCGACCGGTGCAACCGCCGAGGGATTGCCCCTTAAAACCCGTGGTGTTAATGTCCGTGATCTCGCGGACGTTATCACCGAACTTGACGAACGGTTCGCCTCTGCTTTTATTCGATACGGAGACGATGAACTTTATGCGTGGCCTATGTTCGACGTGCCCGTTAGATTCGATATCGTGTCTCCCGGTCAAGCACTCGCTAGGAATAGATGGGACACCGTCGGAATAGTCCACGGTGAAGAACATACGCCGCTATGCGGCGACGAGTGTAAGAAAGGAAGAAAGTCTATATCGTCGAGTCCCGGAAATAAGCGGGTGGCCGATGGTGTGTATGTAGACCATGACGTACTCCGGACCCCGGTATACAGAATGTTACACGGGCAGGAAGAATCATGCCCGTATCCGAAACGATTCGGCGACGATCCGGAATCGATAGAGATAGTAAACCCAGACGGTATAGAATTCATGAAATGGTTTTTCAGGGACGGTGGGGAGACCGGAGAGTAGGCTAATGGACCGGTCGGATTACACTGACGTATTCGCGTGGGCCGAAAAGATAGAGGAAGAAGACAATGACCTCTATGACGTCGACCCGATGGACCTCTCGTGGCGGAACGAGATAGACGCCGATTTTACATCGGCAGTCTCTCGACAGCTTGTGAGATATATGCACCCTGACGTAGCATGGGTGGACGAATACACAATAGACATACGACGAAGGAAGTACATAGCAACCTGTAACCGGTGCGGGAAAACCTTCGGGTCAACCGATGACAGTAGCGCACGCTCGAAAGTCCAGACACACATACTCCGCCACGACAAGCCACCCGCACCCACCTACCAACTACCGGACGAATGCCCATTCTGATAGGATGACCGACGTCAACCCATCGCCGTAGGAAAGGAAGCATCATGGACCTCTCCGGACTCACCGTGGCACCCGCCACCATGCCAAGGCGCATCGCAGGACGACCCAGCAAACCGAACATGTTCACCCCCCTGGTCGCCACACTCACAGTCAACGACCCGACCTCAGCCCTGTACTTCGACGTCCCCGGAGCCACCCTCGACACCGAACCGTCCAGCACCGGGAAGTCCGAACGCTACGTCTCCCCCGTCCTCCGAGAGGCGCTCAGGATGCTTCTCAAGGCCGGAACCGACAACGGCGTCACCGTGAGACGGGCACTGGAGACCATCGACGAAGGCGTCAGGGTCACGTTCTGTGCCGTCGACAAGATCACGCGCGGCGGCGCGACGGAGTGACCCACCTACCGGCCGCCCCCGACAGGGGGCGGCCGGTAGAACCAACCCGAGAGGAAACCATGACACACGAAAACCATCACAACGCCTGCCGCACTGCCTACACGACAGCAAACCCCAGTTGGTGGCCGAACGTACAACCCGGGATGATCCTCGCAGACATCCGATTCCTGTACACCGACGACGGACCCGCGGTCGTACTGGAAATCAACGAGGAACTACAACATAGCTGCGTAGGAACAGTTGCGGGAATGGTCGACCAGTTCGGGACACAACTTCACCGGATCGCGGATCGGCTCTATTACAGGAACCATCCGGAAGGCATGTCCTACACTGACGTGATCCCCGACCATCGGGACACCACCGACAAGTACACGATCAGTGACGCAATAAACAAGGAAATGCGGCGGATCGCGAACATCGGTGACGGAAGCATCACGATCGTGGTGAGCAACGAGGACATCAATCTCATTCACGACGTCAAGCCGCGTACGAACAACGTCGAACGGAACTGACCGGTGAATCGCATGACCCTTCCACTCGACGAGTGGAAGAGTCATGTGCATAGAGGAAGGTAGAATGTTGAGAGACGTCGAGAATAAATACCTCATAGGAAGACAGCATGGGGTCATATTCATCGGGACGCCTGTGCAGACACTGACAAGAGACGACGCAATACTACTGGCAGCATGGCTCGTTGCCGTCGCGGATGACGAGGAAGACTTCCCGACAGTGCTGGACATGGTAAGGGGCGGATGATGGATCTCGTATACGATCCGACAAATGAAGAAAGACTCGGGATCACCGATTCACTATGGATCTCATGCTACGTGTCCTGCTACGGAGCGCCACTACAGATCGAAGGCGTCATCGGTAACACGCGATTCTACTACCGTGAACGTCACGGAAACTGGAGAATCGAATACCCACGTCGCTCCGCATACGGAAAGAGTGACCCTGAGCATGATGAGTGCATGTCTCTCGCACTCTCCAGAATCATGGAAGGATACCTATCACTAACGTCAGAGGAACGACAGTAAATCGTCTCAGAATACCCACGTAAACCCTGATCCTCCCCGAAACCCCCGAACCGGTTTAGTCCTCCCGGTTCGGGGGTTTCGTGGTGGCGGAACTAAACCGGTTAAGTTCACGGCCGGAGTACGTGAACTTAACCGGTTTAGTGCGCCGA
>Ga0172380_10004658_pt1 | contig 17389 bp, 29 predicted proteins | sample Leawe162metaG_FD_119747 | JGI IMG/M metagenome (GOLD analysis project Ga0172380, IMG submission 119747) | Leachate microbial communities from a municipal landfill in Southern Ontario, Canada - Leachate well 162 metaG | ecosystem: Engineered > Solid waste > Landfill > Unclassified | place...
ACGGTTGGACCCTGGAGCCCCCATTTGATGCCGACATAGACCCTGGGTTTTAATTTCTCCACATCAACCCAGGAGAGAATTATAATAATCCACGTTCACCAGCACCCAGACTCCGGCCTCATCGCGCTTGACCGGGATTTTACCCAAATGGATCAGCTTCCTCACGGTGCGCTCATGGACACAGAGAAATTGAGCGATAGCGGGGACTCCACGATAGAACTCGACCGGAATGATGACGGGCTGTATGGTACCCTTGCTCTCCCCCTGTGTCATGCTTGAGCCCCCTTTAGAAAACTGTTGTCTCTTAAAAAAGCCTACCGGCCTCGACCCCGTTAAATTCTGCATGGGACGCCGCGTCCGCATAATAATGGCCTATATCTTGGGCTTCCAACATAAGGCGACGATACCGCTCCGCCAGCCCCGCCCGGTATTCCTCCAGGGTAATGAGTTCTATTTCCCACCTGGCCGGGTCGCCATAATACTTGCCGGTTTCCGGAGCATATTTCACCACCAGGGCATCGTCGGTCCAGAAGACCCCTTTAAAAACGTCCTTCAGGTGCTTGATGATATTGTCCAGGTCCGGCTTTTTGGTGGGGCAGATAGCACCGGTCAAGGCCTCTGCTTTAAATTTCTCACCCTTCTTGCCCTTAAGATCTGATTTGGTCATGGGCAGGAAAGCCTTGACACCTAAAACCAAGGCGCCGGTCAGGGGGGTCTGGGGGCGGTATTTATAAAGCAAAGCCAGTAGCTTTTCCTCTTCCGTCTGCTGCTTCGGGTCCTTTCGGGGCTTGCCGGCGATAGCCTTGCCGCCTGCCAGAAAAGCCCGGCCCCGCGCCCGCATTTGGCCTTTAGGCTCAAGGATGATGGTGAATTTCATATCGTTGGTTTCTCCCGCTCCCGTGCCAGCCGAATCACGTTAATGAGGTAGCCTATCCAGCCCTTGGCCCAGTCCCACCCGCCCAGGACCGCCAGGCCGGTAAGCACTGCAGCCACCAATCCCAGGCCGTATGCGTATCCGAGTTTCATGGCTTCAAGCATCATCGCGCCTCACTTGGCCTCGACGTTGAGCGCAATCGGGCCTTTCGGACCGCGGCCCACCTCGAATTCGACGTGCTGGCCTTCATGGAGGGTCCGCCGCCCCTTGCCGGTTTGTTTGATGTCCGAGTAGTGGACAAAAAGGTCGTCAAGCTCTTCACGTTCGATGAAGCCAAAGCCACGTGTATCGTTAAACCATTTCACAACGCCCTGTTCTTTTAAAGCCATTTCCAAGTTCTCCTATGATAGATATTTTCAATCGTTTGCCGATTTAATCCTAATTCTTTCGCTATATTTGTCATATCGCCCTTCTTTTTGTTTTGGAGACGTGCTCTTATATCAATTACTTCTTTTTCGCTTAATTTTCTATGGGGAGCCCATTCTATACCCTGCCTAACTTTATCTTGGGTATTTTCTTCATGTGTAGCCCACCTCAGGTTGCTGGCTCGATTGTTTAATTTATTTCCATCCCAATGTGCTGCTTCATGTCTTTCAGATGGACGTGGGCCATAGAAAACTTCACAAACCAAAACATGAACATGGACTCTGCGTCTGCCATTACTATAATAAAGACTTACTTCGCGATACCCCTGAAAAGTGACACTTCCATTAATAATTCTCGAGTGTCTCGCTCCATGCCCCCATGGCCTTCTGCTTAAAATTCTGCCAAAACTTGAAACTTGATAATCAGGAAAATCAGGAATTGGTTTCCAAACTTCTTCTGTAGTGTTAAAATTTCGGGCAGTCATGAGACCGCACCTCCTGTTAAGGTGGGTTTTGTGATTAGGGCCGGGATGGTGCTCCAACACTGTCTCGGCCTGATTATTTATACCACTTACCATCTGTATTTGCAAGGTAACTTCCTTATTTCTTAACTGTTTTTTGGAAATCTTGTTCTAAAATTAACCTGAGGTAATCCCCCGGCTCGGGGCAACCCCTGCAGCCGGGGGTCCTGCTACCAAGGCACGTCTTAAAACTTTTAAGCGATAGCCTCTCGAAGATTTTTGTGGCATTTGAAGCTAACCTTCTTCCCCGCCGGAATGTCTATGGCCGCTCCGGTTGCCGGGTTGCGTCCCTGCCTGGCCGCGGTGGCCTTGACCTTGAAGGTGCCCAGACCCGGGATCGTCGCATCCTCGCCGTCAATCAGGGCCGCGCCTACGCAGCGCACCAAACCGTCCAGCGCCGCTTCCGCGTCCTTTTGGGTGATACCGGCTTCCTTCGCCATGCCTTTTACGAGTTCAGCTTTCGTCATAAAAACCTCTTTCCTGTGGATTAAACCGCTCGACGCTGAGCGGGGGTTACGCTTTTAGATGAACTGCCTCCATCAACCACGCCGCAATCCCGGCCACCCTGCCCAGCCGTTTCCGTTCATCCGGGGTCAGGTCCGCCACCGACTCAGGGGGCCGGCACTTCTCACAGACTCCGGTGATCCGGTCGTTCCGATAATCGACCTGGCGTTCCTGGCCACAGAGGATGCAGGTAAACGTGCTCATTTGAACACCCCTACCTGGCGCAACAAATGCTGGAAGCAAACACCCGAAGCACCGTATTGCCGTTTCAGGCATCCCGGGACGGTACATGTCTTGTCGATAACCGGGCTCCATTTGGCCTCGAAGGCGGCTTGCTCAGGGTCGGGGGTGAGTTGAGGTTTCGGTTCCTGGCTTTCCCGGTAGTAGGCGACGTCGTTTTTCATGAAGGTTTCTCCCATGATGATCATCCACCGGACTCCCATTTCTCTGTGCATGAGCAAAGCACCGGGGGGTTAATCCGCTTGGTTATCAAATCGCCCTCCTCTGTCTTACCCATAGGCCAGTCCATCGCTGTCCTAACCACTCCACTACCCTTACACTTCGGACATTCTGGGTTGGCCCACTTGTCCGGGTGAAAGCGGCGGTCGTGAATCTCATTGGCCTTGCTATCGCCGTTCTTCTCGCCAATTTCCATCGACTTCGCCCACATAAAGGCCGGCAGGTTCCGGGGCCAGGATTCCAGTTTTTTAACTTCGGCCAAGAGGTCTTTGATGTGATTCTCTGGAATATCCCGGACCTCTTCACACCATTGGGTAATAGTTTCATCCCGTGGAGGCTTGCGCTCAAAGTAGAGGCTCAGCTCATAGATTGCGCTTTTAAATGTTCCTGGACCCATTGCGGTTGACCCCCTTCGGGTTGTGCTACATCAAAATCAAATGGCTCCCTTTCCCATTCAGCCGCCTTAAGCCAGCGCTCAAAATGCTTAAATTCAGGGTAGAAGATGCCTAACGAATCGGCTTTTTGTTTTTCGGCAATTTGGCGCTCAATTATCGAGATGACGTCTTTGGGGATGGTGGGCTTAGCCTTCTTGAACTGGGCAAAAGCGTTTTTTTTACTACCATGCTGGTTTTTGGGGTAGGCCAAATAGATTGCTTCGAAATCTTGAGGGTATGCTCCGTTCCCTCCGGTGGGAGGGGACATATCTTTTTTATTATCTTGATTTAAACTTAACTTAAACTTAAGGCCGGAGTCCTCCTGGACTTCTCCATCATTACTCCGGGAGTCCTCCGGGAGTCCTCCGGGAGTTTCACAGAGTTTATCTGGAGGCGATGGGAGTTTTGAAGGTGATTCCCTGTCTACCCTAAGTCTTTGATTATCCTTAAATTTTGGATATTGGATAAACCACTCTTTCCCTATTTGATAGCGTAAAATCAGTTCTTTGGATTCGGCATCTTTGAAGAATTTTGCTACTTTTTCGGCGGTGATATGCTCAAGAAGAGGCACCACGATTGCCCTAAAAACTTTAGGGCTTCCGCTAATCCTCCCCTCGATATCAAGGTGCGATATGGCCCAGGTAAAAAGGAGGCGGTGAGTATCATTCTCAAGGCTCGCCACGGCCTCATTAAGGCTAATTTTCTTATGGAGCATCCTACCGTCGGCCATATTATTTACTCGTTTGGATAAAGGTTAGTGCCTCTAATTTTACGCCAACAAATTCCACAGAAATAAGGGATAACCCGATTAGAATCATCCGGGATTCTTGAACAGGCGTAAGCCATAGATTCTTGGATGACATGAACCGGGAGAAGACTAAGAAATCTTTTTAAACTTACTGAGCGGAATTTTTGAGTGAATTGTCGATCAGGATAAGTTTCTTGAAACACGTCCTCGATAGTATCCATGTCGTTTTTAAGTCTGGATTCTACTTTTTTTACAAACTTTCGATACTCCTTTAACTGCTCTTCTTTTAATTTAAGAACTTCTAAATTTTCAGATAACTTAGATGGGGCCTTATCGAGAGGAATATCCCTTTTCCCACGGTTACAATCGAAACAGGCAGTCAAAAGATTCTCTATAGAATCCTTGCCACCCTTAGATTTTGGGTCGATATGGTCAATTTCAAGGACTACTTCAGGAGGGGTCTTGCCACAATAACAACACTGAAAACCGTCACGCTTAAAAACTTCAAATCTTATTTTCTTAGAAATACTCATCACTTCGCCGCTCGCCCCGTAACCCTGGCCACCAACCGCACGGGCCAGGATGAGTGCTGTTGCGATTTCCGCCGGGCCGCCTCTTCTAATGCTGCAAGCTGCTGGTGGGCCTTGCGGATTTCCTCCTGAACCGCCTTAAACTCTTCACGGGTAATCTCCGCCCCGCCTGGCGAGCCGGAATCCGCCGATTCGATTATGGTCTGACAGGCCAATGAGGTCTCCCGAAAAACCTGGGTAATGTGCCGGCTAATCTCTTCGAATGACTCCAGGGGTTGCGGTATAGTGAAGGCGACGCGCCCGAACAGGCCGTCCAGAAAATCCAGGACCCTCAGATCCCGGCGATGGTGCATGATGTTGATGAGTTCAGGGCGGATCAGGTTATATTTCTCATTTTCCCCGTCCCGCATCTTGTAGAGCGTATAGGCCTCAATGTGGACAGCATGAGCGGTTTCTTTGACTTCGCCCTCTGGCACTGTCTTAAAGAGCTGCTCTTTCAGTTGGCGCCGCTGCGTTTCTATCGGGAGACTCAGGAACTCTTCGATTTCCGACATAACCCCTTCCCATGGCTAATAAATTGTAAATTTTCACACTACCTTGGTTTGGTTTTAGGTATTACACTGCCAACATGGTCAATCATCCTCATATTCGTGGTATCCTGTTCTCAAAAATCCCCCGGGGCCGGTCGCGCATCCCCGCATTGAAAAACCGTCTCCGGGGAGGTGGGGGCCGTGGTCAATGTCCCCTCATAAATCTCTTTTGGAGCCTTATGAAAATCTCTCTCATGATCCCGCCGTGCGTCCGTTGCCTCCAGGTCTGCCCAAACTGCCAACACCTGCCGATAGACAAGCGCCGTCGCCAGGCGGAGGCGGCCTTGATGTTGCTCAAGGAGAAGTTTCCGGGGCTGGTTCCGGATTGGCCAGGGGAGCCGGATGGGCCGGAGAAAGAGCGGTAATCAAGTCAACCAGGTCGGGGCCAAAATCCCTCAAGGAAAACCCTCCCCCGGTAGCCTCAATTATTTTTTTGGCCAGCTTCGGAGTGATTGGGCGCTCCCCCCGGTTGATCTTACGGATGTAGTCTTCGGATACCCCGATATCTTTGGCGATTTTGGGAGGAATTCTTTTTTCAAGAACGGCGGCTGCACGCACCTGACCATGACAAGCAGGGCATAGCCACTCGACCTCAAGGGGTTTGGAGTAATCGCTGTGGTGGCCGTGGAGAATTATGTCTTCAAGGCCACACTTTTCACATGCGGAGGGCTTGATTAAGTGGCCATGATCAACAGCATACTTTACTTTGACCTGGGCCAACTTAGAGGGGCTCGTTTTCATAATGCGGTAGATCCCAGATCATCCGGATTAACTTTACCGTCCGTCGCCCGCTGTATTTTAAGGGCCGTCTTGAGAGAGAGACCCCTCTCTCCTTTGAGAAAGCGAGTAATAACCGGCAAAGGGAACCGATGCTTTTTGGCCCAGCCACAGGGGGTCTCGCCGATTTCTTTTAAGTAGGTGTCTAATTTCATATGATCATGCTAACCGTAAGGTAAGTTTAATGTCAAGAGAAAAATGTACCGTGCAGTTAGATTTTTTCGATTACCATGCGGTTATGAGCGTGGATGACGAAATTGATCAGATATTAGTCTTTATTCGGGACAACCTGAATTATTTTAAGACTAATAATCGAGGCGAACTTACCAGGATTGCGAAAGAATTTAGCCTTAGTCAAAAAAATATGGCGGACTTCTCTAATTCGTATGGACCCGGCTCTAACCCGCAGTTCAGGACTACTTATAAAATTCTGAAAAGACTTTTAGGGAGGCGTCCGGTAGATTTGGAGGGGATTATTCCGGTCATAACTGTTGTGGGGGGTGTTCCAGAAATCCCAAAAGGGCTTAGGCCTGAAGATTATTATGCCGTACCTATGGTTGAGGATAAAATCGCTGCTGGCCTTGGACGTATAGTGGCAGACAAGATCACTGACTTGGTATGGGTTTATAAACCTGAGATTGGTAGTCGCCGAAATTTGGTGGCCGTTAAGCTGGCCCCCGATGCGAAATCAATGGAGCCCGCCCTACACCCTGGAGATATTGTAGTAATAGACCGGGACGATAAAGCTATTACATCGAAGGCAATCTATGCAGTAAGAACCTCTCAGGAACCGTGTGCTATAAAAAGAATCTCGATTTCGAAAGAAAGATTCTGGCTTGTTTCTGATAACCCAGAATGGCCACCCCAGATTTCCGAATTTAATAACTCAGAAGATTTAATTATTGGGAGGGTCGTTTGGTCCTGGACTAGTTGGGTGAGGTGAGCAATGAGTAACTTAGAAGCGGATGGGCCGCCAAAATGTCCGAATTGTGGTTCGAAGCATTTGACTACAATTCAAAAAGGCGACCCACCCAAAAAAACTAAATGGCTAATGGTATTCTTAACAGACGGCCTGTTTGGGTTAGGGGATTATGGAAGCCAAAGGGTTGAATTGGTATGCCTTAAGTGCGGGCACAACTGGCACCCTGGAGATCAATAAAAAATACCCTGTGGTAATTTTTGTAATTGACAACTAAAATACCGCATGGTAATTTTATTCCATGCTTACCCCTGCCCCGCTGCTCACCCCCCAGGAAGTCGCCGACCTCTTGCACGTTTCCATAAGGACGGTATATGAGAATAAACAGAGGTTCGGCGCGGTCTACCCAGCCGGCCTAAGATGCTTGAGATTTAAGGCGGAGGCGGTCTATGCCGCAATGGGAATACAGGAAAGGCCGGTGGCGGTACGAGTTCGAGTACCTGGGGGAGAGATACGGGAAAGCCGGGTTCAAGACCATGCGCGAGGCCCGGGCCGCAGAAGAAAGACATCGCAAGAGACTATCGACTCCGGAGAAGAAGGCCGAAATCGTCATGGTCTTTTCAGATGCGTCAAATGAATACCTGGACTTCGCTAAACTTCGCTATGTCAATAAGACCTACAAAGAAAAGGTTTTCGTCCACCGCTCCTTCATAGAGCATGCAGGCGACCTCCCCCTAAAAGAGATCACGGCCCTGGTGATCGAATCTTACCTCAAGAAGCGCCCCAGCAAACCCAACTGGAACAAACACCGCAAGAACCTCTGCGCCTTCTTCCAATGGTGCTTCAACCGGCGGCTGATGGAGGTCAACCCGTGCCTCTATATCGACAAGATGCCCCTGGACCTCTCCCATAAGAAGATCTATACCCAAGAAGAAATGGTAAAGCTGGTCCTGGCAAGCGGGGACCTCCGGCCGTTTTTCATAGCCATTTTCTCCCTGGCCGCCAGGGTAAACGAGATCAACCGGATTCGCTGGGAAGACGTGAATTTCCAAAATCGGATTGTGACCCTCTGGACAAGGAAGGGCAGGACCGGGGAATGGCGGGAGCAGAAGAAAGGAATGAATGATGAACTTTATGTCGAACTGGACCGGCTCTATACCAAAAATTCGGGGGAGTGGGTTTTCCCTAACCCGGAAACCGGCAAGCCGTTTGTGGACCGTAGGAAGCAGCTTAAGCGGATTTGTTTAGAGGCCGGGGTCCCTTACCTGGGATTTCATGCCATCCGCCACCATGTCGCCAGTGTGCTTCTGGATGTCCATAAAGTAAAACTAAAAACCGTTCAGAGGATGTTAGGGCACACTCGTTTGTCCACCACGGAGGGTTATATTCAGGAATTGTCCGATGGTGTCAGAGAGGCCGGAGAACTGCTAAAAACTACCACTGCAGAAGAAAACCCCGCACAGATTCCCGCACAAGAAAAAAAAGAGGGTCAGCCCGATTGAGCTAACCCGTTGATTTCATTTGGCGGGGACGACGAGACTCGAACTCGCGACCTCCGGCGTGACAGGACTCCGGTCTAACCTGAACCACCCCATAAACCGCACGGTTGACGCAGGCTTTGTGTACTCAGTACCGTGATCTACGATGGTTTGCCGAGAAAACCCCGCACAGAGCCCCGCACAATTTATCGCCCCCTACTTCCAGGACCCCCTCACATTGTTGACGTGTCCGAAAAATCCCCCCAGGCCCTCCGCGTCTCCCCGGTTCATCCAATACCCCTTTTCCCCGGTCCGATCATTCTTGTCAGGGACAATGCTCGTCAATTCGGGCGGTGCCTGTAGGGGGGGCGGCACAAACTCAACGGTCTTTGCGCACCCCGCCGCGACGAAGGAAATCAGCAAGAGCACCATCATCCATCTGGTGAACCTGTTCCTTAACTTTCTGGTCTTCACGTTCCACCTCCAGGATTTTTTCTGCAATCTTGGCCCTAACTTCAGCCTTATGTGTGATGCACCCCTTGACCTGGCAACCGGCAAAGAGAATGCCGGAGAGTAGGGTGGCGCCCAAAGCTGTGCCTATGATCCGGCCTACGGCTGTTTTAAGTAACCATGCAAGGATGATGTCCATCTATATTACTCCGCTTTAACTGCCCGTTTAGGTTCGGGGTCCATAGGGATAAACTTGGCATCGGTAAATCTGCGTCCCCCATAAAGAGCCAAGCATGACCCCAAAAAAGCCCCCATAAGGGCGGCATCTACGTTGCCGAAATTTACTGAGACATGCTCATAAAGTTTTATGGTGGCCCCGGAGAATAAAAATTTGAATCCAGCAAACCAAAAAGCCGCCAGGGCTATAAATGCGCTCCGGGATTTTCGGCCGGCAGCGCCATCCTGAATTGCAAACCAGCTCACCCTAACACCTCCTGAAACCCTTTGGCCCGGGTTAAAACGTCCCGCGAGTAGTTTCCCCCGGTAGTGTTAGCGTCCACCACGTCGCCCATTTCCAAAGCCTTCCGGACGTTGCCCGGGCCACAGTTGTAAGCGGCGATGCTGGCCCGGAACAGGGCGGCGTAGTCTCCCCCCAAGGCATTGAAGCAACAGTCGCCCAGGTAGTTAAAGGACGACACGATCACGTTTTTATGGACGTACTCCAGGGAGGCCGCCAGGTCCTTCCAATCATCCCCGGCACAGAAAGCCGGGTGGCTCCGGTCGTCAATCTGCATGATGCTATGGCCATGGCCGCCGTCGCCTAACCCCTCTGCATCCAAGAGCAGCCCAAAGCGGCTTTCCCGGCTGGCGATACCGCAGAGCACCCAAACCATCCAGTTGGGGCCCAGGGCCTGCTGCATGACCGCTACAAGCTCCGGTGGCCAGGTGTAAGCGTCCGCCGCGGCCTGGATGATAGGAAGGTATTTTCGGGCCAAGGCCAGCTCGTCGGGTTTGAACTGTCCGGTTTTTCCGGATGGTTCGAACTGTTCGGAATTTCCTAATAGTTCGGATTCACCAGACGGCCCAGGCTGCACGATAGGAGCCGAGGCAATAGTAGGGGCCGGGGTGCTTCCTTCTATAGGAGCCTCTGCCACGTCCTCGCCCCAGGCAGTCGGGAAAAGTGGGCTGTCATGGCCCCGGTCCCGAATCCAAGGTAATTGAAAGTGCATGCCATCTCTCAAACTATCCGGCTGCCAAAGTCCGCCCCACTCGAAGCCGGATTCAGCAAAGCACTGGACGAATTTAGTTGAGAGGGTTGGCATCCCGCCAAACGGATTGCTCCCGGCGTTCAGGTCCATCGCCAGGCCCCAAGAATGAACCGAATAGCTCGAGCCCCCTTTCATCTGCCGGATATTGAAACAGCCGTCAAACGTCCGCAACTCCCCGGCCAAGCCGCGCCCGCAGAGCTTTTGAAACGCCGCCCGTAGGGGCCCGGCCAACAGCTCATGGCCGTATATCCGCAGGGACCATGGATTACCCTCAAAGTCCCGGACGTGCCCCAGATATTCGGCAAATTCCTTAAGGCTAATCGTGGTCAGATAGGAAGCCGGATCCCGCGGAGCTCCGAATAGGTTTAATAATTGGTTCTGCATGATCGGGAATTTCATCTTGAGTCCTCCGTCCCTCAATAATGCGCCTTAAGTAATGCCGCCAGTATTGCCCCTACGATAGACCCGATGAAGGCACTCGCCCCGGCCCCGGTATAAACGATAACCTTGAGCCGATTAATGTCGTTCCATTGCGATTGATCGGACTGTTCCAGATGAATAATCCGGCGCTCATGGTCCTGACACTTGCGGCCACCTTGGGCTTCCTCAACCTTTTCAACTCTGCCGCAAACCGTATCGTGTAGTGGGCAAAAATCTTGATTTGCCATCCATTGAATCCCCCAGAGTTAAAGGTTCGCCTCCTGTCGCCTTACTCCCCCGGCATCTGCTCAACCGGCACATCCTCGATATCTATGGCCCGGGTATCGGCATCATCTTCAGCCGCCTAAAAAACCAAAAACATTCCAGCCTTAAATGGGCTGTATTCTACCTGGGCAATAATTTGCCCCACCTTAAGCAACGGTGGGTCTTCCCATTCAATTTGGGTTCCTACCTGGGAGACCTTGATTAGCGGTGGGTCTTCCCATTCAATTTGGGTTCCTACCTGGGAAACCTTAAGCAACGGTGGAACTGGAAAGGTAGCTGTCCGGATCGCATCTATTTCAGTATCAGAAAGAAGGCGATTAAAAACGACAACTTCATCGGTCAGGCCATCAAAAGTAGTGCCAGCGCTATTGAAACTTCCTATCTTAAAATCGGTTGCACCTGGAGTCAGGACTGTCCAGTCATTCTTCGCATAAGTAAGAACCTGACTATCACTTGACCTAAATATCCTGAGATTTGAATATCCTGCATTGCCATCCATCCTGACCGCAACGTGATACCAAACATTAATGGCAACTGGAAGACTAGTGCTCTGCCAGCTATTATTCCAATCCAAATGAAAGATACCATTATACTGGTATACCCCACATGAGCCAACAACCCGAAGTTTACCGATAAGACCTTGATCACCAGCTGTAGAAGAAAACTTGAACCAGCCAAGATAAGTTCCTTGTCTATTTGCTCCTCCACTTTTAAATGGAAAGTCTGCTGGTAGGCTGGCATCAGGAATAGTGTAACATTGGCCGCTCGCCCTTACCAAATGAGTAGAGCCAAGTCCTTCTTTAAAATCTATGAGTTCAGACGTAGGAGCATTTACTGCCGTAAGAGTATTTTCACCCTGGGAATCAACGGTCAACGCCCCAGATTCAAACCGCCAGAGGGCTTTGCAACTTGGATCGTTGGAGAAGGCGGTAATTTCATTGGCATGAAATGATTCAGATGTGGAAGTTGAAGCAGTTTCAGTGATCCCAATGGGTAAGACAGGCGGTGAATTAATAAAATCATAATGGGAATCAATCGTAGATTTAGCTAATGCAGCATTATAAAAAGCAACTTTTGCCAGAATCCCCCGGTAATAACCAGTTGTAAGGAAGCGGCCAATCTGAATAGTAGAAGGAGCCGTTAATGACACACCGGCTCTTTGTACTTGCGTTCCTTGTGAAACCTTGTCAACAAAGAGTTCGAATACCCCGCTTGTTTTAATGCGGGTCATTACCACATGGTGCCAGTTTCCATCATTATAGTCGGCTGCACTTATTACAAAAGGTGAATCATATACCCCAGCAAGGATGTTGCCCCCAGAAACTAAATTGATACCAAAATCATTGGTGTAACCGCCTACTTCTGCTCCAGTTAACCCCCAGCCAGACCAAAAATTGGTACCGACAGGGGCTGAGTTGGCAGTCTTCAACCAAAATTCAATAGTAAAGTCGTCCTGGATTTGCCGAGCTATGGAAATTGCCCCACCATTAAGATTCAGAGCTTTACCATCAAAATCATCTACCTGGGAGAGGCTGGCTGCATTAACTACGGTCCCTGTATTAGTCCCTTTAGAGTCTGCTCCCAAATTAGCAGCATCAAGGAAGCTGTAAAAATTGACCAAACTCGATTCGGCCAGAATTATGTTGTCATAAGTGGGCATCTGTTACCTTTACTTACACCACGGCCGGAGCGTTGATTTCCCAAACATCTTTGCTGGCCAAAGTAAAGCCCACCCCTGCCACTACGGCGAAATCTGTCATGGTATCCACGAACTTCAAAGCCGAAGTGCTGGACAACCCGAAGGCCACATGATTAGCCGTACCATCAGCCGCTCCAGTACCGGTCTTTTCGGCCAAGGTCAGTTTGCGCCCGGAGACATCGCCAGCAGCTTTACTCCAATCGCTAGCTGGGGTCAATTCGATGGTGGCCAGATTGTAAGTCGTAGCAGCTTCTTCATAGGTAGCTGGTTCTTGCGAACAGAGAAAGGCTCGATCACTCAGGGCTACTTCATCCAAATTCTTATCCATTACTGCATCAGGAACCATGATTGCCATATCGTTTCTCCTTTCTATGCCACCGCTTTGACGCCAATTTCAAGAGCATTAACCTCAGCTTCGGCCCAGGCCGCCTCCGTGTCCGGGTTGGTTTCCCAGATGTTATAAAGCTGTACGGAAGAAGATGGGACTGGCTTGTCATCACTGACATAATCCGTACTGTTGGTGCGAACCGCGAGTTGAAGGTTGGTTGGAGTAGGGGAACCTTCAAACCTGGTTAACGCCTGGACTTGGACACAGTTAATAGCCCCCACATCCCCGGCTAAGTCGCCCGCGGCATACAAGTCCAAATGGTCAGCCGTGTTGGTGAAGATATAGTCGGTCTCGCTGCCAGGGATTTCATCGACACATTCATCATTAGCCCCGGCCGATGGGGTCCATTGAGTCGAGTTTCCGGCCCCGATGGGCACAAGTGCCTGAATTTTGGTATTGCCAGGCCAAGCGGCATTATCCACTATGATATTATCCACATAGCAAGAGGCGTAGCCATTGCCTACACCATGATCGCCCAGCTTGAATGAGGTAATTGGTAAAGTTACACCAGAAGTATTGCCACTAAAATCAATCACCAATATGCCATTTATTTTTAATTGGAAAACCCCACTGACATTATGAGATTTAAACCGTACTTCTATAAAATAAGTAGTAGCATCAGGAAAACTATTTGCAGTAGTTCCCAGAAGAACATTGTCCGAACCTCTGTAGGCACTCAAATTGTAAACAAGGTAACTACTCCCAGTACGGTTTATGTATCCTAATTTTGTTGCTCCATTTAAAAAACATATTAAAGGGATACAAGGACCTATTGGCCTCCACCGAAAAGACACATAATATTCAGACGCACTTGGTAGTACCTTCTGAATAGAATCTCTTGCGTGAATTAACTCGCAACAATAGACACCATCCATTCCAGTTTGAGCGTTTACTACAGTAGCTCCAATCTGAGCATCCCACAAATTCAAATCCCCAGCTTCAAAACCATCAATAAATACTCTGGCCATTTTAATAACCCCTTGATAGGCTAACGAAATGATATAATTCGGATATGTCATTATAGAAAAAACCAAGATAATCGGTTTTATTAGGACTCGCAGAAAGCGATACTGGTAGGATTACATCAGAACCCGCAGCGACCTCTACCCCAAAAGTCACCGCCCGGCCCCCCACTGCATCTTGCAGAAGCTCCAATACACATCTCTGACTGTCATAGCCCCCAGACATATTGATGACCGTGGTGGATCTGTTTAGAACGATTCTGACATGATTACCCAACGACCAGTCGACGTCGATCGTGTCAGCGCTCGTCGGTGACTGGACTGTCCTGGCAGACTTCACCAAATAGTCCAGACTGGTAGCAACCGCAGAGTCGTCCACCCCCACCTTGGCTTCCAGGTTGTTAATATGGGCGGCCAGAACATCGGTTATGCCGTCAACAACGTTGGTTAGATTTGCTGGAAAGGCCATAGACTACCTCCTTAATATAGTTATGTTATCTATAATGGTAGAATATACCCAGAGACATACATTTTATTCATAGTCACGGCTGTAGCTAAAGACATAGTTACAGTACATATATCGTATAATGGGAATGTTCCATAACTACCATTAACTAATATCACGCTTAGATAATTTGTCCCATCAAAATTATTTGTTGTCAACCCAGCAGCTACAATATTATTTAATGGGTCCTTTGGTCCAACTGGATATGGCCCACCTGAATCTTCACTATTGCCACCACCAATAAAATAAAATAAAGCGTTAAAACTGGTTGCCATCGGAGAACACATCGGCACATTTTCGCCAGCAGTATAATTAGTAGCAGTATATTTAAATTCGTTATCATCCTGTGTAATTGAACGAATATTAGATGAACCATCATTCCAAACGTCGCCCAGGTATCTAAAATTTGTATTAGGCAAAATGATAAACCAGTCGCCCGCCGCCACAGTTAAAGCCGTGCCGGAATAAGTAACCGTGCCACCGGTGGCATCGTTGTTATTATTGGCGGTAATAGTGCGTAAAAGCCCCTTGCTGGCCCCTGAAATAAAATAGATTGAGGCCCCCACCAGTTCATCCGTGGTCAGGCCGTAGCCGATACCTGTAGCCGGAGTGAGCAGAGTACCCAGACTGATTACCTGTCCGGCCTGGGACTTGACTCTCATCCAGGGCATCGCCTTCAGGGTGAAGGTGGTGTCGGCGTTACCCGCCAGGGCAAAGAGCGCATACCATTGGGAGACTTTCTCGGTGCCATAATTGCCACCACTGCCAAATTGGGCGCTGACATCCGACGAATTGATTCTGGATATACCGTCAGAATTGACCGCCAGGAGTTGGCCTGAGTTAAGAACATTCGGGAACCCAGACATATTTGCCACCGCCGGACTATTGGCAGTAGCGGCGACTGTCACCGTTGAGGCATCAGCCCAGGTAATAGCTGGAGCTGCGGTCACGGGCGCCGGCGGATCCGGGATGGTCAAACCAAGCAGGCCCAGAGTGCGTTCATCGGTGATTAAATCATTAGTGATCGCCGTGGTGCTGGTGGCCAGGAGGATTTGGCAAACCGGCAGTTTATCCGCCGGGATCGCCGGAGCGGTTGGCGCAGCAGCCTCGGTCCCGGCCACGACCAAGATCACCCCGGTATATCTATCCACTACCACCCGGTCAATCCGGGGGTTAGTAGATGGGGCCGTGATGGCGGTAGAGTTCTGGCCGACCTTTTCCGTGAGGGTGGTGCCATCAAAAATATGGCCTACATCGACCCGGACCGTCATATCGGGGGGGTCCTGCTCATGCGGGGCGAAGGCCAGAGCTGTACGCCTAGCCGCCATAATCGACCCCTCAATGGCCTGCGAATAAAGGGTAGGATTGCCGCCCATGGTCTCGAAATTGGGTTGTATCGGGGTGCCTGCCATACTCATTCTCCTTTCACCAGCAACCGTAAGGATGCGCCGGGGTCGCTCGGAGCGAACTGACTAAAGTTCGGATCGACATAGACGCCGCCGTTGGCCTCGATTTGATCTATAACGTCATAAAAATGGCTTAAAATCCCTTGCACCCATTGCCAGGCAGGCAGGATCAACATAATCAAGCGAACCAACTGCGCTTGGGCTACGGCTCTGTCTGACTCAGGAGTTTCGGGGTTGAGAATTATGGCCAAAACCGCAGCTACCGCCGCCGCCAAACTTATCTGGGTGCCCAGATCATAATGGGAAAAGATGAAAGTATGCAGTTCATCTTTCAGTAGATTGATAGCGTCAATCTTTTCTCTTACGGATACAGCCTGGGTAAGCGCCTTAGGATGGATTAAGTCTGCTCTGTCAGGAGTAACCCCTGATTGCATCTCCAACGCCAATACTCGCCGTTCTAATTTCAGAAATTGTTCCGCCGGAGTTGCCATTTTATGCCGCCTGATCGATCACGGGCTGGAACCCGGTGATGCGGCGCAGACCGTCCGCCGCCTGGTGGGCGATTTTGGATTTGACGTATCGGGCCTGCAGGTAGCCGATGGACCAGTCCTCGAAGCCGTCATAGGCCCCGGCAGTCAACTTATAATCCACCGACAACTGAGGAGGCTTATTGCCGGTTTCGCCCGGCCCCAGGTTGCTTTGTATTCGCGCCCAGAGCCGGGCCGTCTCATCACTCCCTAAGTCAATCTCCGGGGTCTCATAGCTGTATTCCTCATAGGGATTATGGCAGTAGCCAAAGAGACAATCGAAATAATCATCAATAGTGGCCGGCTGCATGGACGGGTTGATGTTACCGGTCTGGGGGTTGCGGACACAGTTGATCAGGGTCCCGGCCCACAAGGGGGCCTGTTGTGTCTGACTAATGATTGTATAGAACTGGTAGACCTGGAGAGTTACCCGGGCCGCGGTCGCTGAATAGTTGCCAGAGGTATCAATGGCCTTAATGAGAAAATCCCAGGTGCCAAAGGGGACTTTTGTGGTGTTAAAAGTGCTCCCAGAGTATTTGCCATTCACTACCGCTGCATAATCCCAATCAATTCCAACCTCGCCATATCTAATTTCATAGGTAGGTACGTCTTTATCTGGAACTAAAGTCCACTCGGCTTCAATTTGGTTCTCCATCTGCATAACTATAAAACCGGTCACATCGGAGGGATCGGCAGTCTTGCCCTCTACCACATGCGTTTCCGTTGTGCACCACGGACCCCGGGAGCCGTCTTTTTTGACGTAGCGCAGGCGGAAATCGTAGCTCTGGCCGTCCGTTACCGGGAGGATTGACACCTCGCCCACATCCAGAGAGACCACGGGGAGAGTAAGGGCCGCTTCTCCGCTGCCCGTAACCCAGAATTGCCCCTCAACGCCGGTGATTTGGTGGTCCAGGCCGGAGGGCCGTACCAGAGTGACCAGAATGCGGGATTGCCAGCCACCGCCGGGGATCGGGAAAAGGACTGAACCGTCGGAACGGATATCGCCGATAAGCGGGGCTGACCAGGCGGCCGGGATAGATATTTTCGGGTCATGATTGGGAATAGCGCCCACGTCCGCCAGGTAGATATTTTCATCGTAGGGCACCGTGACCACGGTGGCGGAAAGATCACTGTTCGGCTGAATGGATTTGATGAGCAGGTCGTTGGCTTCCAGGCCGGCTTCGCCGAAGAGGAAAAGGTCACCGGGCAGGAGGTTGAAT
>Ga0172380_10004659_pt1 | contig 17386 bp, 13 predicted proteins | sample Leawe162metaG_FD_119747 | JGI IMG/M metagenome (GOLD analysis project Ga0172380, IMG submission 119747) | Leachate microbial communities from a municipal landfill in Southern Ontario, Canada - Leachate well 162 metaG | ecosystem: Engineered > Solid waste > Landfill > Unclassified | place...
ACATGGGTCGCGCCGGCGGTGACCGCAGTCACGGTGTTGGCCACGGCGCATGCCGTGTCGTCCTGGCAGTGGATGCCCAATCGCACGCCAGTGCGCTGAGCGACGTCGGTCACCGTCTCGTAGATGCCATACGGGAGCATGCCGCCGTTGGTGTCGCACATGACACCGACGCTCGCACCTGCCTCGGCAGCAGCGACGAGGATGCGCACACCGTAGTCGGAGTCGTGCTTGTAGCCATCGAAGAAGTGCTCCATGTCGATGAAGACGCGACGCCCCTCGCCCACCAGGAACTGCACGGTGTCAACGATCATGCGCTCGTTCTCATCAAGGTCGGTGCGCAGGGCTTCGACCACGTGGCGCACATCTGACTTCGCGACCAGGGTGATGACTGGCGCCTGCGAATCCAGCAGGGCCTGCACCTGGGCATCCTCATGAGCCTTCTTGCCGGCCTTGCGGGTTGAGCCGAAGGCGACCAGCTGGGCGTGCTTGAGGTCCAGCTCGGTGCGCGCCCGTTCGAAGAACTCGGTGTCCTTGGGCAGTGCGCCAGGCCAGCCGCCTTCGATGAAGCCGACGCCGTACTCGTCGAGCAGGCGCGCCACGGCGAGCTTGTCATTGACGGAGTACGAGATTCCCTCGCGCTGGGCGCCGTCGCGCAGCGTGGTGTCATACACATGGAAAGCGTCGGAGCGGGTCATCGATCTTCCTTACCGTTTGAGCGAATCGGCTCCATCAACGAAAAAACCCCCCGCAGGGTGCGAAGGGCAGCGCGTCGACGAATGGTCAACGCGCTAGTTAATGATGATGCCGTGGTGCAGCATGGCTGCATCATGCCATAAGTCGCCCCTATGGGCCAGAGCCCTGGTCAGCTCTCGTCGAGCCCAACCCGATCGTGAATCCGACGCAGCCACGCAGGCGCCCACCAGTTCGCGGATCCGGCCACCTTCATGAATGCTGGCACGAGGAGCGCTCGGATGACCGTCGCATCCACGAGGATCGCGAATGTCACCCCGAACCCCATCTGCTTGATACCCGTGACACCACTGGTCATGAAGGAAGCGAAGACGATCGCAATCATCAGTGCCGCCGCCGTGATGAGGCGTCCAGTCCGCTGCAGCCCGAAGGCGACTGCGCTCGTGTTGTCCCTGCCTGCGAAGTGCTCCTCCTTGATCCGCGACAGCAGGAAGATCTCATAGTCCATCGAGAGAGCGAAAGCCACGACTGCGATCACCGCGACGATGGAGATCTCCACCGTGCCCGTGTGCACGTACTCGCCTGTGAGCCAGGTCAGGTGCCCATCCTGGAACACCCACACCAAGGCACCCAGGGTTGCCGACAGGCTCAGTGCATTGAGCAGCAAGGCCTTGATCGGCAGCAGGACGCTGCCCGTGTAGAGGAACACGAAGATCAACGTCGCCAAGGCCACCCAGAGGGCAACCCAGGGCGCAACGTCACGGATGGCTGAGATCGAGTCGGCCGCCACGGCTGCGGTGCCGCCGACGAGGGCGACAGCAGGCGCTGGCACGCCTCGAATGGCTGTCACGAGCTCCGAGCCCTCCGGTCCACGAGGGGCAACGTCGGCCACCACCGAGATCCGCACCTGACCATCGGCTCGCCAGCCCACCGTTGCAGTATTCGGCGCGACAGGTGTGCCCGCGATGAAGACCTCACTCGGTGTCGTCACCTGCACGACGTGCGGCAAAGTGGAGAGCTGCGAGGCATAGTTGGAGATCTCCTGGGCCGCAGGCGTTGAAGTCAGCACCACCTCGTATGGATCACCAGCCTGTCCGGTGAATTGGTCGCGCAGGACCTGTGACGCCACTGCGGCCGGATCGTTGGCCGGGAGCCACCGATCATCGACTTCCGCAAAGGCAGCAGAGAAGGCTGGAATCGCCATGACCAGCAGAGCTGTGACCGTCGCGATGATCACTGGAACCGGACGTTTCATCACCCATCGCGAGATTGACGCCCACGCGCCCGTGTCCTTTGGTGCCAGGTCGCCTCTGCGAACCTTCAGCTTGTTCACGCGTGGACCGAGGACTGCAAGCGCAGCAGGCAATGCCGTGAGTGCCCCCGCAATTGCCAGGATCGCTGCTGTCATTCCGGCATAGGCGAAGGACTTGAGGAAGTATTGCGGAAACAGCGCCAGTGAGGCAAGCGTGGTCGCAACGATGAGGCCGGAGATGAACACCGTCTTGCCTGCAGTTGCGACCGTGTTCGCAACTGCCAGCGATGTTGCGCGACCGGCTTTGAGCTCCTCCCTGAATCGATTGATGATCAACAGCGAATAGTCGATTCCCAGTGCCAATCCCAGCCCCGTGATCAGGTTCAGCGCAAAGATGGACACATCGGTCAGGTAGGTGATGCCATAGAGGATCGCAAAACTGCCCAACACTGATCCGGCTGCAACGAGAAACGGCAACCCGGCCGCGACCAATGAGCCGAATACGAAGATCAGCACGATCACAGTGATCGGGATCGCAATCGATTCTGCAGTGGCCAGGTCCTTGGTGATGTCGCTGGTGATGGCATTGGCTACCGGCTGGTATCCACCCACGTGAATCATCAGTCCGTCGTGGTTTCCGCTGAACTCACGCGTCAATGTGCTAGCGATCCCCTCGAAGTCTGCTCCGTCCTTCGCAACCACGATGATCTGGCCGGTCCGGCTGTCAGCACTTCGCAGTTGCGGTGCTCCCCCGCTCGTCCAATACGAGATGACCTCCTGAACGCCCTCGATGGAACTCACCTGGGTCACGAGCTTCACTGCGGCCGTCTTCGCATCATGCGCATCCACGCCATTCGGTGTCTGCACGGCCAGGACCGCCATGGGCGATTGCACGCCGAACTCGGAGGCTATGGCACGATCGGCCTGCACTGCCTCACTTGCTGGCGCTTCATACCCGCCGCTCTGCAAGGAGCCGAAGAGTGACATTCCGATGACGCCGGCGCAGGCAAGAGCGACGAGATAACTGCCGAGAAACCACCAGCGCCGACGGACGACCAGGCTCCCGTAACGGCCCAAACGGGAACGCGTGTGATCAGGGGTGATGTGAACACTGTTCATTGCGGTACTCTGGCAGTCAATATGAACACTGTCAACATGAAGGCGAGGGTTGAGTGACTCCTCAAGGACCCACGTATCACCATGGAGCACTCTCAGAGGCCCTGATCGATACCGCCTTCCGCCATGTGCAGGCCGACGGCAGTGCTTCGCTCTCCTTGCGCTCGCTGGCCCACGAACTGGGGGTCTCCCCGAGCGCCGCGTACAACCACTTTGCGGACAAGGAGGCCCTGCTCAATGCCGTGACGGCTCAATGCCACGTGGCCCTGGATCAGCGCATGGACGCTGCGGCACAGCAGTTTCCGGGCACGTCAGATGCAGACCTCATCGGGCGATTCCAGGCACTCGGTCGGGCGTATATCGATTTCGCCGAGCAGGAACCCCGACTGTTCTCGCATGCATTCAAGAATATGTGCGATTTCAACCCCGATGCCGCCGCGGAGTCTCGGGCCTACGCCTTGCTGTGCTCGATCCTCGACGAGCTCGGCGAGCGACACCTCCTGCGTCCAGGCATTCGCGAAGGCCTGGACATGACGATCTGGGTGAGTGTTCACGGGTTCGCCGAACTCGCACTCAGCGGGAATCTCCCCTTTGCAGCAGCGCCGCTGCTGATCGAGTCCCTGCAAAGGCTCATCATTCAGGACTGACGCGCTGGTCGAGTCCGCCCACGGTTAGCAGATGGTGTGCAGCCATCCATGCGGATCGGGCGCGCTGCCTGTCTGGATATCGAGCAGCGCCGATCGCAGTTGCATCGTGATCGGACCGGGCTCACCGCCGTTGATGTCGAAGGCGAAGTACTTGTGGCTCTTCACCTGGCCAACCGGCGTGATCACCGCGGCGGTGCCACAGGCGAAGACCTCGGTGATGTCGCCCTCTTCCACCCCCTGGCGCCACTGCTCGACACTGATCTGGCCCTCCTCGGCCGCATAGCCGAGGTCATCGGCCACGGTCAGCAGGGAGTCACGGGTGATTCCTGGCAGCAGCGATCCCGTGAGCGATGGAGTCACCAAACGGGCATGCTTGCCCTGCCCGTACACGAAGTACAGGTTCATGCCGCCCATCTCTTCGATCCACTTGCGCTCGACTGCATCGAGCCACACGACCTGCTCGCACCCCTCGGCGGCCGCCTCGGCCTGCGCGATCAGTGACGCGGCGTAGTTGCCGGCGCACTTGGCCTCGCCAGTGCCACCGGGTGCGGCCCGCACATAGTCCTCAGAGATCCAGACACTCACGGGCTTGACCCCTTGGGGGAAGTAGGCACCAGCGGGCGAGGCAATGAGCAGATACCGGTACTCATTGGCCGGACGCACGCCCAGTCCGACCTCTGTGGAGATCATGAAGGGACGCAGGTACAGGGACTGATCAGCACCGCCGGGAACCCAGTCACGATCCTGGCCGACGAGTGCCTCGACCGAGGCGATGAACAGATCGGTCGGTAGCTCGGCCATCGCCAGACGACGAGCTGAGCGTTGGAACCGCTCGGCATTGGCCATGGGCCGGAAGGTCTTGATCGAGCCATCGAAGTGGCGATAGGCCTTGAGGCCTTCGAAGATCGCCTGCCCGTAGTGCATGAAGTTGGTCGCAGGATCCAGGCTCAACGGGCCGTAGGGAATCAACTCGGCATCGTGCCATCCCAGGTCCCGGGTCCACTTGGCCGAGACCATGTTGTCGGTGAAGTAACGACCAAAGCCAGGATCGGCCAGGATCGCATCGCGCTGCGCCGGGGGCAACGGATGGTCACTGGGCTTCAGCTCAATAGGCCACAAGTCGGCGCCTACCTGCTGACTGGTGATGGTCATGGAACTCCTGTCGACTGCGAGGAGACAAGGTTACCCAATGCCCGTGCCCTCGGCAGCGGTTCCCTGCTGAGGGAGGCCTAATCCCTGCCCCGACCTAGTTGGCCTTGGCAAGGGCAGCGGCTGCGAGCGCATCGCCGATCTGCGCCGTCGAGCGCACTGAGGAACCGCGTGAGGCAAGGTCGTCAGAGACGGCCGACTCAACCCAGCCGGCCGCGTCTGCATAGCCGCAGTGGTCGAGCAGCATCGCCAATGACAGCACGGTTGCCGTCGGATCGGCCTTGCCCTGTCCCGCGATGTCGGGCGCTGACCCGTGCACCGGCTCGAACATGCTCGGATTCGTGCGAGTCGGGTCGATATTTCCGCTCGCCGCAAGTCCGATACCGCCAACGATCGCTGCGCCGATATCAGTGAGGATGTCGCCGAACAGGTTGTCGGTCACGACGACATCGAATCGCTCAGGCTGGGTCAGGAAGAACATGGCAGCCGCGTCGACATGGCAGTAGTCGGTGGCCACGCCCGGGAATTCCCTGGCCACGTCATCGAAGGCGCGCAGCCAGGTGCTGCCCGCGTACACGAGCACATTGGTCTTGTGCACGAGGGTCACCTTGTTGCGACGTCGAGTCGCCCGCTCGAAGGCGTCACGGATGATGCGAACCGCACCGAAATAGGTGTTGAGGCTCACTTCAGTCGAAACCTCATGCGCAGTGCCCTCGCGGAGCACCCCACCCGCGCCGACATACGGGCCTTCAGTGCCCTCACGGCACACGACGAAGTCGATGTCCTTGGTGGTCTTGCCAGCCAGTGGTCCCTCAACGCCCGGGTAGAGGCGCACCGGGCGAAGGTTCACATGGTGATCCATGACGAAGCGCAATGGCAGGAGCACGCCTCGCTCCAGGATCCCTGGCTTGACCGACGGGTCGCCGATCGCCCCCAGGAGGATCGCGTCGTAGCCGCGCAGCTCCTGGACAATCGAGTCGGGCAGCAGCTCGCCGGTCGCGTTGTAGCGCCGCGCGCCCAGGTCATACTCGTTGGTTGTCACGGTGATGCCCGCAGCCGGGGCGATCGCGTTCAGCACCTTGACGGCCTCGGCTACGACTTCGGTGCCAATGCCATCGCCGGGGATGAGTGCGAGATTCAGAGTGTTCGACATGAGGCAGAACTCTAGCGATCGACCTGCCGCAACCCGACTATGTCGAATGCTGTCCTTCACTGGCCCTCACCATGCCTGCCATATGCGCGCCTCCCCTGGCAGGAGGCCCCATCATTGGAGGCAGTTCGTACAGGCACTCGTCGAGGGAGACGGCACATGTCCGCGGGTCGATTCGCACTCATCGGCGGTCTCACCGCCGCACTGCTGTTGATGTTCGGCGCGGTCGTTGTCAGCTATCGATACGTGAACCAGCCCACACCGTCCCTGAGCATTGCGCACCACAGCCTCACCCAGGTGCACGGATACTCCGCGTTCAGTTTCGATTCAGCGAGAACCGTCAATATGGCCAAGGCAAGTCAGACCGCAGCCGATCGTGCGATCGCGCGCTTCGTCGACATCGAGGTGAGCCAAGCGCTCCAGGACGAACCTGCGGGCAAGAGCTCGACCGACTGCTCCAAGACCTCGAGTCGATGCGGGTTCTTCAAGCAGCAGTTGCAGGAGCAGTCGTGCTCGGATGAGTACTTCTGCCTGACCCAGCCCGTCGAATGGCTGCCCTATCGGGCAAACGACGGACATGCATCGGTGAGCACACTGGTCATCGACAAGGCGACGGGGAATCGGGTGAGACTCACCGACGTGGTGCATGCGGATCTGCAGCCGGACTTCCTGCGCAAGGTGCGTCAGGACGTGGCAACGCAATTGGGGAGTGCGGGAACCCGCGCCAAGGACACACCCCCGGATATCTCGATCGAAGACATCACCTCATGGCTTCCCCTGCCCGGGGGCATCGACGTGTGGTTCGCGAAGTTCGCCGTCGCTCCCGGAGCCTTGGGCGTGATTCGCGTCCACGTGCCTTTTGCGTATGTCTGAGGCCGTGGGCACGGGGATCACCAACCTGCACTTTTGGTCTTGCGCCCTGCCCTGCTAGCATTTCGGGACCATGACGCGCGCACTGCTCCTTCTCTGCCGCGACGAGGCCTAACACACCGGCCCCTCGTCGCGGGATTCGTGTTCGCCGGTCACCCCAGACGAATCGAACTTTCCAGGAGCCCGCGATGACAACGAACCACTCTTTCCAGAGCGCAGATGCCGGCCAGCAGCCGTCTGGCATGCGCTATGACCGCTACGTCCCCTTCGCCACGATCCCGCTGCCCGATCGCACCTGGCCTGACAAGCAGATCACCCACGCACCTCGATGGTGCGCAGTTGACCTCCGTGACGGCAATCAGGCCCTGATCGACCCCATGACCCCCGATCGCAAGCTGCGTATGTTCAAGCTGCTGGTCGACATGGGCTACAAGGAGATCGAAGTCGGTTTTCCCTCGGCGTCCCAGACCGACTTCGACTTCGTGCGCCTGCTCATCGAGGAGGGCCACATTCCCGATGACGTCACCATCCAGGTGCTCGTACAGGCCCGCGAATCGCTGATCGAGCGCACCTTCGAGGCCATCGAGGGCTGCCGCCAGGCAGTCGTCCACTTCTACAACTCAACCTCGGTCCTGCAGCGACGCGTGGTCTTCGGCCTGGACAAGTCGGGCATCGTCGACATCGCGGTGCACGGCGCCCAGCTGGTGCAGAAGTACGCAGAGCAGATGCAGGGCGACAGCGAGATCTTCTTCGAGTACTCGCCTGAATCCTTCACCGGCACCGAACTGGAATTCGCCCTCGAGGTCTGCAATGCCGTGACTGACGTACTGGCGCCCACGCCCGACCACAAGATGATCATCAACCTGCCTGCGACGGTCGAGATGACCACGCCGAATCTGTATGCAGATGCGATCGAGTGGATGAGCCGCAACCTGAACCGTCGCGATTCGATCATCCTGTCGCTGCATCCCCACAATGACCGCGGCACTGCGGTGGCAGCCGCAGAGCTCGGCTACCTCGCCGGTGCCGATCGCATCGAGGGCTGCCTGTTCGGCAACGGCGAACGCACCGGCAACGTGTGCCTGGTGACGCTCGGGTTGAACATGTTCACCCAGGGCGTCGACCCGCAGATCGACTTCGGCGATATCGACGAAGTGCGCCGTACGGTTGAGTACTGCAACCAGATCCCCGTGCATGAGCGTCACCCCTACGGTGGTGACCTGGTCTATACCGCGTTCAGCGGCTCGCATCAGGATGCCATCAACAAGGGCCTGCGCACCATGGAGTCCGAGGCTGCCGCACTGGGCATCCCCGTCGATCAGCATCGCTGGGAGGTTCCCTACCTGCCCATCGACCCCAAGGATGTCGGTCGCACCTATGAGGCGGTCATCCGCGTCAACTCCCAGTCGGGCAAGGGTGGCGTCGCCTACATCATGCGCACCGAGCACAAGCTCGAACTGCCACGCAGGCTGCAGATCGAGTTCTCCAAGGTCGTCCAGCAGGTGACCGACGCCGAAGGCGGGGAAGTGACTCCGGGCGAGATGTGGGGAGTCTTCTCCGGCGAGTACCTGCCCGACCCATCAGCGCCCTGGGGCAGGTTCGCACTCAAGTCAGTGAAGCAGGACTCCGCGGTCGATGGCGACACCACTGTTGCGGTGGTCATCACCGATGACGGACAGGAAGTCTCGCTGACCGGCACTGGCAATGGACCGATTGCGGCCTTCTGCGAGGCCATGAACGCGTATGGCATCGACGTGCGCGTGCTGGACTACGCCGAGCACGCGATGAGTGCAGGTGGCGATGCGAAGGCAGCCGCCTACCTGGAATGCACGCTGGAGGGCAAGACTGTCTGGGGCGTGGGCATCGATCCATCCATCACCACCGCTTCGCTCAAGGCCATCATCAGCGCAGTCAACCGCATGGTCCGCAGCGCATAGAGCATCCAATTGAAGAAGGGCCGAAGCATTCGCTTCGGCCCTTCTTCACGATCTGGATCAGACGAGGCTGACGGCGCGACCGGAATGGGCACCGATCTCCTTGACGATCTCGTCAAGTGAGGCAGTCGGGATCTGCTGATCGACAGTGAGCGCGATGAGCGAGTGGCCTGTGTCATTGCGGGCCACCTGCATGTTCGCAATGTTGATGCCTGCCTCGCCGAGCACGCGTCCGACGACGCCGACGACGCCCGGCTTGTCGTGGTAGCGCAGGAACGCGAGGTAGTCGCTGATCGCAACATCGATGTCGTATCCGTCTATCTCGACGATCTTGCCGATATTGCGCGGACCTGTCGATGTGCCCGCCACCACGACCTTGGTGCCATTGGTCAGGGTCAGGCGCACGCGCACGAGTGAGCGATGATCGCCGCTGCTGCGGTCGGTCGTCAGCGCGACCTCGACACCGCGCTGCTCAGCGAGTACGGGTGCATTCACGAAGGACACGGGCTCGCGCACGAGATTCTGGAAGACACCCTTGAGAGCACTGAGCTCCAGCACGCGGACGTCATGATCGATGACCTCGCCGAGAACCTCGACATCGACACGTTCGACTGCATCATCTGCCAGGCTGCAGGCGATGAGCCCCAGTTGCTCTGCAAGCGGCACGAGTGGCTTGATGGCGTCATCCATCTGTCCGCCCTGAACGTTGACCGCATCGGGCACGAGTTCACCAGCCAGGGCCAGCCGCACGGAGCGGGCCACAGCAATGCCGGCCTTCTCCTGTGCCTCATCCGTTGATGCGCCCAGATGCGGGGTTGCGACAACCTGCTCGAGACCGAACAGCGGCGAGTCCGTGCACGGCTCCTTGGCATAGACGTCGACGCCGGCACCCGCAACGCGACCGTCGACGATGGCGTCGTACAGCGCCTTCTCATCGACGATGCCTCCGCGGGCAGCATTGATGATGCGCACCGTGGGCTTGACCTTGTGCAGTTCAGCATCACCGATCAGGCCCGTGGTCTCGGGTGTCTTGGGAAGGTGAACGGTGATGAAGTCCGACTCGACCAGCAGATCGTCAAGGGCCACCATCCGGATGCCCAACTGGGCTGCGCGAGCAGGCTGGACATATGGGTCGTAGGCGATCAGCTTGACGCCGAAGGCGCTCAGTCGCTGCGCCACGAGTACGCCGATGCGGCCAAGGCCGACAATGCCCACGACCTTGTCGCTCAACTCGACTCCGGTGTACTTCGAGCGCTTCCACTCGCCACGGCTGAGCGCAGCATTGGCCGGAACGATGTTGCGGGCACTTGCCAGCAGGAGCGCCACGGCCAGTTCAGCAGCCGAGACGATATTCGAGGTCGGTGCATTGACCACCATGACGCCGGCCTGGGTCGCGGCCTTGACATCGACATTGTCGAGGCCGACGCCGGCGCGGGCGACGACCTTGAGCCTCTTGGCGGCAGCGAGCGCCTCTGCGTCGACCTGCGTGGCCGATCGCACCAGGATGGCGTCGACGTCAGTGATCGACGACAGCAGGGCTGCACGATCGGCCCCATCACACTCCACGATCTCAAAGTCCGGCCCAAGGGCTTCGACAGTTGCGGGGGACAGTTCTTCGGCGATGAGTACGCGGGGCTTAGTCACCGGAGGAGTCTAGCGAGCACCTGCGGCGGCCAATCCCACGACCTCTGGGCTCACGATCCTGCTGCTGCCACCCCCAATGAGCTCGTCACCACCCAGGAACTGGCCGCGAAAGCCGCCCAGAATCCCAGGATCAGGAAGGGTCCGAACGCCACTGCCGTGTGACGATTCGCCCGCCGGAGCATGAGCAGTCCAAGGGCCCAGCACCCGCCCAGAACCCATGCGCAGAACAGGCCCGCAAGCGCAGGCTGCCAGCCCAGCCAGCCCAAGGTTGCGCCGAGGAGAGGCGCGAGCTTGACGTCACCGAAGCCCATTCCCCGGCCTGCCGTCAGCAGCCAGGCCCCGCCGATCGCCATCAGCCAGATGCCCGCTCCGGCAAGAGCGCGCGACCAGTGCCAGGACCCCGTGACCCACCCGGCCACGACCAGCCCCATCAGTACGACTGGGTACATGCGCAGCACGATCGCATCCGGCAGCCGATGCTCTCGAATGTCGATCACGGACAGCACACATCCGACGACGATCCAGATCAGCGCGAGGGGAAGCAGCCCTGACTCGAACATCGTCACCGCAGCAGTATCCGATCACCTGCGCAAGCGTGCATCCGGTCGTCCACAGGCCAGTGTCCAGCCCGAGGGACCTTTGACCCTGGTCCTGACCTGCTCCGCGGAGTTCAATCGAAGTGGAGGCAGCGGACAGCAGCAAGAGTCGGCAGCCGCCGGAAGGGAAGGAGGAGTCATGACCACCTTCATGCGTATGGAAACTCTGGCCCGTGGGCGCGATCGCAGGGTGGCGCACAGTTACAGCGAGGGTCGCGCGCTATATGCGCGTAAGCACATTCGCCGTCCAGGTCATTGGGCTCCTGCCCGCGCCGCACCGCGATATCTCGGCGGGCATGACAAGTGATGTGCTCAGGAATGCGATGAGGCCGAACCCGTAAGGGTTCGGCCTCCTGCATGACCAGGTATCGGCTATCGCGCGGCAGTGCCTTCGACATAGTCGTCGCCACGGTTGTCGACCCAGCTCATGAGCCCACGAAGCTCGCGACCGACTGCTTCGATGGGGTGCTGCTCGCCCTTGGCGCGAAGCTCCTTGAATTCTGGGCCGCCGGCAGACTGGTCGTCCATGAACCGCTTGGCAAAAGCGCCATTCTGGATGTCCTTGAGCACTGCCTGCATGTTCTCCTTGACGTGTGGATCGATGACGCGGGGGCCTGAGACGTAGTCGCCGTACTCGGCAGTGTCAGAGACGCTCCAGCGCTGCTTGGCGATGCCGCCCTCGTACATCAGGTCGACGATGAGCTTGAGTTCGTGCAGGCACTCGAAGTAGGCGACCTCGGGCTGGTAGCCGGCTTCAACCAGCGTCTCGAAGCCGTACATGACCAACTGTGACGCACCGCCGCAGAGCACTGCCTGCTCACCGAACAGGTCGGTCTCGGTCTCCTCGGTGAAGGTGGTCTTGATGCCGCCCGCACGCAGGGAGCCGATGGCCTTGGCATAGCTGAGTGCGAGTGCCCAGGCATTGCCCGTTGCGTCCTGCTCGACAGCGACAATGGCCGGCACGCCGCGGCCAGCGACGTATTCGCGGCGTACGAGGTGACCGGGTCCCTTGGGCGCAACCATGGCAACGTCGATATTGGTCGGAGGCTTGATGAAGCCATAGCGGATGTTGAAGCCGTGTGCGAAGAACAACGCATCCCCCGGCTGCAGGTTCGGCTCGATGGCATCCTTGTAGAGCTTGGCCTGAACTGGGTCCGGGACGAGCACCATGATCAGATCAGCCTCGGCACAGGCTGTTGCTGGATCCACGACGCGCAGTCCTGCTTCCTCGGCCTTGGCCCGGCTCTTGGAGCCTTCGGCGAGACCGACGCGAACGTCGACGCCCGAGTCACGAAGGGACATTGCGTGGGCGTGGCCCTGACTTCCGAAGCCGAGCACAGCAACCTTGCGGCCCTGGATGATCGAGAGGTCGCCGTCGTTGTCGTAAAACAGTTCTGCTGCCACCGGAGGTTCTCCTTATTGAATGGGAATTGCGATGTTGCGCGCGACAGATTACGCCGTGCGCTCCCCTGACCTGTCCGCAGGTCGAGTGGATCGATCTGAGATGGAGCGGGAACCGCGACCGACGGCCACCATGCCCGACTTCACCAATTCTTTGATGCCGAATGGCTCCATGACCTTCAGGAAGTCAGCAAGCTTCTCGGGGTTGCCGGTGATCTCGATGGTCAGAGCCTCAGGCGCCACATCCACAACCTTCGCCTTGAACAATTGGACCACCTCGATGACCTTGCTGCGGGAGTCGATGTCGGCCTTGACCTTGACCAGCATGATCTCGCGAGCAACTGAAGCACTCTGATCGAGCTCGACGATCTTCAGTACATTGACCAGCTTGTTGAGCTGCTTGGTCACCTGTTCCAGGGGCAGGCCCTCGACGTTGACCACGATGGTCATGCGCGAGACCTCCGGGACCTCGGTCGGCCCGACGGCGAGGGACTCGATGTTGAAGCCCCGTCGCGAGAACAGACTCGACACGCGTGCGAGCACGCCTGGCTTGTCTTCGACGAGTACGGAGAGCGTGTGTCGTGACATTAGTCGTCCGACCCCCAATCTGGAGCCATCGCGCGGGCAACGAGAATCTCGTCGTTGCTCGTTCCTGCAGCCACCATCGGCCACACCATCGCGTCCTTGTGCACCACGAAGTCGATGACAACAGGAGCATCATCGAGGCTCATCGCCTTCTCGATGGTTGCGTCGACCTCGTCCGGTGATTCACAGCGCAGTCCATGACAGCCATAGGCATCGGCAAGCTTGACGAAGTCAGGGATGCGATGCGAATGCAGATCGGTGTTGGAGTAGCGCTGGTTGTAGAACAGGGTCTGCCACTGGCGAACCATGCCAAGGCTGCTGTTGTTGATCAACGCGACCTTGATCGGAATGTCATTGATCGCACAGGTCACCAGCTCCTGGTTGGTCATCTGGAAGCAGCCATCGCCATCCACTGCCCAGACAGTCTTGTCCGGTGCGGCAACCTTGGCTCCCATGGCTGCCGGGACAGCGAAGCCCATGGTCCCAAGGCCGCCTGAATTGATCCAGGTACGCGGCTCGTTGTACTGGATGAACTGCGAGGCCCACATCTGGTGCTGGCCAACGCCCGCGGCATAGATCGAGTTCTCGCCGGAGATGATGCCCAGCCGCTCGATCACATACTGAGGTGACAGACCATCAGGTGGCAGGTCATAGCCGAGCGGGTACACATCGCGGAGGCGATTGAGCTGAGACCACCAGCCCGCATAGTCACCGCGCTTGTTCATCGAGAACTCAGCCTCGATCGCAGCAACCAGGTCGGGGATGATCTCTGACAGATCTCCCACGATCGGGACGTCGACGAAGCGGTTCTTACCGATTTCAGCAGGGTCGATATCGGCATGAATGATGGTGGCATTCGGGGCGAACGACGAGAGCTTGCCCGTGACGCGATCGTCGAAGCGCGCTCCCAGCGTGACGAGAAGATCGGCTTTCTGCAACGCTCCGACCGCAGCAACGGTGCCGTGCATGCCGGGCATGCCCAGGTGAAGCTCGTGGGTGTCCGGGAAGGCGCCGCGAGCCATCAGCGTGGTCACGACCGGTATGCCAGTGAGTTCGGCTAGCCGGCGCAAGGCAGCTGCGGCATTGGCTCGAATGACCCCGCCGCCCACATAGAGCACCGGCTGGCTCGACTCGACGATGAGCCGGGCCGCCTCGCGCACCTGCTTGGCATGCGGACGAGTGACGGGGTGATAGCCGGGAAGGCTGATCGACTGGGGCCAGACGAATGTGGTCATCGCCTGGAGGGCATCCTTCGAGACATCAACGAGCACTGGGCCCGGACGTCCCGTCGAGGCGATGTGGAAGGCCTCGGCAACAGCCTGCGGGATCTCATCGGGGTTGGTGACCAGGAAGCTGTGCTTGGTGATCGGCATCGTGATACCGCGGATGTCCGCCTCCTGGAAGGCATCGGTACCGATGGAAGTGCTGGCAACCTGGCCGGTGATCGCCACCAATGGCACCGAATCCATATGCGCATCGGCAATCGGCGTGACCAGGTTGGTTGCGCCCGGACCGCTCGTGGCCATGCAGACACCTACCCGGCCAGAGACTGCGGCATAGCCCTCAGCCGCGTGACCGGCACCCTGCTCATGGCGAACCAGGATGTGGCGGATCTTCTTGGAGTCCATCAGCGGGTCATACAGGGGAAGAATGGCACCCCCTGGGATCCCGAAGACGTCGGTGACCCCGGCCGCCTCCAAGGACGACACGAGGCTCTGCGCACCCGTGATCTGCTCGCTCATCACTGCCTTCTTCTCGTTGGTTCTGCTCGGTGTGAAAACTGGCCTGATCAATAAGAAACCCCCCGACCCTTACGGGTAGCGGAGGGAGCGCGCCAACTGAGAACTCAGCCTGCGCGCCTTATAACTACAAGAACAGTCGACACAAGGCTGAACTTTACTCCTTTCACCCGGCAAATGTCACCCCTCAATCCGCGTGATGAGCGCCACCTCGCTACGAGGCGGGGTCGAGTCCGGAAATCTCCACTCGAGTCCGGGCCACCCCACCGGCTATGGACCTCAGGTCCTGCTCGTGAGCGGCTATGGCCCGGGCCACGCACGACCCGTCACGGGCTCCGCACTGCTGAAGCTGGCCCGAGAGCTCCTGGAGTTGATCGCCCAGCGCAGCGAACCCCTTCGAGAACGCCTCGTACTTGACCAGCGGCACACCGTCCAATGCCGTGGCCTCCCCGTCGCGCCTGGGGTAATCGGCTACCGCCTTGTCCATCGCAGCGCCGACGATTGCAAGACTGCTGGTCAATCGGATCAGGGCTTCAGGGTCAGTTGATCGCCCACTGTCAGATGCTCCGAGCGCGGCTTGCCTGCCCAGTTGGTCCGTCAGACTGACGCTGTCGTCGTATGCCTGCTTCAGACGCTCCCCCGCCAGGCCCTTCATGGCCGAGCCCATTCCCAGCAGCAGGCTGATACCGAAGAAGACCCCGCAGAGGAACAGCATTCGGGCAGCCTCACGCTTGTACGGCTGGCGCAGTTCTGAAGTCCAGTCAGTCCCATTCCAGTAGCGCTGGCTGCTCTTGCGGATCGGATCCGCGTAGAAGCCCGGATCGGGCCGCATGGGCGCAACGCTGAGCTTGCCGCGGCGGATCGACCTGCGAATGAACACGGGCACCAGCGAGCCGATGGCGAAGAGGACGACGGTCTGTCCCACCAGGAACCCGAATCCACTGATCGACCGATCGGCCAGGTCCCATGAGAACTCAGCCCTGACGAGAACGAGAGTCGCAACGAGGAAGTTGGGCACCGTGAGGATGATCCCGACAATGAACCAGACATCGAGCCAGATGGGCCGGTCGTACAGGCGCATGGGATCGAAGTACGTGCTGCCCGACTTCACTTGCATGCGCAAACCAACCCCCGCTCCAGCAGACCGCCGCGGTCGCTTTCAGCAGAAGGCAGGCAACCGAGCGCATCCTTGCGGGTGCATGCGTCCGCTGTCTGCGGAATTGGGAAGTCCCTGACGGCTGATCAGGCTCAATGCGGTGAATTGGCCCAGGTCATGTACCCGCCATCGAGATTGTCTGCAGTGATGCCCAGCTCGCTGAGCAGGGTTGCTGCCGTGTGACCCCGTTGGCCGACTTGGCAATAGACGATCACATCGTCCTTGGGGATCTCGGTGTACCGGTCCCGAAGCTCATCCACCGGAATATTCACGGCCCCTTCGATGTGTCCAGCAGCGAACTCGGCAGATGTCCTGACGTCAACCAGGAAAGCGCCCTTGGCGACGCGGTCCGCGACCTGGTTCCACTGAACACTCGTGGTCAGCCCGCTCAGGATGTTGTCGGCCATGTAGCCGAGCATGTTGACAGGGTCCTTCGCCGAGCCGAACGGGGGCGCATAGGCCAACTCGAGATCGGCCAGCTCGGGTGCGGTGATCCCCGCACGAATGGCGGTGGCGATGACATCGATGCGCTTGTCGACGCCCTCCTTGCCCACCCCCTGCGCACCCAGGATCTGGCCGGACTCCGGATCGACGAGCACCTTCAGCATCATCGACTCCGCTCCCGGGTAGTAGCCGGCATGCGAGCCCGGATGCGAGTGCAGGATCACGCAATCGCGACCCGCAGCACGAAGCCTCTTCTCATTCCAGCCGGTGGTTGCCACGACAAGATCGAATACCTTGACGATCGCCGTACCGATGGTCGCAACCTCGCGGACCGGGCGTCCCATGATGTGGTCGGCGACGACGCGCCCTTGGCGGTTCGCGATGTTCGCGAGTGGCACGAGGACGGACTCACCATCAAGGGCATCGCTCTTCTCGGCCGCATCGCCGACCGCATAGATGCTCGGATCACTCGTCCGATTGAATGCGTCGACCATGATGCCACCTCGTGGACCCACGACCACGTCGGCGGCCTTCGCCAATGCAGTGTCAGGGCGAACCCCGATGGCAAGGATGACCAGGTCGGCCTCGATGAACGAGCCATCGGCAAGCTCCACCCCGGCCTCCGTCACTGCAGCAAGCCCGGAGCCCAGACGCAGATCGATGCCATGGCTGCGCAACTCATTGGCCACCGGCAGCGCCATCTCCGGATCCAGTGGTGCGAGCACCTGGTTCATCGCCTCCACGACCGTGGTCGGGATGCCTCGATGCACGAGATTCTCTGCAGTCTCAACGCCGATGAATCCACCACCGATGACCACTGCATGCCTGGGACTGCTGGCAACAGCCGTGGCCATCCGCGTGACATCCTCGATCGTGCGCAGGGTCAGGGCCAACTCGATGCCTGGCAGTGGTGGAACGATCGGAGACGCACCAGGACTCAGCACCAGGTAGTCATATGGCAATTCATAGGTCGAGCCATCGACCATGCTCTTCACGGTCAGCGACTTGTCGAC
>Ga0172380_10004660_pt1 | contig 17383 bp, 16 predicted proteins | sample Leawe162metaG_FD_119747 | JGI IMG/M metagenome (GOLD analysis project Ga0172380, IMG submission 119747) | Leachate microbial communities from a municipal landfill in Southern Ontario, Canada - Leachate well 162 metaG | ecosystem: Engineered > Solid waste > Landfill > Unclassified | place...
CCTCAAAGCTCGCCCCGGACTTGTTTCGCTTGCCGCCACGCCTAGACGGATTGTTGGCTTGATGCGCCTAATCGCTCCCCCGCTTCTGCGATACTGTCACCCCACCTCGTAGAGGGCCAATTCTCACTTTACGCCCTTGGACGACGGTGCAAGGGTCGGGCCCCGCTCGGACATCATCTGCGCGATCACGCCGCGCAGCCAGCGGTTGGCCGGATCGTGGTGGTAGCGCTGATGCCAGAACTGCTTCACCTCGAGTGGCGGTGTCTCGAACGGCAGCGGCAGCGCCTTCACCTGGCGCAATCCCGGCATCGCATCGATCACACTGCTCGGCACGGTCACGAGCAGGTCGGTGTTCTGGATGATGGCCGGCACCACCGTGAAATGCGGCACGCGCAGCGCGGTTCGCCGGCCAATGCCCTTTCTGGAGAGTATGCGCTCGAGCAATGCAGCGGAGGATAAGGGCGTCGCGGCACCTTGCTGCCCCGAGTCCGATAGCTCGATCACCACGTGCGATTCGGCCTTGAACTGTCTCAGGCTCAGGGTCTTTCCGATGCGCGGATGGTCTTCGCGGACGAGGCACACGTAGGTGTCGCTGAACAGCCTCTGCTGGCGAAAACCTGCCCCCAACGCTGGCAGGAATCCGATGGCCAGATCGACCTCGCCCGACTCGAGCGCATTGCGGTATTGCCCGCGCGGGCATTGCAGCGCACGGACGCTGACCTGCGGTGCCGCTTCCACGACCCAGCGCATCAGCTTGGGCAGATAGATCACTTCGCCCATATCGCTCATCAGCAGCTTGAAATTGCGGTCGGATCGTGCCGGATCGAATTCAAAAGGCTGGTTGAGGCCGGCCAGCAGCTTGGCCAGACCATCGCGCACCGGCGGGCCGAGCATTTGGGCGAGCGGGGTTGGCTCCATGCCCTTGCTGGTGCGCACGAACAGGGGATCTCCGCACAGAGTTCGCATGCGTGAAAGCGCGTTGCTCATCGAGGGCTGCGACAGCCCGACGCAGGCGCCCGCGCGGGTGACGTTGCGCTCCTGCATCATGGCCTCGCAGGCCACCAGGAGATTCAGGTCGAACGTGTTAATATTTATTCTGGCCATATCGATCATGGTTACTATCAATTGGATAAATCTTAGCCAGTCCCCCAATGTTCGTCAACGCGCCTGGGGCGTGCGGCAACGCCGCGGCGCCATTGCGGGCTGATCACGGACGTCTTGGAAGTCGATGCGCGGCGCCCCAGGCGTGACCGGCGTGCCGCGCTGAAGCTATTTCGCGAAATTCAGACCGCCGGCTGCGACGGCGACTGCAGCCGGGTTACGGAATCTGTTCGGCGCCCTTGCGCGTCAGCTGAATTTGCGAAAAAGGACGCTTCGCCAGCGCTTGAACCACTCGCCAAAGGACCTAAGCAACAGACCTGCCACTGAAAGTGGTTCGGACACTGGCGGTGGGTTTCCAGCGATCGACGCCTGAGCTCCTGCCCCGCCGTCGTTCGCCAGTTGGGCAGCCAATGCGGCGGCGAAGTCCTGCATCAGGGGCTTGGCCATCAGCGCGCCGCCAGAAGCCGCAAATGGGGCAAGCACGCCCTTAAGATCGGCCGTCGCGGAGATTTCGACAACGCTCCGCGCGTTGGCGGGGCCGGAGCCCGGAAGGTCACGCACCGAGAACTCGGTGCGGACTTGGACCGTTGCGGCACGCCCTCCCGCGATGCCGCCGCCGACCAGGATTCCGGTGTTCTGCGCCATGTCGAATTCGCACCGGACCTTGCCTTGAAACTTGATCCTCTTCGGGCCAAAGGATACGGTCATCGTTCCGAGGTAGTTGCCTTCGGAATCGCGCCCCTGCATGGTGACACCGGGCACGCATTCGGCGATGCGCTCGACATCGGTGAAACGGCTCATTACTGTCGCTGCCGCGGCAGCGACTTCGAATTGGTCGTCGAACTGAATCATGCCCGGCTTTCCGCAGGTCGCAGGAGCGGCGCCTTGTTCTCCTTGCCGAAGTGCAGCTTCAGGTAAGGGTCGCTGACCACCGTGGGCGACACGCGCGCATCAATGACGAATAGACCGCCGCAGCCAAAGCCCTTGGCGAGTGCAGCCCGCAGCCCGCTCACGTCGGTGAGCTTCAGTCCATCGCCACCGAACGCTCGGGTCACGCCGACGAAGTCCGGCGAGTTCGGCCAACGCGCGAGCGAGCTATCGAAACCCTTGGCCTTCATTTTGTGAACCTCGGCGCCAAGACCGCCATCGTTCCATATGAGAACCACAGCCGGAATGCCGTGGCGTGCCATCGTTTCCAGTTCCTGGATGTTCATCATGGCGCTACCGTCGCCATCGATCACCAGATGGGGCCTGCCGGGGCGAGTTGCGCCGATGCCGGCAGCGATGGGTATTGTTTGACCGATGGAGCCGAACTGGTACGAAAAATGGACGTCAGCGGTGTGCGGAACTGCGCTGTACATTATGAAGAAGCTAAAGAAATGCCCAACGCCGACGGTGACGACGGCGTTCGCTGGGAGCGCAACGCCGATTTCGCGCGCCAGGTTCCGCGGATCGATGCCATCGGGCGGCGTGTCGAACAGCGCCGGAACCGGCGCCGAGAGCAGTTCTATGGTCTGCGCTGTCCTGAAGCCGGCTTTCTTGATCCCTCGCCGCGCCAGTGATCGATTGAGCGCCAGTACGGTTTGCTTGGCATCGCCACGGACATACAGCCCTGGCAGTACGCCCAGCTCGGGTGGGGCTACCGCTGAGTCGATGCGGGCGATGGCGGCGTCTGGGAACAGCAACCCGCCTTCGGTCGTGTAGTAACCAAGCTCGGCACCAATGCCGAGCACGAAGTCTGCTTCGGCAAGCAAGCGCTCGGTCGGGGCGCTGGAAAAGGAACCCGCCAGCCCGACATCGAATGCATGCCCGGTGAACAAGCCCTTTCCCTTGAGCGAGGTGGCGAGCAGCGCACCGACCCGATCGGCCAGTTCAACGATGGCCTCACGGGCGCCCGCCAACTTCGCTCCCAGCCCGGCAACAATAACGGGCCTTTCAGCCACGAGCAGCCTTTCCACGAGGTCCTCGACTACCTCCGACCGTGGAGCGTCCTCAGGTACAGGCAGGAAACCCTTTGTTGGCGTGTAGGAAAATTCCCAGTCAAACGACTGCTCTTGCACGTCACTGGGCAAGTTGACGACCACCGGACATTTGCGCAGGCGAGCCGCGTAGAATGCCTCGGCCATCTCGCGTGCGACATTCCCTGTGTCGGTGATCGGGACGAACTCCGACTCGCAAGCGGATGCAAAGCGGCGTTGATCGAACTTTTGCACGTTGTTCAGGTCGCTCGCCGCTACATCGCCAACGACTACCAGCAGCGGCGTGCGGTTGCGGGCTGCCGCCGTCAACGAGGTACCGATCTGCGTCAGACCGGGGCCGGACGTGATGCTCGCCAACCCCACCTCGCCAGACGCACGGGCATAGCCATCGGCCATTGCAACCGCGCCAGCCTCGTGACGGGCTGAGTACATCCTTACCGCACCGGTGCTGTTCAGCGCGCTCCAGAATGACATGTTCGCGTCGCCCACCAGACCGAAGGCAACGTCGCAACCTTCGGCTACTACCGCGTTCGCCGCCGCCTGATATACCTTCATCGTCCGACTCCAAGTGGTACGCCATACTCCGCTGAGGTCAGTTCCATGGCCATGTCTTGGAGCGGCCGATCAGCGTTCCCTGACCTACTCGGCTTTTACGCCGATAGCTCTGATCAAGGTCCGGAATTTCTCTCCGTCGGCTCGAATCGTTTCGGCATATTCCTCCGGCGTGGTGCTCACTGGTATCAGTCCCATGTCAGTCAACTGCTGGATAACGTCCGGCATCGCCAGAATGCGCCTGATCCAGCCGTTTAGCTTGTTGACAATTTCACGCGGCGTGCCTGCCGGCGCAAGGAATCCGACGTCTATCTTGATCTCGTAACCCGGCACACCGCTTTCCGCCACTGTCGGCACCGTTGGCGCGAATGGCGCGCGAGCCCGTGTCGCGACGGCGAGCAGGCGGATCGTTCCAGCCGTCACATGTGGCCGCAGCGTCGGGTAAGCGGCAATGAGCAGCGCGACTTCACTGGTAAGCAGGGCCGGCACAGACTGCGTGAGGGTCTTGTACGGAATATGGTTCATCTGCACGCCCGTCATCGAGAAGAAGAGTTCCATCCCGAGGTGATGCACGCTGAGATTTCCGGTTGATCCATAAGGAAGCCCGGGATGGGTCTTGAGGTATGCGACCAGTTCCTTTATGTCACCGACCGGTAGACTTTTGTTGACCGCCAGAAACAGCGGCGCAGTCGTACCCAATGATATTGGGGAAAAGTCATTGATCGGATTGTATGACAACGACTTCTGAACGCTGGGCGCGATACTAAGGGGACCGGTATCGCCGACCAAGATCGTGTAGCCGTCATTCGCGGCTTTTGCGCCCAATGCGGTGCCAATGAGTCCGGATGCGCCAGGGCGGTTTTCGATCACGACCGGCTGCCCGGCCAAGTCGCTCAGCTTTCTCCCCACAATGCGCGCCATCAGGTCAGGTCCCCCGGCTGGTCCATAGGGGACGATGAGACGTATGGGCCGTGACGGATACTCCTGCGCAATCCCTTTACCTGCGGCCAGCGACAGCCACGCCACAAAAATACACGCGAAGGCCGACCGCAATTTCAGACGCTGATGCATTCTCATTCCTCCTCCCGATAAGATAAGCGCTGCTTCCTCCACGCCTGCTTGCCCGGACGCTCCAGATCCCGGGGTGCAACGGCCGTCATTCATGGCAAGAATGCCGATGCCTTTGCGGACATCCATGACCAGCTTGCATTCACGCGCTTGCTTTGCCGCACGCCACGGCATGGGAACAGACATTAGGGCCTGGTGTAAAAATTGTCCAATTGATAGTTGCCATTAATACTATGGCCAGAATCAATATTCATGCGTTCGCGCTCAATAGGTTCTGCCGCAAACTTTTCGCTCCGTTGAGGAGAAGTACCAGCGGGCATCGGAGGCCGCCAGGAGGTTCAGGCCGAATTTGGTGATATGCGCTATGGACATACTGATCATGGGGCTTATCAATTGGACAGATCTTACCCAATCCTCTAATGTCTGCCGGACGAGCAAGTCGCCGGCCTGCGATCGAGCGGGCTCATCGCAGGGGCGCCGGGATCCGGCCGTAGCAGGAAGGTTTTTCAGGGAGCAGCGAACAGACTATGCCAAGCGTGACAGACGAAGCCGTGATCATCGGCCTGGGCGAGACCTCGGTAGGCAAGTTGCCGGGGCTGAGCTCGGTCCAGATCCAGGCGATGGCGGTGCACGATGCGCTGCGCAGTTGCGGCCTGTCCATCCGCGATGTGGACGGCCTGATCAATCTGGATCCCTACAGCTTTCCCGACAGCATGTTCGCCACCACGCTGGCGGAGTACCTTGGGCTAAAGCCTTCTTTCTGTGCGACCGTCGATGTCGGCGGCACCGTCACCGGCATGACCATGCTGCAGCAGGCGATCTGGGCGATCAACTCCGGACACTGCCATACCGCGGTTTGTGTCTACGGCGAGAACTCGCTCACGGGAAGGCCACCGGGCGCCCACGGGTACCAGCTGCAGAACCTGCTCGGCGGCGAGGAGTGGGAAGAGCCCTTCGGACTGCAGGGCATGGTGTCGATGTACGCCCTGCTGACGCAGCGCTATTTTCACGATTACGGTGCGGACGAAGCCGATCTGGGCGCCATCGCCGTGTCGACGCGCGAGCACGCGCTGCAGAACCCCAACGCGATGATGAAGAAGCCGATGACGCTCGAGGATCACCGTCAGAGCCGCATGATCTGTTCGCCGCTGCGGCTGCTCGACTGCTCGCTGGTGGCCGACGGCGGCGGGGCGCTGGTGCTCACCAGCGCCGCGAACGCCCGCCGCCTCGGTGCGCGCATGGTGCGCATGCGCTCCTTTGCGATGCGCATGACCCACAACACGGTGGCGCAGATGCCGGACATCGAGGAGCTCGGCATGCGCGATGCCGGACGCGACGCTTACGAGGCGGCCGGGATCGGGCCGGAGGACCTGGACATGGCCCAGCTTCACGACGCCTTCACCATCTCCGCGCTGGTGACGATCGATGCGCTCGGCTTCTGCGAACCGGGCGGCGCCGGCGACTACATTCGCACCGGGGCGACGGCGCCGGGAGGCAAGTGCCCGGTGAACACGCACGGCGGACTGCTCTCGCAGGCGCACGTCGGCGGCATGCTGCACCTGGTCGAGGCAGTGCGCCAGCTGCGTGGCGAGGCTGGCCGACGGCAGGTTCCGGATGCGCGCTTGGCGCTGGTGAGCGGCAATGGCGGGATTTTCTCGATCTGCGGCGTTGCTATCCTGGAAAGGGTGTGAGCGATGGAAGCAATATTGGCGATCCTACCAAACCCTACAAAAGAAACGGCGCCGTTCTGGGAAGGCTGCAACCGAAGCGAGCTGCTGCTCTCCGCCTGCGAGGATTGCGCGCAGGTTTTTTACTACCCGCGCTTGTACTGCCCGAACTGCGGCAGCGAGAAGCTCGCTTGGCGCGCCTCTGCGGGCCGTGGCACCCTCTATTCCTTCACCCATGTCGGTGTCTCATTCTACGGCCCGACGTGGGAGTCGCAGATTCCCTACACGCTGGTGTTGCTCGATCTTGACGAGGGGCCACGCATGCTCAGTCGCCTGGTGGGACCCGATCGCGACAAAGTGCAGATCGGGGACCGCGTGCGCGTCGAGTTCGTCGAATTTGAAAAGCAGAAGCTGCCGTACTTCAGTATCGCCCGGGAGTGATTTGATCATGTTTGAACCCGAACTCAACGACCAGCAACGGCTGATACAAGAATCGGCGCGCAAGCTCGCCGAGAAGCACTTCAAACCGGGAGCCGCGCGCGCCGACCGCGAGCATGCGCCGCCGGTCGGCAATATCAAGGTGCTCGCTGAGCATGGATTCTGCGGCATGGCGCTGCCGGAGGCCTACGGCGGATCGGACTTGGGCGTGTTCGAGATGGTGCTGGTGATCGAGCAGGTTGCCCGTGCCTGCGCCAACACGGCGATGCTGTTGAGCTGCACCGAGGGCGCCACGGCGCGCGCGATCCTGCAGGTCGGCAGCGAGGCGCAGAAGAGCAAATACCTGCCCAAATTCGCCCGGGGCGAGTCGCTGGCCGCCTGGTCGATGTCGGAGGCCAACGCCGGCTCGGATGTCGGCGCGATCGAGACGCGTGCGGTCAGGGATGGAGAACACTATGTGGTCAACGGCACCAAGCTCTGGTGCAGCTTCGCCAGCGTGGCCGACCTGTACCTGGTGTTGATGCGCCTAGATCCGGTGCCGGGAATGAAGGGCATCGGCGCTTTGCTGGTCGAGCGCGACACACCCGGCTTTACCATCGGCAAGCGGATCGACCTCATCGGACTGCGCGCCACCGGCATGTCGGAACTCTTGTTCGAGGACTGCCGCGTTCCGGCTGAGAACCTGATCATTCCGGCCGGCGGGATCGGGAAAATCCTCTCGGTGCTCGACGCCGATCGGATCGGCGGCAATCCACCGATCTGTCTTGGCGTCGCGGGCGCGGCTTTCGACGCCGCCGTCCGGCATCTGAAGGATCGCTCCCAGTTCGGCAAGCCCCTCGCGGACAACCAGGGGCTGCAGTGGAAGCTCGCCGACATGGCGATCGACATCGAGGCCGGGCGCAGCCTGCTCTACCGCGCGGCGCAGCGCGCGGATATGCACAAAAACTCGATGGCGGACGCCCCGATGGTCAAGACCTTCGTCAACGAAATGGCGATCCGGGTCACGAATCAGGCGATCCAGCTTGCCGGCGCATCAGGCCTGGCCGAGGACTTCCCGTTTGAACGGCATTTCCGCGACGTGCGCGGCATGGCGATCGGATACGGCACGACCGAGCTACTGCGCAACACCGTCGCGCGCGAGATTCTGGCGGGGCGCTACCTGCCCTAGCGCCCGTTCCGGTATCCGACCGCATAAACCAATAGCCAGGCCGTTCGCGGCCAATTGAAAACGACAGGGAGAGCAACATGGATTTTTCTGTACCCGAGGAACTACGCGCCTTCCAGCAGATGGTGCGCCGATTCGTCGATAAGGAGCTGATACCGCTGGAGAACACGGAGCCGCGCGGGCTGTTGCCCGCGACGCGCGAACGGCTGCGCGCCCTTACCCGCGACATGGGACTGTGGCTGCTCGACGTGCCGGAGAGCCTCGGCGGTCAGGGCCTGAGCATGCTCGGCCAGTCGATTTTCTGGGAGGAGTTCTCCCGCTCGGTGGCGACCCTGCCGAGAGACTTCTACATCATCGGGCCGGTCGTCGGCGCGGTGCTGGTCCAGCTCAAGGGCGAGCAGAAGGAGCGCTATCTCGACCCGGTGCTCCGTGGCGAGAAGTTCCCCTGCTTCGCGCAGACCGAGCCGGACGCCGGAACGGATCCCGCGGCGATGCGCACGCGCGCAGTGCGCGATGGCGATCACTATGTGATCAACGGCGTTAAGCGTTTCATCACCGACGCGGAGAAAGCCGATTTCGCGCAGGTGATGGCGATCACTGACCCGGTAAAGGGTGCGCGCGGCGGCGTGTCCTGCATTCTCGTGGATATGGACACGCCCGGCGTGAAAGTCACCACGCAGTACAAGACCATGATGGGCGAGTCGCCCTGCGAGGTGGTATTCCAAGACGCGCGCGTTCCGGTGAAGAACCTGATCGGCAAGGAAGGCGACGGGTTTCGCCTCGCGCAGGAGTGGATCACCAGGGGGCGCATCCTGCGCCACGGCGCCCGCTCCTGCGGCGTCGCCGAGCGCTGTCTGGAGATGGGCGCGAGCTACGCCAAGCAGCGGGTCACCTTCGGTGCGCCGCTCGCCGATCGCCAGAGCATCCAGTGGATGCTGGCCGATACCTACACGGAGCTGCAGGCGGCGCGCCACTTGGTCCGTCACGCGGCGTGGAAAATCGATCAGGGCGAGGACGTACGCACGGAGAGCCATATCGCCAAGATGTACAGCGTGGAAATGGGATTCCGCGCCGCTGACCGGTGCTTGCAGATTCATGGCGGCATCGGCCTGACGACGGATTTCCAGGTTGAAAAATTCTGGCGCGACCAGCGTCCCTACCTGATCACCGAGGGCGCAGCAGAAGTGATGCGCATGACCGTGGCGCGGCATGTGCTAAAGCACTACTGATCATGAACCCCGCAAACGTATAGATAGGGTAAGAGCATGAACGTCCTTGACGGAATCCGCGTGGTAGATCTGGGTAATTTCATCACTGGTCCCTATTCTGCGATGCTGCTGGCGGAACTGGGCGCCGATGTAATCAAGGTCGAGCGTCTTGGCACGGGTGATCCCTTCCGCGCTTTCGAGGGAGGACTTTATAGCCCGCAGTTTCAGTCCTACAACCGGCACAAGCGCAGCATTGCCATAGATTACGCAACGCCCGACGGTCTTGAAGTGTTGTACAAGCTGCTGGCAACCGCCGACGTCGTGATTGTGAACAATCGGCCGGGTGTCCTGGAGAACGTAGGCCTAGGATACGAGCGATTGCAGGAGATCAATCCGCAAATCGTCTATTGCTCAGTTACCGGTTTCGGCCCCGACGGACCCTACGCCGACCGGCCGGCCTACGATACGGTGGGCCAGGCAGCCAGCGGTTGGCTATCGCTGTTTCATGATGGCGACGACAACCGGGTGGCCGGCCCTGCAGTCAGCGATGCAGTGACGGGCATCTTCGCCTGTCTGGGCATACTCGGAGCACTTTTGGGCCGTCAGCGTTCCGGCAAGGGGTGCAAGGTCGAAACCAGCATGTTGGAAGCGAACATGGCCATGGCCGCCGAGCCGATTACGCAGTTCCTGGCGACGGGCGTGGTTCCAGGCAGATATTCCCGTGGCGCCATGTCGCAGGCATACGTGCTTGGATGCGCGGATGACCGTAGAATTTGCCTGCATATGTCGTCGCCGGAAAAGTTCTGGAATGGCCTGGCCAAGGCTACGGCGCGACCCGACCTGCTGGTGAAATACCCGGACCGCGTTTCGCGCATAGCGTGCTACGAAGAGATCGGCAGGGATCTCGCGCAGATCTTTCGCGAAAAGCCGCGGGATGAGTGGGCAGCGCTACTCGATGAGCATGATGTGCCGTTTTCACCCGAGCTGAACGTCGGGGAGTTGGAAGCCGATCCGCAGGTCAGTCACCTGAATATGTTTTACCAGAGCCGGCACCCGCGATATGGCCTGGTCAAAGGGATGCGCGGGCCTATACGCTATGATGGCCTGCGCAACGAAATCGTAAGCCCGCCACCCGAGCTGGGGGAACATACCTCCGGCATCCTTGAGGAGTTGGGGTTCACCCCCACGCAGAGGGCGACGCTGAAGCAGCAAGGCGTGATCTAGAAGACTTTTCTCTCGGGCCAGAGTGGCCATCTGGTGCCCCGTTCGACTGTCTGCGGCAATAGAGGATTGCTACGCTCCGGGAGCAGGCGCTCGCTGCCTCAAAGCTCGCCCCGGACTTGTTTCGCTTGCCGCCACGCTTAGGCGAACTGACCTTGGCTTTGCGCGCCTATTGAGGAAACTTGTAGTAAGTCACATTCAGGTAGGCGACGATGTCCTCGACTTCCTGCTCGGTCAACTTGGGGCTCAGGTAATCGTTGCGTCGATTGACGCCGTCGCGCAGCTCGGCGATCGACTTGACCCGGCCCCTGAAGCGCGTAGGTTCTTGGGGCGGGATGTCGGACAGGCCGCTGGCGCGCAGCACGGAGTCGATGAAGGTCGTTGCGGCGTACGTCATCGGCGCGACATAGCGCTCTATCCCATGACAATAGAAGCAGGCACGGTGCAGCGATGCTCCCCGCGCCGGATCGCCGACCAAGGTAATGGCCCGCGCTTGTTCCTTCGCAGCTGCGGCGTATTCGGCGCGAACCTTCGCCTGCTGTTCCGGCGTGGCCGCGTTCGCCATGCGCTTGCGGTAGCCTTCGCGTTCGGACGAACTCATGTTGTCGGCGCCGGGAATCAGCTCACGTTCCACCGCAGGCTTGGCCTCAGCGTTCGCGCTCCAGGCATCGCTGCTCGTGGTAGGCAGCAACAGACTGGCTGCCAACAGAAGAAGAATCTTGAATGTGCAGTTGCCCAGCAAGGCACTATCGTTTTTCATCGCTCCCCTCGCTCGCTGCGATCAGACGACAAAATCTAGGAACTACGATTTGATAAGTATTGGCTCTTTACCCTGTCAGGTCAAGGGCTAATCGGTATGAGAATGCGATCTCTCCGCAACCTCTTCCGAAACGCGGCACCAATCGCCAGCGCGGCAGACGGCCTAGTCTTGCGCAGCCAATACTATCCCTGTGAAGAGGAGGAGAACGCCAGTGAATGGCGTTGCCCAGGTACTCGCCCAGGACATTGAAGGCGAGGCTGAGGAATGATGTTGTTTGCGTTGAGGGCGACAGTGCCGCATGCTTGTAGTCGTGGTGTCGGTAGCCTAGACTTAATGGACCTGGTCAAGGACCAGGAACCTATTAATTGACAAGGAATGGAGGTTTGCGATGGGAGACAGCGTATACAAGATTATCGAGGTGGTCGGTACCAGCAGCACCTCGTGGGAGCAGGCCGCGAAGAATGCGGTGATCGCCGCCGGCATGAGCGTCCGGGATTTGCGCGTGGCCGAGATCACCAAGCTCGACATGACGCTGGGCGATCGTGGCGCCGTCAGTTTCCGGGCGCGCGTGAGCCTGTCGTTCCGCTACGAATCGCCTGTGAAGCCGAAAGGCAAGGGCAAGAGCAAGAGCAAGAGCAAGTAGGCCACGTCATCCTTCATTCGCAGCCGGCTGCGCAGACAAAGCCAGCCGGCAGCGTTTCCCCTGATATTTCCATCGTCGTCGATCTGCGATGATTACCGTTTGACGGCGGCACCGTCTGGCATTAAGAATACTGTTACAGAGGATGGGTGAGCGGATGACGGCAATGGATGAGGTGGAAAAGGAACTGGTGCATACGCGGCAGATCATCTGCCGCGGCTACCGGCGCAAGGATGGCTTGTGGCAGATCGAGGCCAGCGTCGCCGACGAGAAAGGACAGGCCGTGCCCTTCCATTCGCGGCCGACGATCAAGGCTGGCGAGTTGATCCATCATCTGTCGCTCTGCGTCGTCATCGACGACGACTATCAGATTCACGACGCGCGCGCGCAGACCCTGACCGCGCCATGGGCGGATTGCGGCGGTGTCGATGACGAGTACCGCAAGCTGATCGGACTGCGCATTGGCCCGGGTTTCGCGCGCGCAGTGCGGGAAGCACTCGGCGGTCCGCTTGGGTGCACCCATCTGACCGATCTGCTCGGCCAGGTCGGCAACACCTATATGCAGGCATCCTGGCCAGACCGTGCAGCGCGCCAGCGACTGGCCAGCGCCGACCCGCGGCAATGGCCAGACGCGCGCACGCTCTCATTTATCGGCGAGTGCCACGCCTGGCGTCAGGACGGACCGGTGATAGCCGGCGAGTATCCGCAGTTGGTCGACGCGGGGAAACCCGCTAGGGCATGATCTCGACGTATTCATAGATTTCGCAGTCAATCAGCTGCCGGCGCAGAGGCGGTGACAGTCGGGCGTACCAGTCCCGGGGCGCATGGCGGTCTATTTCCTGGCCGATGAACTTCACCAGTTCGCATATCGGCTCGACGACATTGGTTCGGTAGCGCTCGTCCTTCCTGACGTAGGCCAGGTACAGATTCTTCATGCAGTTGTGCCGGCACCAGGACAGCGCTGTACAGCTGGTGCACGGCATATCGACGTGCGGTTGCAGGGGACTCTTGACCAGCCAGTTGCCGGTGATGTCACCCTGCTGCATCGCCGTCAGATACATCATGTCGGGACAGGGAAAGATCTTGCCGTCCGGCATCACGTTGAGCAGGTGCGACGAGGCGCGACATTGGGTCAAACCGGCGTAGAGCTCCCGTGCGCGGTTGGGAAGGATCTTGTTGCGGACGATGCCCATCAGGGGAATGAAGGGATAGATCCTGTCGCTGCTGGCAAAGAAGCGGGTGACCAGTTGGGCCAGCACTTCCTTGCGCTTGGCCACAGACTCGCCGTCGTATTTTTCGTCGGCGACGAACTGGAAATAGACGTAGTCGAAATTGCGCGTCAACTCATCGAGTTCCTCGAAACTGGTATCGCCGTCGCTCCAGGTGACGCGCGCGGTGATGCTTCCGCCGACACGCGGGCGGGCGTGATGCATGTTCTTCAGTACCTGGCGGTAGATGCCGCGGCCGCGATAGCCGTCGGTGATGTGCTCGCCACCGTCGATGGAGACCAGAATATTGGAAAGGCGCCCCAGCAGCTCGTCAGGAAGATTGTCGAGAAGAGTACCGTTTGTTTGCAGCTGGAAGCGGAACAGGGGGAAGCGCCGCATTGTTGCGCTGACAAAATCGAGATTGAGCGTTGGTTCGCCGCCGTAGAAGGTGACGTAGACTTCCTTGTCGGCGAGATGCGTGGCGGCGAAGGCCGCCAACTGGTCGAGACTGTAGCTGACGTGCGGTTGCGAACCGAGAACCTCGCCAACGCCAAGCGAGCAGTAGCTGCACTTCAGGTTGCACTTGAGCGTGGTCAGCAACTGCAATTCGACGCGTCCGCCGGTGATGGCATTGGCGCAGACGCTACTGCTGTTTGGTGCAAAGGGTTGTTGGTCCATGCGATTGAGACGGGGGGCAGGAGCCCCTTATGGGCCGGGTTGCCTCCCCTATTCGGCCATTTGGCGAAAGCGGGCTATTCTAATCTAGCGATGCCGTTTCGGACCAGGATCGGGACAGAAACATGCAGCCCCGGGCTTGCTTCATGCCTTCGGGCCACGTAGAGTCCGGTCCATGCGTACATATTCTTGGGATTGAGCGGGCACAGACATGGCTGGCGCCTGGAGTTGTCCGCACGAAGCCGACGATATCTGCATTCGGGTCGGCGGCCGGCCTTGCCAGCCAGGCATGAGCGGATGCGTGCTTTCTCGCCGCTACGTGATCTTCGACGGCGACAGCCTATATCCGGCGGCGGCGCACGCACCAAGCGAAAAATGCGGTGTTCTGACCGCTGCGGCCGACGCGCAGGAAAAAGACACCTGAACTGCCGCTTCTCTTGCTTGCTCTATTCTGTGTAAACCCACGCGGCTTCTGGCCGCTACGAGTCATTGTTGCAGATGCGGCGAATTCGTCTTTACCTATCGAGTCTATCCTATTGTCTTAGCAAGACTTACTTTAGTATTACTCCTTTATAGATAATATGACTTTAGCTATATTGCATTGAATTTCTTCTGCCTCTAGGATGCTTCAACTAGTGGGCCTTAGGGGAGAGAGCGATGGGTGCCGACAGGACAGCGGGTGAAGCGATGCGTGTGCAGGCTGGCGAACTGGTGGCGGCGTCGGCGCGCATGTTGGAGCTGGCGGATGAACTGGATCCTCCCAGCGAAGAGGAGTTGATCGATCGAGAAATTCGCGCCGACGACGATGCTATGTGGACACTGTTCATCCGCGTCTACGATCTGGTCATCAAGAAGCCGGGTATCAGCACAGCAAAGATCGCCTCCTGCATGGGCCTGCCGGGCAGCTACCCGACAGAGAATTCGCACCACTTCACGGGGCAGATTCTCGACTGGCTGATGACCCAGGGGCTGGTGTACCGGGTCTCCAACAAGAAGCCCTACGAATGGATGGCCAATCCCGTACCGAAAATGAATCAGAACCTGCGTCTCGTCAAAGGCTAGGCGGCGTGTCGTTTTCGGCGTGGCGGCGCGCAAGCCTTCCGCGCCGGTTTCAGGCAACCTGTTTCTGTCTGCTTCTCGCCTGCTTCTTCAAGGATTTAAATAGTTCGGCCTGATGCGCCTTTAGGTACTCGAGGACTTCGTAATCTTCGCGTTTGACCTTGGCAATGTCGATTCCTTCCACATGCACGAGGCGCAGCAGTTGCGTTACCGCGGGCGGCATGCTGCGGCCGCTCTCATAGCGAGAGCCACCACTCTGGGTGACACCGAGACGGGACCAGAATTGCTGCTGGTTCATCCCTAGCCTGCGGCGAATCTGACGGGCGTCGATTTGGTCCATGATGTTTTCTCCTCACGGTTCTGTAGGTAACGGCAATTGTCCAAAATACGAGCCCTTGGACAATCATATCAATCATATAGCATATACTGGAAACATACAATGGATTGGTCGCAGGCAGGCTGCCGAACGACCGTGGTGCCTTGGACGCCTGAACAAACCCGGAATCGCGGGAATTTTGCACGGGCCCCAGTCCTGCGCGCTTGCGCGGGGCCGGCAGGACTAGGGCAGGATCAGGGAGAAGCGCGCTCCGCCTGAGGACATTCCGTCATTGCTGAGCTTGAGTTGGCCGTGCCGGCCGGCCGGGGTGGCGTGGCGCATTGCGATCAGTCGCGCGAAAGTCAGGCCCAAGCCACTGCTGCTAGTCGACATTTCCGTCGCACCTTCGTCGAGCAGTATGTGATTTGGATACCCTGGGCCATCGTCCTCGACATCGAAACGTATGCCGCCCCCCTCTTGTGCAGAAAAGCTCAGACGGACCTGCTGCCGGGCCAGGCGCAGTGCATTGCGCAATGCGTCGAGCAGGGCAAACTTCACGAGATAGGCGTCGAAGGCCCAGGTGCTGACCTCGGCCGTTGCCGAAAAGTCGGTAATAAGCTGCAATGCTCTGCCGTCTTGCGCCGCTGGCTGCGACTGGTTCAATTCGACCATCATGTCTGACAGGAAGTCGTCAAGGTAGTGATCTTCCACTGCCAAGCGCAAGCTGCCTTCGCCAGCACGGTAGAGCGCGAGGAGTTCGACCAGTTGTCCCGTCAGCGTCGTGGCGACGGCCATCGCGCGGTCTAGCGCCGGCGAAGGGGTTGGCGAGAGAGCCGCAAATTCCCGCTGCGCCTGGGCGATCCAGACGCCGAGCGCGGAGAGTTCATTCTTGGCGTCGTGGATGGCGGCGGCGACGAGAGCGTCCATGTCAGAACCCGATCGAGATCATGCGCTAGAACTCCAGGGGTGGGGCCTGGGCGGGAGCCACTCGCTTGTAAAACTCGGCGGCCCCGGCCAGCTTCGGGTGCTCCGCATTGGCTTGGTAAGCCTGACAAATGTAGCGATGCGCCTGTGTCACCAGCCCGAGGTCCATGCCTTGCACTTGCACCCGCATGAGCAGCGCCTGCGCCGCATTGATGGCGATTTGCGCATTGTTGCGCAAGCGGTCGGCGGCTTCGGACAGCATGGTGATGGCCTTCTCCAACTCACCGGACTTGGCCAGGGACACGGCGTCGTTGTTCAGTCGCACCATGCGTTTGTAGGTCATGTCGAGGAATTCGGCACCTTCATCCTTGAAGCCGGCGGCAGTGAAAACGTTGCGCGCGCGGTCCAACACCAGGTCATTCTCGTGATGGTCCTCGGCGATCCCCTGGATGATCTTCTTCGCCTCGTCCGGCTTGCCGCCGGCGAAGCAGGCCTGGGCTATCTCCAGAGCGGTGTTGACGTCGAGGCCGCCCTTTTCCTGCAGTGCCAGCGCCTTGGCCAGTGCCGCCGCCGCGGCCTGCGGCTCGCCGGCGCGAACTTGAATCTGGCTCTCTACCGCTGCCTGTCGTGCTGCAAGCGTGGGGGAGGCGGGGAAATTCTGCCCCATGTCCTTTACCGCCGCCAGCGCTTCCTTGGTCTTGCCCTGTTCGGCGCAACTGCGTGCCAGCCCGGCGTAGTCGTCGTGGCTTTTGAAGAAGCCGGTGCGGTCGCGGTCGACCGCAACGCGGAAGGCTTCCTCGGCGCGGCCGAAGTCGCCGTTGTCGAGCGCCAGCGAGCCCAGGCTGCGCTGGCGCTGCGTCGAGGCGGATACCTTCAGCGCGCGCTCGACCACCGCCTGCGCAGCTCCCTTGTCCTTCTTGCCCAGCAGCTGCGCCAGGGAATCGTAAGCGGCCAGGTAGTTCGGGTAGGCCGTCAGTACCTGCTGCAGCGCCTTGATCGCTTCGTCGTCCTCGCCCTTGGCGATCAGTGCCAGCGCCCGCCCGACTTCTGCCCAGGGGGTTGCGCGCTGCTGCAGCACCTCCTGGTGGAGCGCCAGGGCCTCGTCCGGCCTGCCCAGCGCCAGCAGCAACTCCCCCTTGATACGCAACACCTCGAGCGAGTAGCGCGTCTTTTGCTCGAGCAAGACATTGCAGGCGTTGAGCGCCTTTTCTCGATCGCCGCGATCACCCATGTGCCCATAGATCGGCTTCAGCGCTACCTTGGCCTCCAGGATGCGCTGCAGGCGGGTATTTAGGGTTTCGGCGGTGAATGGCTTGAGCAGGTAATCGTCGGGCATCATCTCGGCGGCCGTGGACACCTGCTGGTAACCGGTTTCGCCCGTGATCATCAGGAAGGCGGTGGA
>Ga0172380_10004661_pt1 | contig 17380 bp, 20 predicted proteins | sample Leawe162metaG_FD_119747 | JGI IMG/M metagenome (GOLD analysis project Ga0172380, IMG submission 119747) | Leachate microbial communities from a municipal landfill in Southern Ontario, Canada - Leachate well 162 metaG | ecosystem: Engineered > Solid waste > Landfill > Unclassified | place...
ATGCGACATCAAATCTTATCGCTGTTCCGGAAGACCCTGTAGCCCCGCCTGTGCCTGAAGAGGCATAGAACCTTCCCCAGCCTGCCACTCCTGCCACAAGGACTACTCCTGTCCATGCCGGAGTACCGATAGGGAGAACCCCTGTCCCAGCAGACCCGAACTTCAGCCCATCAGCAGGAAGAATCCCTGAAGTCGAACTGATACGAACCAGTTTCGTCCCTGTCTCTATGGCGTCGGCATTTGCCGGTTGCGCCCCCGTGTAAATATCGAGCCAGCCGTTATTCATGGCCTCCCCGAAACCCTGTCCTGCCGTTCCTAACGTCAGGTTCCGCAATCCTGTACTTTCTCGATAAGCCATGGAATCCTCCTTTTAATACAACGTGTTAATGTAATGCCGTTCATTGCTTAATTCTTTTATCATTGCCGAACCTCGGGCCGTTGGAGTTACAAGGTACTTGTCGTGGGTCATATTCACAACTTCTCCTGTATTGGCTCCAAGGCAGATTCCGTTCTCGCTCGTCCACATTGCAACATCGCCGTCCACTCCTTCTCCCACAAACTTTCCGTTGATCTTGATATCTGTATAAGGAATTGCCTTCGACGGATAGACTTCTGCTCTCACAAACTCTTCGGGCGTTTCGCCCTTGATGAACCATATCCGGTCATCAGAAACGAAAAGCCCATGGTCAACTGAACGTAGCATGGTGATGTCCTTGGCAAACACCCTGTACCCCGTTCTGGCATCGTAATAATCGCATAAGGGGTCGGCAATGTAAAGAATGTTCTTGACGGCGACATAGAGACAACCTTTGTAATATTCGATGAACTTTCCTGCCGGGAGAGGCATCTTGAATTCTCGAAGCGGGTCCATAAGGGCATAATCTACCATATCCTTCACGTACCCGATCTGGAATCCGTTGGAGTAATAGACTCGATCATTCACAGGAGCATAAGACATTCTTGCCCTTGAAGCCAGTCCTGATCTAACCAGCGTTATTGAATAGTCTGTCTGTAGCTGATAGAGACTCCCGCCGTCTACAAAGAAACATATGGTCTCGTCTGACCAAAGCGAATGAATGTCGGTTCCTGAGAGTGCACTTGTGTACCCTCCACGGCTCACAAGGTCGTAGGTGTCATGGATATAAACATTGGAGGCTTGGGTGAGGGGATAGGCGGTCTTCCAACCAGCGTCAGTCTTGACGGCCTGGGTAGCTATCCTGGTAGGCTCGTCAATATTGTTGATGCCTGTGAAATGTGAAAGGCTGTTTCCGAACATCTACGTCACCCCTTTTTTGCGGTTCATGCCGTAACCTTTTTTTGCTTTACCGGCTTTTTCGAGAGCTATGGCAACGGCCTGCTTTTGAGGACGCCCAGAATCCATTAACTCCGATATATTAGCCGATACTGTCTTCCTCGATGTTCCCCTTTTTAACGGCATCTTTATCACCTCTGATTCTTTCGATCTGTTCAATCACCATCTTCGGCGTGATCTCTCTCGTACACGCATAATTCTTTTCACGAGGACACCACTCCCAACTTCTATTGATCGGCAACGAAGGATCGTTAAAGCACCCTATCCCGCATACCTCGTTATTGATAGCGATTCTGTAGAGATTCGGGAAATCGTTCCATTCTTCGCTCACACCAGTTATAAAAACGCAGGGCTTCCCGAGGGAATAAGCGATCCATGCGGGACCGTGATTGAGTCCGATATAGAAATCTCCGTTGGCGATATCTCTGATAGTCTCTTGGATGTTCTGCCCGTTGTGGACCGTTATGTTTTGCAATAAAGACTTCTCGGCGCTTACTGATACGCACTCATACCCATTGGTATTCAGGTAATTGACGACTTCCTGCCATCCACCTTCGCGGTTCCAGAACTTGTTCTGCATAGTCGAGAATTCGCTGAAACAGACTGTCGGTTTATCTGTTGTACGATTTCCGCACAGCTTCAGCTTTGCCTTGACCGGCTCGTAATCAAGTCCAAGAATATCCGCTGCCACTTTCTGAAGAGGTACTGTTCTCCAGTTGAGGGGATTCATGTCTGGCTGGTCATCGAAGCATCCCACTGAATACGAAGCGTAAACATCCGGCACTTCACTCCCTGGTGCCACGAACTCGATCTCAGGATAATCGAAGATGTCCTGCCACCAGCCAGCGCATACCACATGGCACTCATGTTTCTTCCTGAATTCATCTACATAAGGCATCCATGCCAGCGTATCCCCGAGGGCTTTTGACCCCATGGAAACAAGGACTCGCTTCCCCTTCAAGTCCATTTTATGTTCAAACTTCGCGACGCCATCGAGGGTTGCCTTAATCGTCCAATTTCGGTAATACTTCGGTTTAGGCCGTGACCACATCCCCGGTTTCTGTTTTAGTCCATAGACGGTTCCATCAACGGGATTGCTGTACGTCACTTCATATTCCCGCCGTGATATCCCGACGATATTCAGGTAAGGCCCGTCAACAAAATGGAATTGGAAATCCTCATCGTCCCATATTTCCCGGTCGGCATTATCGAACCTGTTACCTACCTCAATGTCGATGAAGTCGATCTTATTGAGGTCGTAGAGACTTGAGATATGTTTATACATCCACCGCTCATGAAGGAAACGGTCGTCGTGATACTTGGAGGCATATTCCTCCCAGGTAGTTATGTGGGGGATCAGCTTGTCAAGAAGCTCCACCTTCCCGGCGAACAACTGACCGCCGATGGTAAGCGGGTCTTTCTCCCACCTGATACAAACCATGTCCTTGTCGGACTCATGGATATGTTTTATCCACTCTGCAAGGTCAACCTCTGCATCAGAGTTCATGTGGTACATCCAGTCCCATTTGCCCCGGCAGAAATTCACGGCGTTGCGCCAGTTCATCATCCCGGCTACTGCATGATACTCGGTTCTCGCTTCCTTCTGTTCTGTGGTTCCGTCCAGACGCTTTCTCCAGTAAACAGGTTTGTCGTCTCCAGAGAGGATATCTTTCTTTTCATAGACATAGTAATCGGCCTGTTCGATGATCGGCGTAGGAAGAGGCCAGTGAGACGTTACGAGGCATTCGTAACCTGCATCGTGAACCTGCTTGATCGTCTCTGACAGGGTATCCATCTTGGCCTGAGAGTTCGGCCAGCAGTCCACGGAGAAGATAGCCTTACGAGGGCGCAAAGAACCTATTTCAAATCCGTGCTTACGGGCGAAGGCTCGGATCTCTGCTTCGGGATCTTCCTTAGTTGATACTTCATTTGCGCTTGTGGCCGTGGCATCCGGCATGCTCCCCCACAATTCTTCGAGGATGGTGTAGGCTTTCTTCGCTGCCGCATTCCATGAGAATTTCGTCCTGATCATTTCAGAGGTTTTAAGGGCCTTCTCCTTGTGGACAGCATAGTTTTCGTAGGCATCTCGCATGAGTTCTACGAGGTGATCATAATCAGGCTCCGCCCACTGTCCAGGCACGTCCCAATTACCGTAGATCCCGTGAGGCTTCCTTAGTTCCCGTATCCGTACATTGAGAGCATCATAGGAATATTCAGTGGAACCCCCGAAGTCCGCTGTAATACATGGTATTCCACACGCCATTGCTTCGATGAGCGGCAAATTCCATCCTTCGCTACGAGCACAGGTAACAAAACAATGGGCATTCTGTAGCCGCCTGATGTACTCCGCTCTCTCTTCAAAATGGACAGGGATAATGCGTGGGTCAAGGATGCCATATGCTTTCAACCTTTCTTCTGTGGATTTATATTCATCGGAAGGGAACAGGGTGTCGGCGGACAAAAAAAGTACTGGGCCGCGCTGCGCCAAAGGATCTTTTTCTAACGGAAACGCCTTGATGAACGCTTCGCATATTTCTTTAGTTGATTTCCTTGGTTGCCATTGCCCTACGTGAACAAATTTAAACCTGGGATCTTCGGTGCCCACATCAATACCCGGTTTGTAAATCTCCGGGTCAACACCTTCGGGAACTACCTTCACAAACTCTTCGGGGACCCCCTGAGCGATGGAACAAGCCCTTTGCCACTCTGAAGGCACCCACAACATATCGTAGAGTTTTAACCTCTTCATGAACTCCACGGGATACTCGGTCGCCTCCCAGACCGTAAATAGGATCGACGGATAGGGATGCCGAACATCCATTTGTGACGCTGTGACGACATCAAGAAGGGAAATATGAACCGTCCCCTCCCCGCCTTCCTGCGGTTTCAACGCATCGAGCGCAGGAAAGAAGCGTGACGCATGAATGCCAAAACCCGTTCTCTCGTTAAAATTAGCGTGTGCCTTGATCTCTTTGAACATAGATTCTCTCCTTATCCCTCATAGGAATTCTCCCCTCAGTTATTTAAGAGCCGGTAGGCGCGTCCGATGAGGGATGTCGGTCTGGGTTAGCAAAACCCGCCTACCGGCGTCATCTTGGGAAACTCTACACTATTTCCGATAATTTACAAGTTGTTTTTGTAATTAACAGGGTTTCGGTTTCTTGACTTTCATGGACTATCCTTTCAGTAGCGATGCTTCGATAACTCGTCTTTTTACCAATCCGGGGAGAACTCTTCCGCCACCCCGAACCCATTTCATCAATTCTTTCCTTGCCTCGGGCCAGTTCTGTTGATTGATGCGCCTCCGCAAGGTAGAACACTGGAGATTCCCAGCTCCCAAGTTATAGACAAAATCCGCGATTGCGCCCCACTTCTCATCGGAACCCAGAAGACCCGGACAATATTTTATGGCTGACGAAAGACTTTTCTTCATCTCATAATCGAGCATCAAGTCAGCCTTTGCTACCGTTATTGGAGGATCTTGCATGGTAACTTTCTTGCCATCTGGATACCTTGTTGTGCCTCTCCCGATAGTCGGGACATTGGCAGGGCAGCGGTATGGCTTGAGGAATAGTCCCTCAAATATACTGGCTATGGAAGATGCTACTTCAAGGGCTTTCATTATTTCACCTTTTCAAAGACTCTGCGTTAAAGTTCCCCATCGTTTGCCTTGTTTGATTAGACTTACGGTCATTTGGCAAACGCCATACTTTTTGGCAATTCGGTGTTGAGCGCCGGGGGTATCCAGTATTTCGAGGACTTCCCTTTCGCTTAATTTATGCGCTCCGTTATTTTCCCCTTGGGTGGACGCCTTCCGGCCTTTCTTTCTCATATCGTCCATATTGTCTCTTTGGTTTCCGAGGAATAGATGATCTGGATTGACGCATCCGGGATTATCGCAACGGTGCAATACCATCATTCCTTCTGGAATTGGCCCTCGGTATACTTCCCATGATACCCTATTTGCTCTCATTTGCGCTCCGTCTTTTCTTTTAACCAGTCCATATCCCTGTGGATGAACAGCTCCTTTCCACATCCAACATGTATCTGGATCTCCCTCTGTAAATTTCTCTCTAAATCTTTCTTCCAACGGTCTTGGTGGCCTTCCTGTTCTCATATACTACCTCCTCTTGATTAAGGAAGCATCCTAACGCACAGAAGTCAATATATTTTTATAAGTAGTTGATTTACTTAACTTTTTCAAAAACACGACTGAGGAACCAAAAATTGATGATCCCGGCCCATATAGCCATGTCATCAGAGGTCCATGCCAACCTAATAGCATCAGGCCACGAAGCGCCACCCTGAATTGCTGAATAGAATACCGCTGCTTTGGCCGCACAGTACAGAGCCATAAACCAGTATGTTATGACCGGCCTCACTGTCTGGGAAACAGCGTCTATCCAGGCAATACCTGTAAGTTTTGATTGCCCGATGATAGCCTCTTTCAGGGTGTCAAGAGCGCCTGTATTCCACTCCTGTTGTCCTCTGGCCTCAATCTCTGTTACGGCCTGGTCTCCTTTTAATTTTTGAAACGTGATAGCCTTGTCCTGCATGTCAAGTTCGTGCTTCCGTTCATCCTTGGCGTCGAAGAATTTCAGGACTTCCGGAATGCACCGGAAAACCCCGCCCAACAATCCCCCTAAGAGTGTCTCAAACATTTTCCCCTCCTTAATAAACTGCAATATTCCATCATAGTTATCTGCCAGTCGATGCAGTCAAACCAATATTCAACCCACGAAAGAGTAAAAGCGGTCGCGAGCTTTTTGTCCATTACTTACTTCCACGATCTGCGAGTTGCTTTTTAATCATTTTACCGTCACACATCCATGGAACCCACCAGATCAGAACGGGCAGCATGACGGCATAACCCCAGGCATTAAACTCACTTAGCGCCCTGAGATATGGGCCGTACATTACGGGCTCCTTTGCAACAACTTTTTAACATCTGACGATATTTCGTTTAGCCATTTGTCTTGACGCTCTTGAGTTTTTTCTATGTTTGCTATCCCCACGACAACTCCCGAATGAGCCGGGCATTCTCGAAAAGTAGCGTCGCTCCCGTTCTTGCCATTTACTCTATTAACTCCGTTCTTCCCATCGAGAGAAGACGGTTTCCCAAAAGTCCTTATAGCTGTTATGGATACCGCACCGGCTGATAAACATGCCATTCCTAATGCAATCCCGCTTCCAAGTTCCATCATTAACATTCCCTCCCTGCTGCGTATTGGCGGTGCTATCTCTCTACAACAATATATACTTCGTAATTGTTAGGGATGTTATACTCAAACCCCTCATCTTCATTTTCCCATCCCTTAACTGTCCCGTATCTAGTGGTATAGATAAAAGAAGCGGTATTTGGTGGACCCACAACCATAGTAACGTGACCACCCGTTTGACCTTCAGCAGAACCATATCCACTGGTATCTATTAAATCTGCATAATCATAATCAGAATTTACCACATTACTTATTGATATATATTGCCCATTTAGTTCCGTCATGGAATCGAGGTCTAAAAAGGCTACCAGTTGGTGTTCTCCTATGGCTGGCATGTTAGAATAACAAGTTAATCTTCCTGGATTAGCTTTTGTTATGCTCACAACAACAATACCATAATTGGGAGGCCACTCATTTTCCCCCACAAGACCTAACCACCCACTTATCCACTTATTGTTTTTTATATCGCGTATCTGGACATGCCATCTAAAGGAGGTAAGCGCTACGTCGTCATGGTTGTATATCTTATAAGATCGAATATCGTTCCAATCAAAACTTGCATCAATAGAGGTCCAATCTCTTGTTGAGCCTCCATCTGCCGAAACAATATGAACCCCTCCCAAAATAGCGGCTTGCTCCGTTATTTCCTTGAGAGAAAAAACCAGATTGTTTGCAGAACCATTATTTACGGTCATTTGTAAATAACCATCTGAAACCATTGCTGCGGTGGCAGTAAACATAAAGAAATTAGGCGTCCCAGATTCTATGTATCCAATAAGCGCAGAACCAACACTTAACTGTGGTGTACTAGCTCCGCCACCAGTTATATATAGTCGATACATTCTGCCCTCGACTAGGGTAAAATCGTTACTGATAGCCGTTCCGGTTCCGGGGTTAATGTAGGCTTCAGTTATGGTGGCTCCGGTGGATGAAAACGTAGTAAATGGCCACGCACCATTTGCCCAACCTGTAATCAGTTCATCCCCTGTCACGGGTTCAACGCATTCTTTCATTGATAACGCGCAGTCCGTCCAGTCCGCAGTGTAGGGGAGGCGTATCCATAGGCGAGTTTTAGTGGCATCGTCAGCCGTTGCGGTAAATTCGATACGTTGAGTAGGTTCGGAATTAGTAAATGGTCCCAGATCCCTACCTATTGTTGATGCGGTTCCTAAGTATAATTCTGGGAAACCCGTGCCGCTGGCTCGTGTCCCCAAATAAGAAATTCGATAAAGGTTCCCTTCTACCAGTGAGATAGCGTTGCTGTATGCTTGCCCTCTTACTCCGGCGAGGCCATCCACCTCCATCTCTGATATTGTGGAGTCAGATGCTGTGAATGTGGAGAACTGATAAATATCAGACGCCGCCTTTGTTTCTTCTCGAAAACGAAAGGTACAACCCGTCCACTTGGCTATACCGGGTAAATTTAACCATAAGCAAGTGTAGGTAGCGTCTGTTGCATCTGCTATAACGGTGATATAGTTTATCCCGTCTACCAACTCATTGCTTAACAAACGTCCTACAGCAGTAGGGGTGCCAAAATATAACACCGGGGCGTACTCCCCACTGACGTTGGTGATACTGATTGCAAACTGGTAAGTATGGCCTTCGACCATTGCAAAAGTATTAGTAAAAGCCAATCCTTGTGATTTCGATATTCCGTCCACTTCCATAGTTGTGATGGTTGAACCCGACACGTTAAAGGTGGAAAAATCATAATCCCCTTGAACCTGCTCGGTCCAACCCGTAAGCTTTTCGGTTCCGTACCCTTCAGCAAGTTCTGTCCAACCAGAAAGCATCTCGGATGTAACTACACTATCCCCAGGAGCACCGATAAATCCTGCTGCCACAAGACTTCCCCCATCAACCACTTCTACCCTAAATGGAGTCGAACCTATGTCATCTCCAATATATGAAGTCATATTTTTAGATGATATATCTATGGATGCTTCACCAGATTTTGCAGTACCACGCACAAGCCAAGGTGTATTTACGTACTGGGAGGTAGCTGTATCGTAGTATGTGGTTTCTGCATATTGGGCATTAACGTCTATGGCTCCGGTATCTACCGGAACAAATAATGGACTTATATCTATCTGCGCAAATGGACTATAATCGAAATCTGGTTCCCAGAAAAACGGTCCTTCGGTTGCAGATATAGGATTACACATAGAGATACGCAAGGTCTTGTTACGCCTAATCAGAGCGGGAAACTTATGAGGAATCGTCATCCCTAACATTGTTACGCTCCCGTATCCGTAAAGAGGACGTTCATCCTGTGTGCTCTCCAATATCCTGCGGAATCCCAAAAGATTGTAACCTCATCCCCTTCAGTGCCTACAGAGCTTATCTTGTCTCCTACGTCGAGAGCAGTCCCAAAGAGTCGGATTAGTTCATCCGCTTGTGGCTTCAAGGAAAACGTCGAGGCTGTAGTAGCATAGAACGTAGCACTAGCACCTGCAAAGCCAGCAGGTAAAGTACGGGTGTAGTTGCCTGTGACCCTATGGACCTGACCTAACATGTTGGCGGCGAGGATATTTCCAGTTTCGCTATCATCAACATATGTCGGTTTATATGTTAGGGAACCTGCGTTCAGATCAGTAAATGCCTCACCTGAATCCTTAGCCCCATGTTTTACTGTTCCTGTTGCCATTTAGTCCTCCTAGAACGCTCCAAATATCTTATCTACGGTCCAGTTTGTTATCCAATCCATTATATATATTTCCCCTGTGACTTCAAGACTCGAAGCTGCTACCCTTCTTATCCTGCCAACTAGTTCGTTTCTGGCTACCATACTTTGCTGAAGTCCTGCATTATCGTAGTCCATTTCAAAGACTACTGAATAAGTAGAGTATTGCGCAGAGTGGTCAGTTATTATGGTTGTCTCGGTGAGAACATCGACGGTATCGGCCTCAATAGCGCCTGTGATAGACGTAGTATTCCAACTGAATTGGAATTTAAACTTGTCTCCTACATCCTCACCACCTGCATTGCTCAAGGCAACCATCATCTTGAAATAGGGATTTGTAGATCCATCCCATCTGTAGGGGACTCGCATCCTGAAGAATAGTTCTTCACCATCTGAATTATATACTGGCATAGAGAAACCAGTGAAGGCCCCTAACGATACAGGTGTGGGAATAATTGCTACTGTAGGAGGGGTTTTGATAAGCTGTGAGGTACTTAAATGTGGACGAAGGGTCAGACCACGCTTCGCAGTTCCCTCAAAAGTAACTACACCACCAGAGGATATAACAGTCTTGTCCGCACCAGTGCCTATCTGAAGGCCAGGAATTGGTACCGATGCTGGAATGCCATAATAGACTGTTCCTGTAGCCATTATCCTTCTCCTTAATTTCTAAAGGTACTCTGTCCCATGATCTTTATGGGATTAACTATGCGTCTGTTTGTGAATATACGATAAGTATATGAGGCGCTGTTGTAACTGAACGCCGCATCCTTTGATATAAAGCTCTGCGCTCCTGCTGCGTCCTTGAGGGTGCAGCCGGTGGAGCTGGGGGTGATGACTTTTTGCAAAGTAACATTGTCGATGGTTACATCTGAAGTTAACGCATTTCGGTTAATATCAAATGCCGTACCTGTGGATGTTCCATAAGCACTCGACACCACTGCGGTAAACCCATTGGATGTATTCGTTGAACCAAATCTGTAATAGAGCGATCCTGCTGCGACACTCACAGAACCAATACTTACTTTGTATAATCCGAGATCTACTAATACAGATTGCCGAATCCCGGAAGCAAGGGTGGAACTTACAATTCTACACTTTCCTGTGCTCTCAGTGACGTAGTTACCCGCATCTTCGGCGGCATTTAACGCCCACGTATCAGGGTTATCTGCCGTCCAATGAGCAAAGTCACCATTATTTAAATCAGGGTTAGTCCCGCCTATCAAATCAAGATAAGTCTCCCCCGTCCCCGGCGCTCCGAGGATGCCCTCCAGATACCTCAAACTGGCATCGTATATCCTGATGCGTGAACGACCATCGGCGTACTGGACTATTGCGGAGTCGTTATCGAGGAAGGCTGTGCCGTCTATTGCGGATATTCTTAATCCGGTTGATGTACCGGGGATTACTGTTGGTATAGAGATCATACTAAATACCCTCCATTGCCGCTGCACCGTCTTCTTGCGAGGATACGGTATGTGTGACTTGCTGCGTTAGGATTGAACCCGCTTTCCTCGCTTACCGGCGTGTACCAGAGGCCGATGGCAGAGGGGGTGAGGACTTTATCCCAATTCAGTGCCGATACTATAGTTTGGCTTGTAATTGTTGTATTTCTAATATAAAATTGCCGCATTCCGGTCTGCTTGGACGTAACGTATCCAGTTGTTCCCCAAGTTGACAAATATATAGTGGCAGCATCAGCGTCCATGATGGAATTAAATCCCCCGGCAGTACCCGTGATGCTTGTTTTATAAAGAGCACCCAAAATGGGCAGCGGTGTAGTGAGTGTGACCCCGCCGGGGTTAGCTGTTGTGTAGTAAGTGGTTCCATTCTCAATTACACCGCCTCCCCTTACATCCCACCCGCTTAAAAAGTTAGGAGCACCAGACAATATTGTACTGTAAGTCTCCCCCGTCCCCAAAGCCCCCAACAAAACCTTCTTGGTCTTGCTGCCGTCAGAGATATGCATCTCATTCCCGCTACCAGCAAACTGCAACACCGCAGCATCGAGATTGTCGAGGAAGTAATGGTCAGCTAAGTTGCTTATTCTCAGACCTGTTATTGTTCCAGGTATGATTGTTGGAAAGCTCTGATATATCATATCTTCACCTTATGTGAACGTCACGGTGCCGTCAGCGTGGAGTAACTGCAATGTAGTCGCAGATGTTACCATCCAGGTCATACTTCCATAGGCACTTGCGGCCAGGTATGCAGTTCCACCGTCTGTAGATGCAAATGCTGCACTATTTAGATATACACCAGAAGGTGCATCGAGAATGAGCTTCCCTGCCCCTGTTCCGTTCTTCACGATACGAAACATCTTCCCGACATCCGCAGCTACAGGAGCCGCAAAGTTGATTGTCTGGTCGCTTGAATGATTAGCCATCCAGGTGATAGGTATTGAGGTCATAGACGAGAACAGGATAGTGGTCGGGGTAGCCGTTCCAAGGTCGATGATGTCCACGCCAACCTCGTAAGTAACAGTATCGGGATCGTACCAGATGATCCCAACCGTAACCGTATTGGTCGAAGGAACATAACCTACTGCTTGCAAGTGAACAGTGGTCGAAACCGAAGGAGTAGGGGCTGTTTGAGTCAGCGCTCCTGCGGTCGAGGTGTAGAGATCACCGCCCACAGTCATATTGGCAAAACGGCTATCATCCCGAAAGTACCCCTTTTTCATGAATACTCCCGTTGCATTTGCGGTAATTACTGCTGTTGCCAGAAACTTTCCTTTTACTGTGGAAGCGGCGGAGCAATCCGCCAACCACATCTTTCCATCGCTTTTTAGATAGTATTCAAGACCGATTTCAGTGGTTATTCCAGCGGTGGCAACCACGGCTTCAACCGCCTGGAATGTATGGTCAGTGGTCGTAAGGGTCGGTGAAATTGTTATCTTACCAGTCTCGGGGAGTGTGAGGTTGCATGTCGCTGTACTAGACCAGATAGGGTCTGACCCGGTCTGACCTATGATTACCTCCCCGGTCGCACCAACAGCCATTGGAGTAAACGCGCTCGTTCCGGAGCCAAGCAATACTCCATGGTCGGTAAGTGTTGAGGCTCCCGACCCTCCTTCTATTGCTGGTACGGGTATGGATGTAATCCCAATATCGGTTGGACCCCAGGCTGTTCCATCCCATACAAAGGGCTGTCCTTTGCCAGCCGCAAGGGTTATCCCATTCACCGTGATAGTATTTGCCCCCGAAGTATCGTTGTTAAATACTATGAACCTTTTGACGGTTGTGGATGTAGGACTTTGTAATATCTGTGCATTTCCTGCCCCTGTTAGCGTTATGACAACGCCGTTGTATCCATCCACAATAGCTGTCGTAACGGCTGCATTAACTGCGGGATCGGTTGAGGCGGTATATAGTTCTGTCGAAACGGCTCCGCTTATCGAGCCTCCGGTGACGTTAATATCCGTGAAGGTCTGTTGACCTGTCCATGTGTGTGCTTGCTGGAGGAATCTTTTGAGTTTGTCCCAACCCATCTTTATGCCGTTCATGATATCCTCCTTACTGTACGATCAGCTCTGCGGTGATTTTGCTATCTTTCCCGGCAGTTCCTGAGCCTGATTGGGTTGCGATGATTTTCATAAAGGGCATGGGTTCGGGATCAAAGGCTTTTATATCTGCCGCTTGCGCCGTCCCTGCCGTGCCGATAGCGACCGCCCCAGAAGGAGTTATGTAGGTTCCATCGAAAGTCGAACACCCTACATAAGTGAATATCGTTGTTCCTGCCGTTCCTGCCGTTCCTGCGGCTACGCTATGGGCGAGAGCGAAGTTGCCTTGCTGTGCGGAATACCTGAGATCCTGCACATCTGATGTTCCGGAATCTCCTGCGGATAACGATAAATTTCTGAAGAGGGGATAAGTTTTGACTGGTGTGAAGCCTGATTCTGCCATGATGACACCTCCTTTTTACTGTCACGCATACATACATAAGAGGTTAAGTGGGGAGTTTCCTCCCCACGATGTTTTACAGAGCTGAACCGGAAGTACCTGTTTTTGCAACCTGGGACGTTCCTGCGTAAGCTGCGGAGCCTGCTACGCCTGCCGTGGTTGCATACGAGGACGTACCGGCATTTCCTGCGGAGGTGGCCTTGACCGCTGTACCTGCCTGCCCTGCCGTGGTAGCATAGGAAGCAGTCCCCGCGTTTCCTGCGGAAGTGGCGAGAGATACGACGCCTGCTGTACCGACTGTGGCCGCAATCCCGACATTGGTGACGTTTGCAATAGTGAGGGTGCTCAGAACCTGCGTACTTCCGGTTTCTAAGTCCTCAATCATCTTTTTAAACTTGAGTATCGCCATTTTTCAGTTCCTCCTGATGAGGGTTATGTGAAACGCAACGGGGTTGATATTATTCTCCAAAAGTCCGAGGTCTCATGCGTTGGCGCTGGCAAAGAGTTCTTCGCATGCGCTCACTGTAGGCATCGGGCAACACGCCAAACTGCGAAGTGAATAGATCATCATAGTATTTGGCAAGATTGAGGTTTAGGGTTTCACTATCGGGTTTCATGAAAGCCAGATGTCCAGCCCAGTTCATTAACCCTTCGTGATATTTTTCGTCAATCTCCGGCGATGTCTGCATCGTGAACGGAGTCAATGGAAGTCTCGACACCACCAGACGAGCCGTATCAGAAGTCGAAGGAGCGCGTATCAAGGTTAGGGTATTCCCCGGTTCGTTCAGGAAATAGTCAGGATGTCCTCCAGAACCAGCAGTCCCTACGGTTCCGTTTGTCCCCATCCATCCCGATAAGCGTTCGTCCAGTTCAGGATAAGTCACAGGCCCGATCAGAGGATAAGTCATGGACAGTAATTGGCATCGCTTGATCTGAAGAATCTTGGGAGACAGGTTATAAACAGCCGTATCCCCAACGATGGCCACGGTACACAAAGGTCTTTGGCCCGCTGTTCCTGCCGTAGCTGCGGTCCCGTTATCATTGGCGGTAGTCCCGTCGATAATCAAATGGGATCTCCTGCATGCCTGTACCTCTGCGTAATTGAGACTTCTCAGAAGTTCGGTGTCAGACCACAGATACGGGAGATTCGCATCGTCAATGATGCTTTCCCGCATTGCAGTGATGAGTTCCTGACCTGTCATTTACGCCTCCGCTGCCGCCTGGGCTTCCACTTCCTTCGCTACCGGCACTTCCGCGTCCACATCTTCCTTGATGAGAGTATAAGTGATCCGGGGGTAGTCTCTCGGATACACCACGACCCGGCCATTGCCTTCATCGACTCTCTGCGTCTCGGTGCGAATGCGGGTATCGAGCATAAGGCGGACGGGGCGGGGTATTTTGATTTCCACGCCTGGTTTGGCCAGATACTGATAACCGTTCAAGCCGAAGAACACTCCTTCTTTCGGAAGATCCGGTGATTCATTGATTCTTATCAGATCCTTGGGATGACCTTTCGGAGAAGTGAAATACCTCTCCGGGTGCCGTTCCTGATCTGTTTTGCTTTGCGATGCCATAATCCCTCCATTATAGGGTTGGGGGAGAGGGGGTTGGTCAGGTCCCCTCTCCGGGGTTAGGGAGAAAGGTTATTTATCGTAGGGCATCCTCATGAGATCGACATAAGTAGCCGTCCCTGCGGTGCCGCCTGTTCCGAGAACATACCCGAGTTTCGCTGCCGTGGTGGAAGCCCCACCCGTAAGGATGAGCTTGGTGACTGCTGGAGCCTGCAAAGTAACGTACCCCAAGGGAGCCGCACCATCGGGGAGGTCGGGGATCTTTGCAGCCACTGCCGCAAGGGTAGCAGAAGCATAGTCTTCTTTGTTGATGATGTTGCCGGGGCCGATACAGGTTCCCGAAGTGCCGTCTTTGGTGCAAATCAAGAACTTGGCCACGGTATTCGTACCCATGGTGCCAAGAGCCTCGAATAGAAGGTTATCCTGTGCAGCGCAGGTGCTCAGAACGCCGTCGATCACGACACCCACATCATAGGTAGTCTTGAATCCGGCACTCCCGCCAACGGCGCATGTCGCCAGGGTCGGGATATGACCCGTACCTGAAGTGGTTCCGAGACACACATTGGAAATAGCCTGGACAGCCCTTCTGATACGGGCATCAAAAAACACATCGTCAACACCGTATTTAGTGTCATCTACCTTGACAACCGGGTCGTCAAATTTCTTATAAGCCATAATCTGTTCCTCCTAAGAGTCTTATTGTGTTGTCCTAAACTTTGAGATCAACTGACACTTCGGTTAGGATGGGCGAAATGCGCGTAACTTATGGATATTATTTGTTAATCCGTGCAAGCCGCTTCGTACACCGCACACCAGGAATCATTAAGTATAACGGTGCCCTGCATGGTCTTCCAGCCGATGCTTCCGCGCTGGCCCAAGGGATCTCCGCCACGGGGAGTGTTGGGATTCAGAACCATTGGGGTAATTGCGTACTTGCCTTTGAGTGCGATGATTCCGTAAGCATCTCTCCCGAAATACATCACGGGGTAAACATCGCAACCAACTCCAGCGGTCGTGATCTTGCCAGTAGTCGTAGCTGATCCGCCGTCCTCATAGGGAGTAAAGATTGTGGACTTCAGATACCTGACATCCTCGCAGGCTCCGATTTCCGTCTCCCACTTGGGCATGGAACCGTAGTCCTGACATCCCGTGAAGCCGGTCATGCTCCTGATATCGGTAGTCAGATCCGTATGGGTGACGCCGACAAAGGCCGGGAGAATGGATTCCTGGTTGAAAGACGGGGTGGACTTCACGATCTGGGTAATGTGCTGCGCTTCCTGGCGTTCCAGAGCGCGGACAATCTTGCGCTGGTCGGTACGGGAAATGACGGCCACAACAGAGGTGCGCCCTGCCACGCTGTTCGCATAGAAGACGTTTGTGCAAGCTTTGAGCACATTGTAGCGGTTGATTTCCACGACTTTAGCGGCTTGTTCTGCCACGATACTCATGGACTCATGCTGAACCGCATCCTCATGGGTATCAGCAATAATATCAGTGATTTCCACGTAATCTCCATCCTGGTATAGCTGGGCCGTGATATCCGTGGTCGTCAACTTTTTACCGGCAGGGGTGACGCCTTCAGTCAGACGGGTCCCGGTGGTGGCGATAGCGTTGTACCGCCTGAATTTCATGCTCTGGGTGTTATTTGCGGGAAGCGACTTGGCCTGGCCGAATTTCTCAAGCACCAGATAAGGCATTGCCCTTTTCAACAGTTCCACAACCACGTAGGCCGCAGTCCTGGGTGTGATATCTCCGTAAACAGTCATCATTTACCTCCTTATTTACGCATAGCCTCTTCAAATGCACCTTCAAAGTCGTCTGCCACCTTCATGTTCGGATTGACGGCTCTCCGTGATGTATCCACGGCGGACAGGGCCTTCCTTTTTTCTTCCTTCTTCTCTTGAAGATTGACGACATTATCGGGCTTAGAGGGTTGAATGTTGTTTTCTGTCTTGAAGTCTTGAAGGAGGGTCACTATATCTTCGGCGGTTCCTTTTTGATACGTTTCCAGGAACGCTTTCTGGAGATACTTCGGTTTGGATTCAATCCATTTAAGAACTGACCCATCGTCTCGGTATTGCTCCCATCCCGGATGTGCATCATCTATAGCCTTGAAATGCGCCTCTTCAGACTGGATTTCTTCTTTCTTCTGGGTTGTAGCGACGAATTCTGTGACTCCCTTGATAGGGGCAAGTTGGGCGGAAATCGACTCCAGTTTCTCCTCGAATTCCTTCCTCAGCTTGGTAAGTTCCTTCTCTCGCTTCTTCCCTTCCATCTTGGAAACCACATCGAAGTCGCGTTCGTACTCCTCAAGGGCTTCCTTCTGTTCGTCGGTAAGCTCTTCTTCGGTGGTCTCCTTTTTCTCTTCTTTTTTCTCAGCGGGTTTCTTGGCTTCCTCGACTTGAGCGAGTAGGGCGGCTTTTTCGGCTTCCCATGCTTCTTGGGCGGTCTTCAGATCATCGTCTTTCTTCTTGACGATCCCCTGGAGGCTCTTCCAACGTTGCTCGTAAGCCTCTTCGTCTTCAGGTTTCTTCTCGGTTTCTTTCGCAGCTTCGGCCTGCTCTGCGGCCAACCTATCGGTCTCTGTCTGGGCAGCTACTCGCTCAGCCTCTTCAGCGGCTCTTGCGGCCTCCGCATCAATCTCGGCCTGATCTTTTGTGTTCGCAGGGTCATCGGCTGGACTTAACTCA
>Ga0172380_10004662_pt1 | contig 17378 bp, 16 predicted proteins | sample Leawe162metaG_FD_119747 | JGI IMG/M metagenome (GOLD analysis project Ga0172380, IMG submission 119747) | Leachate microbial communities from a municipal landfill in Southern Ontario, Canada - Leachate well 162 metaG | ecosystem: Engineered > Solid waste > Landfill > Unclassified | place...
ATCGATGCTCACATGATGCGGATCGGGGTCGCCCCTGAGGATGCCGTACCCATAGTATTGCAACTGCCGAAGATACTTGGCCGGGCTAAGTTCGGGGGAATAGACCTTGATCTTGCCGGTGAAGAGATAGTAGCCCAACCATAGGAAGAAATCGGCGATCAGTACAAAGCCAACCCAGTTGTGAACATCCACCGCTGTCTTGAATGGCACCAGATGGATCAGGTCGAGATACCGGATCTGCAGGCCTGTAGCGATCAACAAGACAAAACCGAAGGCATTGGTCCAGTGCCAGATCCTGATCGGTAGGGGATTGATGTAGAGCTTTGCCATGGCTGACTCCTGCGATATTGAGTCGTCGTCCGTGCGGCAACTCTTCTCAAATACGGTTGTTCGCAGTGTTCAGAGTAGAGGTTGTTGGCGGTATGTCAAGGAGTCTTTTGGACGAATCCATTGCAAATCGCAGACGATGGGCAGTTACTTGTTCAACTGCCGCATCGCCCTTTCCAACCCTTCCAGTGTCAGCGGAAACATTCTGCCGCCGAGGATATTGTGGATGATCTGGATCGAATGACGATATTCCCACAGCCGTTCGGGCTCGGGGTTGAGCCAGACGGTACGGGGGTATTTCTCGAGCAGACGCTGTAGCCAGACCGCGCCCGCCTCCTCGTTCATGTATTCGACGCTGCCGCCGGGCTGGAGGATTTCGTAGGGACTCATGGTCGCGTCGCCAACCAGGATCAGCTTGTAGTCGTCGCCGTACTTGTGCATCACGTCGTGGAGTGGGAAACGTTCCGCGTGGCGCCGGCGGTTGTCGCGCCAGACGTAATCGTAGACGCAGTTGTGAAAATAGAAATATTCAAGATGCTTGAACTCGGTCTTGGCCGCCGAGAACATTTCCTCGCACAGTTTGATGTGATCGTCCATCGAACCGCCGATGTCGAGGAACAGCAGTACCTTGACCTTGTTGTGGCGTTCCGGCCGCATTTTCAGGTCGAGCCAGCCGGCGTTGTGCGCAGTGCCGCGGATGGTGCCGTCGAGATCCAGTTCCTCGGCCGCTCCCTCGCGCGCGAAACGCCGCAGACGGCGCAAGGCGACCTTGATATTGCGCGTGCCGAGTTCGACCGAATCGTCCAGGTTGCGGTATTCGCGGTTTTCCCAGACCTTGATGGCAGTCCGGTTGCCGGCGGATTCACCGCCGATGCGGATGCCTTCCGGGTGATAGCCGCCGTGCCCAAAGGGGGAACTTCCCCCCGTGCCGATCCACTTGCTGCCGCCCTCGTGACGTTCCTTCTGTTCTTTGAGGCGCTCCCTGAACTGCTCCATCAGCTTGTCCCAGCCGAGTTTCTCCAGCTTGGACTTTTCCTCTGGCGTCAGGTGTTTTTTCATCATCATGCGCAGCCAGTCTTCTGGGATTTCCGCTTCCAGGCCGGGAATCTCGGTCACTCCCTTGAAATACGCACCGAAGGCCTGGTCGAACTTGTCGTAATTCGTCTCGTCCTTGACCAGGCAGGCACGCGCAAGAAAATAAAAGTCATCGATGCTGTGTCCGGCCAGGCGTTCTTGCATGGCCTCCAGCAAGGTCAGGAATTCCCGGGTGGATACCGGCAGCTTGGCCGCTTTGAGATGGAGGAAGAAATCGATCAGCATCGCTGTGGCGTTCGCGGATCAGCGCATCAGCGGTTGTGTTTCGACATGAACACCAGCCGCTCGAACAGATGCACGTCCTGTTCGTTCTTGAGCAGCGCGCCGTGCAAAGGCGGGACCGCGACTTTCCGGTCTTTCGAGCGCAGCGCCTCGGGCGGGATTTCCTCGGCCAGCAATAATTTGAGCCAGTCGAGCAGTTCCGAGGTGGACGGTTTCTTTTTCAGTCCGGGCACCTCACGCAGTTCGAAGAACACTTCCAGGGCTTCCTTCAGCAGGGATTGCTTCAGTCCGGGGAAGTGGACATCGACGATTTTCCGCATGGTTTCGTTGTCGGGAAACTTGATGTAATGGAAGAAGCAACGACGCAGAAAGGCGTCGGGCAGCTCCTTCTCGTTGTTCGAGGTGATGAACACGATCGGCCGATGCCTGGCCTTGATCAGTTGCTGCGTTTCGTAAACGTAAAACTCCATGCGGTCGAGTTCGCGCAGCAGATCGTTGGGGAATTCGATGTCGGCCTTGTCGATCTCGTCGATCAGGATCACGGTTGGCCGGTCGGCTTCGAGCGCTTGCCACAGCACGCCCTTGACGATGTAGTTGGCGATGTTGCGGACGCGCTCGCCATCCGGTCCGCCGAGTTGCGAATCGCGCAGGCGCGAGACCGCGTCGTATTCGTAGAGTCCCTGTTGCGCCTTGGTGGAGGACTTGATATGCCATTGCAACAGCGGCGCCCCCAGCGCCTTCGCGACCTCCTCGGCCAGCATGGTTTTGCCGGTACCGGGCTCGCCTTTGATCAGCAAGGGCCTTTGCAATGTAATGGCGGCATTGACCGCCAGCATCAGGTCGGGGGTGGCGACGTAGGTGGTGCTGCCTTCGAAACGCATGGGGAGTGGTCCTCACAGAAATATATGACATTTAAAACTATTGTACAGCGGTCAAATGTTGCACTGGTTGCGCAGGTCGCCGGCAAACTTGCCGGACAGCGCGTCACCCGGCCCTGTTTAGCGTGCGGCGCAGGCAATCCAGATAAGCCGCTCCGTCGGGCGGGGCGTTGTCGCGCTGGGCACGCCAGATCGTCTCGCCGAGGCATTCGAGCACGTCGTGCAGCGCGGGGTGACGTTCGCCATGGCGTGCCAGCAGGGAATCGAAAATAGCGCGCAGGCCCGGCGGCTGATCGATGGAGAGTTGCTCCTCGATGGCCAGATGCAGCGACAGGTGCAGGAAGGGATTGGTTTCGCCCTGCTCCGGCGTCCATTCGCGCGCCAGTGCCGATTCGCTGCTGCCGAGCAGCGCATGATATTCGGGATGGATGCGCACGATATTCGCCGCGATATGCTCCATCGGCGTCAATGGCACGCCCTGGCCTTGTTTGCGCCAGGCTTCGATGAAAAACAGGCGCGCCTGGTCGCGGGAAGGATTAAACATGGCCGCCATCCGGTGACACGATGGTCGAGGCAATCAGGGTGGCGGAGTCTTGTCTGGAAATTCGCACAGGTCGCGGATGATGCAACAGTGACAATCGGGTTTGCGCGCTTTGCATACATAGCGGCCATGCAGGATCAGCCAGTGGTGGGCATGCTGCCGATAAGCGGGCGGCACAGATTTTATCAGTTTTTCCTCGACCGCCCGGACGTCCTTGCCCGGCGCCAAACCGGTTCGGTTGGCGAGGCGGAAGATATGCGTGTCGACGGCGATGACGGGTTCATGGAAGACGGTGTTCAGAATCACATTCGCGGTTTTTCGACCCACGCCGGGAAGCGCTTCGAGCGCGTCGCGGTCGTGCGGCACCGCACCACCGTGACGTTCCAGCAGCAGTTTTGCCATGGCGGCTAGATGCTTGGCCTTGGTTTGATACAGCCCGATGCTCTTGACGTAACCGGCCAGCTTCCGCTCGCCCAATGCGGCGATTTTCTCGGGTGTCGGCGCATCGCGGAACAGCGCACGGGTGGCCAGATTGACGCTCTTGTCGGTGGCCTGGGCGGAAAGAATCACGGCCACCAGCAATTGAAAGGGCGTCGCGTAGTCCAGTTCGGTGGTCGGACTCGGATCGACAGCGGCCAGACGCTCGAACAGGGAGCGAATTTTTTTCGGAGTCATTTCCGGCGTGCCTCGATCTCGGCGATTTTGGCAAGCTGTTCGGCCGTCGGCTGCGAGGTATTCGCCGGTTTGACCTGCGCTTTCTGCAATTGCGCGCGCGCGATGGCGGCGGCGATCAGCGCTTTTTTCTGATCCTCAGCCGCCAAGTTTTCGGATCCCCGGTTTTCGGCAACGCCGTCTGGCGCAGCTGCTTTGGCGGCGAGCCTTGCGGCTTTCTCCTGCTTCTCGCGTTCTTCGCGCAACTGACGATATCGATGGCGTTCACGCGCTGCATCTGCCACATCTGCCGCATCTACCGCATCTACCTTACGGTCGCGCGCGTCGATCCCGAGAATTTCGAACACGGGATATTTCCAGCGAGTCTCCTGGGCAGCCACTGGCAGCATGCTGATGCAATCCACCGGACACGGCGGGACGCACAGCTCGCAGCCGGTGCACAAGTCCGAAACGACGGTGTGCATCTGCTTGGCTGCGCCGACGATGGCGTCCACCGGGCAAGCCTGGAAGCACAAGGTGCAGCCGATGCAATAGTTCTCGTCGATGAAGGCGACCTCCCTGGGCTTCTCCACGCCGTGCTTGGGATTCAGCGGCCGGTATTCGCGGCCGAGCAGAGCGGCAAGCTTCCTGATGCCCCGGTCGCCGCCCGGCGGACACTGGTTGATATCGGCCTTGCCCTCGGCGAGCGCTTCTGCATAGGGTTGGCAACCGGGAAAACCGCACCGGCGGCACTGCGTCTGCGGCAGGATGGCATCGATCCTGGCCACCAACTGCGCGCCTTCGAGCCGGGTTCGTCGTGATGATCGATAACCCGCCAGCAGGCGGCGCAACACGACTGCCAACAGCATCGCGCCAACCACGCCAAGCAGAACGATTAGGCCGCTGGTCATGGACGACAAACCGCTAGGGAGCGTTCGATGTCGCGGCAACGCATTCGCGCACCAGGTCCGGGCCGCGATAGATCAGGCCGCTGTATATCTGCACCAGCTGCGCGCCGGCGGCGAGTTTGGCTTGCGCCTTGGCGCCGTCGACGATCCCGCCCGCGGCGATGATCGGCAACTCGCGGGCCAGCGCCTTGGCCAGCGCAGCCACCACCGCAGTGGATTTTTCGAACAGCGGCGCACCCGACAGGCCGCCGCTTTCCTCGGCGTGCGGCAGCCCGGCGACGCCTGCGCGGTCGAGCGTGGTGTTGGTGGCGATCACCGCATCGATACGATGGCGGCGCAGCGCATCGGCGATGGCGGCGATTTGCCCGTCATCGAGATCGGGGGCGATCTTCAATGCCAGGGGCACGTATCGGCCATGCTTGTCCGCCAGTTTGCCCTGGCGATCCTTCAATGCGCCAAGCAGCGCGTCCAGTTCGGCATCGCCCTGCAACTGACGCAGATTGAGCGTGTTGGGCGAGGAAATGTTGATGGCAACATAGCCGGCCAGCGGATAGACACGCTCCAGGCAGGCGAGGTAATCGTCGGCCGCGCGCTCGATGGGCGTGAAAGCGTTCTTGCCGATGTTGATGCCGAGTATGCCCTTGTAGTTGGCCGAGCGGATATTCGTCAACAGCGCCTCGACCCCGTGGTTGTTGAAACCCATGCGATTGATCAGGGCCTGCTGGGCGGGCAGGCGGAACATGCGCGGCTTGGGGTTGCCCGGTTGCGGTCGCGGCGTCACCGTCCCGATTTCGAGAAAACCGAAGCCAAGCTTCGCCAGGCCATCGATGGCCTCGCCGTTCTTGTCGAGGCCGGCAGCCAGCCCGACGCGGTTGGGGAAGTCCAGCCCCATCACTCGAACGGGCGGTTCGGCTGTGCCGGGCAAGGCCGGCAGCAGACAGCCGAAGCGATGCAGCGCGGCGATCGTCAGCTTGTGCGCGGTCTCGGCATCGAGGCTGAACAGCAGTGGGCGAATCAGGGCATAGGGGAGCATGGCGTCAATTTTAGCCGAGTTCTCCGCCATCGATGGTGCGGAAACGTAAGCCGATTGGGCTTTATACTGGGGCCTGTTGGTGTCCGTATTTCTTGGGAGATTTGGTTTCTTGCACCCGCGCACTCCGCCCGGTCCGGCCGCTATCGCGCTGATGGTTCTGCTTTGCGCCGTGTGGGGCTTCCAGCAGATCACCGTGAAAGTCGCCTTGACCGGCATCAGTCCGATCCTCCAGGGCGGGGTTCGCTCGGTCATCGCGACCATGCTGTTGCTTGGCTGGGTGTACTGGCGCGGCTTACCCTTGTTTCAACGCGACGGTTCTTTGTTCCCTGGCCTGCTTGCCGGTTTCATGTTCGCCCTGGAGTTCAGTTTCATTTTCCTGGGACTCAGTTACACCAACGCCTCAAGGATGGTGGTGTTCCTCTATACCGCACCCTGCTTCACGGTGCTCGGCTTGCATTGGTATGTTGCCGGAGAACGTCTCGAAGCGCATCACTGGCTCGGCGTCGGGCTGGCTTTCGTCGGCATCGCCTTTGCCTTCGCAGACGGCTGGGAGCAGGGCGGGCACTGGATCGGCGATGTTTGCGGCTTGTTGGCGGCGATTGTCTGGGCGGCCACCACAGTACTGATCCGCGCGACCCCTTTGGCCCGCATCAGCGCCGCCAAAGTGCTGCTGTACCAGCTGGGCATCTCGGCGCTGGTCATGCCGCCCCTATCCTGGCTGGTCGGCGAAACCGGTCTGACCGCGCTGACGCCCGCCGTGCTGCTGGCGATAGCCTATCAAGCGGTGATCGTCGCCTTTGCCAGCTATCTGATCTGGTTCTGGTTGCTGACCCGCTACCTGGCAAACCGGTTGATCGTCTTCTCTTTCCTGACCCCATTGTTCGGGGTCGCTTTCGGCGTGTTGCTGCTGGCCGAGCGATTGTCGGTGGCCTTTGGACTGGCGGCATTGTTGGTGGTGGCCGGTATCGGGCTGGTGAATGCGCCCAGCAGCAAAGCCTGAACCGCTACTCTGCTACGCTGCTACCCTGCTACGCTCCACGCACGATGACGATATGCACCCGATAGGGTCCATGGGCGCCGAGCACGATGGTCTGCTCGATGTCGCCGGTGCGCGACGGGCCGGAGATGAAATTGACGGCGCGCGGCATTTCGCCCAATTCGGCACGCGCCAGGTTCCACGCCTCTTCCATGCCGGGCAGGATGCGCGCGGCGGAGACGATGGCGATGTGGGTTTCCGGCAGCAGGCTGGTGGTTGCTGGCGTGTCGGGGCCGGAGCAGAGCATCAGCGTCCCGGTCTCCGCGACGGCGCAGAAACAGCCGGTGATGCCGACCAGATCGCTGCCGGTCGCGGCGCGCACTTCGACCTGCATGCCGGCTTCATGCCAGGGCAGTTCGGCCAGTTCGGGCCAACACACGGCATGCGGCGCCAGTCGATGCGTCGCCAGATAGCGGGCGATGACCTGAGGTGCCGCTTGCGAGACGGCGACCTCCTCGACCGTACTCGATAACAATTCGGATTTTTCGCGGAAGCGGGTTGCCAGGTCGCCGCCGATTCTCGGCCGCGGGCCTTGCGGCCGCGCTTGCAGATAGGCGTCAAGCGCGGCACGATCAGTGGTGGCATTAGCAGCATTACGGCCCAGATTGGCGCGAATGCGGCCGAGGATGTCTTCGCGCGAACTCATGGTTTTCCTTTGCGTGCCGCATGCAGTTCGCGGAAGGTTTTTCCTTCGGGTGCCGGGAAGTCTCGTCCCAGCGTCCATTCCGGCGCCACACCGAGGATGCGGATGCGGTCGTTGCGTCCGCCGCTAGCGTTGTCTTTAGCCAGCCATGCCAGGTAGCGTACGCCGATCCGCGTGGCCAGTGCGTAGAGTCGCGGCCGCTGTGCGAGCCAAGCCCAGGCTGTTAGTGCCAGGCGTTCGGCGAGCGGACGCAGGCGCCGTTCCACCTGTTTCTCGCGCAGCTTGCGCAGCAGCCCAGGCAACGGGATCTTGACCGGACAGACCACCCCGCACTGGTTGCACAGCGTGGCCGCTTGCGGCAAGTCGAGAGCATTCTCAATCCCGGTGAACAACGGCGTCAGCACCGCGCCCATCGGCCCCGGATAGACCCAGCCATAGGCATGGCCGCCGATGGACTGATACACCGGGCAATGATTCATGCAGGCGCCGCAGCGGATACAGCGCAGCATCTCGGCGAACTCGCCGCCGACGAGATCGGCGCGGCCGTTATCGACGAGGATGAAATAGAGGTGCTCGGGACCGTCGCTCTCCGCCGTTTTTTTCACCCCGGTCAGCAGCGAAAAGTAATTGGAGATCGACTGGCCGGTGGCGGAACGCGGCAGCAGGCGCATCAGCGTGGCCAGGTCCTCCAGCGTCGGGATGACCTTCTCGATGCCGGTGATCACCACATGCACCTTGGGCAAGGTAGTGACCATGCGGCCGTTGCCTTCGTTGGTGACCAGCGCCACCGAACCGGTTTCGGCGACCAGGAAGTTGCCGCCGGAGATGCCCATCTCGGCACTCAGGAAATGCGGCCGCAGCACTTCGCGCGCCTCGCGCGTCAGCGCCTGGATGTCGGTGAGGGCAGGGCGCCGGTGGGTGCGGGCAAACAGCGCGGAGATTTCATCCTTGTTCTTGTGGAACACCGGCGCGATGATATGCGAAGGTGCTTCGTTGTCGTTGATCTGCAGGATATATTCGCCGAGGTCGGTTTCCACTGGCTGGATGCCGGCGGCTTCGAGCGCCTGGTTGAGACCGGCCTCTTCGGACAGCATCGACTTCGACTTGGCGACTTTCTTGACGCCGTGACGGTGCGCGATGTCGACGACATGCCGGCAGATTTCGGCGCTGTCCCTGGCCCACAGCACGGTGGCGCCGCTACGGGTGGCCGACTGCTCGAACTTTTCCAGCCACAGGTCGAGGTCATCCAGAACCCGGTCGCGCAATGCCTTGGCGGCCTCGCGCGTCGCCTCGACATCGTCGAGTTCAAGCATGCCGCGAGCGCGCATGCCGACGAAGCGGTCCTTGGCCTTGCTTAAGTTTTCCTGCAATGCCGCGTCGGCCAGCTTCTCGCCGGCGCGCGCCTTGAAATGCATGGCGCGGCTTTCCACGCTAGCAGTCGTCCCGGCGCAAGCCGGGATCCAGAAGCGTGCTGGATTCCGGCTTGCGCCGGAATGACGTGGTAATGGTTTGATCCATCATGTTTTCGATGGCTGTTCGCTAGGACTTGCCGGCGAGCCCAGCCAACACCTCGGCGACATGCAGCACGCGTGTCGTCTCGTCGCCCATGCGGCGCAATTTGCCTTCGATGTTGAGCAGACAGCCGAGGTCGCCGCCCACCACGGCATCGGTGGCGGCTGCTTGGATGCAGCCACACTTCTTCTCGGCGATGGCGGCAGAGATCTCGCCGAACTTGACCGAAAACGTGCCGCCGAAGCCGCAGCAGTCCTCGGCACCTTCCATCTCGCTCAGCGTCAGGCCGGACATGCGCGCCAGCAACTGGCGCGGTTGCGCCTTGATGCCGAGTTCGCGCAAACCGGCGCAGGAATCGTGATAGGTGATGCTGCCGTGGAAGTCGCCGGGTACGTGATCCAGTTTCGCCACATTGACGAGGAAATCGGTGAGTTCAAAAGTCTTGGCCGCGAGCGCCGCCATGCGCTCCGCCAGTGCGGCATCGTCGCCGGCGAGATCGACGTAGTGGCTGCGCACCATGCCGGCACAGGAGCCGGACGGCGCCACGACGTACTCGCACGATTCGAACTCGCCCAGCAGCTTGATTGCCAGGCTGCGCGCCGCTTCCCGGTCGCCGGCATTGTAGGCCGGCTGGCCGCAGCAGGTCTGGGTGCCCGGCACCACCACGTCGCAGCCGGCGGCTTCGAGCAAGTGCAGGGCGGCGAAGCCGATGCGCGGTCGCATCAGGTCCACCAGGCAGGTCACCAACAGGCCGACGCGCATAGGCTATTGCGGCTTGCCGAGCAGGGCGTCCTTGAGGTTGTCTTGCACCGGTTTGTCGCCCAGCCAGATCTTCAGCAGGGCACGGTAAAAATCTTCGCCGGCGATGTCCCTGCCTTGCTGTCTTCCGTTGATGCTCAGGCGGGTGCCACTTTCGGGCAGCCAGTCGATGGTCACGATATCGCCCTTGCTGGAGGATTTGACGGCAAGGATGGCGTTCCTGAATTCCTCGATGCTGGCCTTGAGCGGCTCGATTTCCGCTTCGGAATGGTTTTTCTGGATGCCGCCGACCAGCGCATCGGCGAAAGCCTCGGCGGAGAGATCGCGCAGCGTGACGATTTCCAGGCGCTTCGGTCCCTTGAGGGCGAGCACCTCGTTTGCGGCTGTCTTCTTCTCGCTCAGATACAGCGCGATGACATAGGCTTTGATGAAAAACTTGGAACGCATGCCGGCGCCGTTGAGCTGCAACTCCACCGATCCGAGCCTGGATTTGTCCTCGTACCGGACGCCGGCGACGTCCATTGCGGCGTGGGCGAGGCCAGCCGCGAACAGCAGCACGGCGAGCAACAGTCTTTGCATTCGCTTCATGTGCGGATTTCTCCGTCGCCCAGCACGATCCATTTCTGCGAGGTCAAACCCTCCAGGCCGACCGGTCCGCGCGCGTGGAACTTGTCGGTGGAGATGCCGATTTCTGCGCCCAGGCCGTACTCGAAGCCGTCGGCGAAGCGCGTCGAGGCATTCACCATGACCGAGCTGGAATCCACCTCGCGCAGGAAACGCATGGCGTGGGTGTAGTTCTCGGTGACGATAGCTTCGGTGTGCTGCGATGAGTATTGGTTGATATGGGCGATGGCTTCGTCCACGTCCGCCACGATTTTGACCGAGATGATCGCCGCCAGGTACTCGGCGTAGTAGTCGTCTTCGCTGGCCGCCTTGGCTTCCGGCACCAACTGGCGGGTTTCCGCACAGCCGCGGATTTCCACGCCTTTGGCCGTCAGCATGCGGGCGATCGCCGGCAGCTGGGAGGCTGCGATGCTGCGCGCCACCAGCAGCGATTCGGCGGTGTTGCAGGTGCCCAGGCGCTGGGTCTTGGCGTTTTCGACGATCTTCAAGGCCTTTCCGGCATCGGCGTCGTCGTCGATATAGACGTGACAGTTGCCGTCGAGATGCTTGATGACGGGCACCCGCGCTCCCTTGGCGATGCGCTCGATCAGCCCCTTGCCGCCGCGCGGTACGATCACGTCGACGTATTGCGGCATGCTGATGAGTTCATCGACGACCGCGCGGTCCGTGGTCTCGATGACTTGCACCGCGGTTTCGGGCAGGCCGGCGGCGGCGAGCCCGGCGCGCACGCAGGCGGCGATGGCCAGATTGGACAGCAGCGCCTCCTTGCCGCCGCGCAGAATCGCGGCGTTGCCGGCTTTCAGGCAGAGCGCCGCGGCATCCGCAGTGACATTCGGCCGTGCCTCGTAGATGATGCCGACGACGCCCAGCGGCACGCGCATCTTGCCGACCTGGATGCCGGAAGGACGCCGCTTCAGGTCGCTCATTTCGCCGACCGGATCGGGCAGGCTGGCGACTTGCTCCAGCCCCAGCGCCATGCTTTCGATGCCCTTCGGGGTCAAGGTCAGGCGGTCTATCAGCGCCGCATCCAGACCATCGGCTTGTGCCGTTGCCACATCCCGCGCGTTGGCGGCAAGCAGCGCCGCCGCCTGGGCGCGAATTTGTCCGGCGATGGCCTGCAAGGCCGTATTCTTCGCAGCGGTGGAAGCCTTGGCCATCATTCGGCTGGCATTCCGTGCGGCGCGACCGACGCGTGCCATGGTTTCCTGTATGTTCATGTCGCCACTCTCTTGGTTTGGGTCAGCCGCAGCGCCAACTGCAGGAATTCGTCCCACAGATCGCCGCGCGCCAGACCCTTGATCATGCGATCAATTCGCGCGGCTTGCAAGAGCGCCGCCCGCAACAGCGGCGTCGGGCAGCGTTGCAGCGCGCCGCGGTATGCTCCCTGGCGCGCACCGAAAACTCTTGCGGCGGAACAGGCGGCATCGAAGCTGGCGCCGCGGTCAAGCTGGGCGCGCAACTGTGCCAGGGTTCGCGTTTCCTGCGCCAGCGCCCACAACACCAGCGGCGGTGCCGTGTCTTCGGCCCGCAAGCCTTCCAGCAGACGCGCGCAACGCGGCGCATCGCCAGCCAGCAAGGCGGCGCGCAGCTTGTCGACATCGTAGCGCGCCACGTCCATGACCGCCGCCTGCGCTTGTTCCAGAGAAATCGCGCCGGCCGGGTGCAGCAGGCCCAGCTTGCGGATCTCCTGATGGGCGGCGAGCAGGTTGCCCTCGACGTGAGCCGCGATGAATTCGAGCGCTTCGGGTGTCGCGGACTGTTTCTGGCGCGCCAGCCGCATGGCAATCCACTGGGGCAACTGGGGCAGCGGCGGGGCGTTGAGTTCCAGCGCGACGCCGTGGTTGACGAGGGCCGTGAACCAGGCCGATTTCTTGGTTTGCCAATCGATTTGCGGCAGCGTCACCAGGGTGAGCACGCCTTGGCTGCGTTTTTCGCAGTGGCGCTGCAAGGCCTCGCCGCCTTCGCGTCCCGGCTTGCCGGTGGGAATGCGCAGGTCGATCAGCAAATTGCCGCCGAACAGGGACAGATTGCCGCCGGCCTGCGCCAGTTGGTCCCAGCGAAAGCCCGCACCGGCGACCAGCACTTCGCGTTCGTCGTAACTTTGGGCGCGTGCCGCGGCGCGAATCGCGTCGGCCGCTTCGAGGATCAGCAGCGGTTCGTCGCCATGCAGCAGGTAGAGCGATGCCAGCGGCTTTGCCAAGTGCTCGGCGAGCTGGTCGGGATGCAGTTGCATCGCGCGCCTATTCCGCTGGCGTTTCGGGCGGCTTGGCGGCCGACAAGCGGCGCAGGATCTGCTGCACCAGATCGTTCTGAATATCGTGCCAGAGCATGCTTTCTTCGGACTCCTTGGAAAGCACCAAGTCGTCGGTAAAGGTGATGTCGCGGCGCACGACGATCTGGCTCAGCGGCAGCCAGTCGCGGCCTTTGCCATCCACCAAGCGGAACGTGAAGGTGCGCACCAGTTGGAATTCGCGGGCGCGGCCGGTGGCGGAAAGGCTGAGGATGTTCTTGGCGGTGACGTCGCTGGGAATCAACAAGGTCGCCTGGGCCTCCTTCTGGTTGGCGACGATGCTTGCGTTGCTGCCGGCGGTGATGGATCTTTTCAACTGCGCATGCAGTTCGGTGGTGTCGGGAAGATTGATGTAGAGCTTGTCGAACGGCAGCGGATACGCGCCGCGCAGCTGGAAACCACAGGCGGTCAGCAACACGGCCAGCAGGGCAGACAACAGCACTTGCCACTTTAATGCGTGATGCATGGCGATTCCTTAGCGAGATTCATGCGGCATGCCTAGACAACGATATTCACCAGGCGGCCGGGAACGACAACGACTTTTTTCACGGGGTTTCCGCCGGTGTGCTTTTGCACGGTTTCGCTGGCGAGCGCGGCGGCCTCGATGGCCGCCTTGTCGGCACTGGACGAGATGCATAGGCTGCCGCGCAGTTTGCCGTTGATTTGTAGCACCAGCTCGATTTCGTCCTGCGCCATCGCCGCGGCCAGCGGTTCGGGCCAGGGCGCTCGAAGTATGTCGTCGCCATAGCCCAGTTCGCGCCATAGCACGTGGCAAATGTGCGGCGTGATGGGCGAGAGCAGGCGCAGCAGCATCGATACGCCTTCGGCAATCACCGCAGCATGGCCATCCGTCTGTTTGGGGGCTTTCTCCAATGCATTGAGCATTTTCATGGCCGCCGAGGCGACGGTGTTGAATTGGTGCTTGTTGATGTCGTAATTGGCCTGCTTGAGGTTCAAGTGAATTTCCCGGCGGGTGCCGGCCAGCGCGCCGTCGAGTTTTTGCGTCTGGCCATCGACCGGCTGCTTGGCGCTGCGCACTGCCTCCCGTACGCCACAACCGAAGGCCCACAGGCGCTTGAGGAAGCGGAACGAGCCTTCGACGCCGGCGTCCGACCATTCCAGCGTCTGTTCCGGCGGCGCCGCGAACATCATGAAAAAGCGCGCGGTATCGGCGCCGTAGGTATCGACCAGGGCCTGCGGGTCGACGCCGTTGCGCTTCGACTTCGACATGGTGCCGATACCCTGGTAGTCAACCTCCAATCCATCGACGGTACTGACGTATATACTTTCGATGGTGCCATCGGAGGAGTTGGGGTCATGATCTTCAACGACCTTAGTCGTTACCTCGTCTGGCGCGAAGTACTCGATGCCACCCTTGTCGGTCCGGCGCGAGAAAATGTGGTTCAGCACCATGCCCTGCGTCAGCAGGTTGGCGAAGGGTTCGTCATAGTTCACCAGCCCCAGGTCGCGCATCACCTTGGTCCAGAAGCGCGAGTAGAGCAGGTGCAGGATGGCGTGCTCGATGCCGCCGATGTACTGGTTGACCGGCATCCAGTAGTCGGTGCGGCCATCCACCATGCTCTTGGCATTGTCGGCGCAGCAGTAGCGGGCGTAGTACCAGGACGAGTCGACGAAGGTGTCCATGGTGTCGGTCTCGCGCCGGGCTGGCTTGCCGCATTTGGGGCAGGCGCAATCGATGAAGTCGGCGCGGTTGCGCAGCGGATTGCCCGAACCGTCCGGTACGCAGTCCTCCGGCAGTACTACCGGCAACTGTTCGTCCGGTACCGGCACGGCTCCGCAGTCCTGGCAGTGGATGATCGGGATGGGACAACCCCAGTAGCGCTGGCGCGAGATGCCCCAGTCGCGCAAGCGGTAGGTGGTCTGCTGGTCGCCGAGATCCCTGGCCTTGAGGTCGGCGACGATGGCGGAGATCGCGTCTGTATAGGCCAGACCGTCGTACTTGCCGGAAGCGCTGCAAACGCCATGTTCCTTGTCGGCATACCATTCCTGCCAGGCGTCGAGGGAATAGGTCTTGCCTGGCAGGGAAATGACCGGCTTGATGGCCAAGCCGTATTTCTTGGCGAAGGCGAAGTCGCGTTCGTCGTGCGCCGGCACCGCCATTACGGCGCCTTCGCCGTAGCCCATGAGGACATAGTTGCCGACCCAGACTTCGATCTTTTCCCCGGTGAGCGGATGGTCGACGAAAATGCCCGTGGGCATGCCCTTCTTCTCCATGGTGGCCATGTCGGCTTCCATGACCGAGCCGCGCTTGCATTCCTCGATGAACGCGGCCAGTTCGGGGTTGCTCTTCGCCGCGTAGGTGGCCAGCGGATGCTCGGCGGCCACCGCGCAGAAGGTCACGCCCATGATGGTGTCGGCGCGCGTCGTGAACACCCAGAGTTTTTGCTTCTTCCCGTCCAGTTCGTAGGGAAAGGCGAAGCGCACCCCGTAAGACTTGCCGATCCAGTTGGCCTGCATGGTCTTGACGCGCTCGGGCCAGCCCGGCAGCGTATCCAGCGAAGCCAGCAGCGCATCGGCGTAGTCGGTGATCTTCAGGTAGTACATCGGGATTTCGCGCTTCTCGACCGGCGCCCCGGTGCGCCAGCCGCACCCGTCGATGACCTGCTCGTTGGCCAGCACGGTCTGGTCGATCGGATCCCAGTTCACCGTGCCGGTCTTGAGGTAGGCGATGCCTTTTTCCAGCATGCGCAGGAACAGCCACTGGTTCCACTTGTAGTACTGCGGCGTGCAGGTCGCCAGTTCGCGTTCCCAGTCGAGCGCGAAGCCCAGCGACTTGAGCTGCTTCTTCATGTAGGCGATGTTGTCGTAGGTCCATTTCGCCGGTGGCACGCCGTTGGCCATGGCGGCGTTCTCGGCGGGCAGGCCGAAGGCATCCCAGCCCATCGGCTGGAGTACGTTGAACCCGCGCATCTTGTGATAGCGGGTGAGCACGTCGCCGATGGTATAGTTGCGTACGTGCCCCATGTGCAACTTGCCCGAGGGGTAGGGGAACATCGACAGGCAGTAGTATTTCGGTCGGGATGCGGCGCCTGGCGCATCCTCGATGGCGCGGAATGCGGCCGATTTTTCCCAATGTTGCTGGGCAGCCTGTTCGATCTCGTTCGGGTGGTATTTTTCCTGCATGGGCGGGGGCTAGGCTTTGGAGGTCATTGTCAAGAGACCAATTATACCCGGCGCAAGATGCCGCGCCGGGCGGAAGGGTCGCATCGAGGAGCGAGCATGCGTGGATTTGGGTGTTTATTGATCTTGGCCGCTTGTCTCGGCGCGCCGGCATATGCCGCGAATCGAAGCGTCAGCCAGGCTACCGTCGAGACGGTGCAGATGCCGGCCTGGCTGGAGCGCAATGGGCGCACCCAGCCGCTTGCAGTCGGCATGGAAGTGCAAAACGGCGATCATATCCGCACCGGCGTTGATGCACGCGCCTACCTCAAGCTGGCTGAGGGCAGCACCGTCAAGCTCGGCGAGAATGCCACGCTCAATTTCTATAGCCGCAGTCTCAAACCGGAGCGTATGTTCAAGGGTGCCCTGGATGTGCTCAAGGGCGCTTTCCGCTTCACCACCAGCGCATTGCAGCGCGCTCGCAGCCAGCGCGACCTGGCTATTCGTGTCGGCACGGCGACTGCCGGCATTCGTGGCACCGATGTGTGGGGCAAGTCGGACGCCGAACGGGACCTGATTCTGCTGATCGAAGGCAAGATCGAAATCAGGCATGCGGAATCGACGCTCGAACTGGACGAGCCGCTGGTGTATTTTGCCGCGCCCAGAAATGCCGCGACCCAGCTGCGCCCGGTTGACCCCGATGATTTCAGGCAGTGGGCACGAGAGACGGAAATATTGCCCGGCGACGGCGCGATGCAGCGTGGCGGCAGCTGGCACGTGCTGCTGGCGCGGGTGGCTAGCCAGCGTGGGGCGCTCGAAGTTTATGACACGGCCCGCCAGGCAGGCTATGCGGCCCAGATCAAGGTGCTAGCGGCGCTGGACGGCAAGCTTGAGAAGGGTGGGCAGTGGGAATACGAAGTGGTATTGACGCAGTTGCCGAGCCAGCAGGAAGCCGCCGCAGTGGCGAAGAAAATCAAGGCGCAACTCGGTTTCGAAGCCATTCCCGTGAAATAAGCTGCCGTCGGCCGGCCAGCCCGCCGGCAAAACCTGGCTTGGTGCCAGGGGGAATTCATGAAGGTTCTCCCCCGTGTTTCTTATGCCGGACGATGCTACGCCGCTCAAGAAACTGTCCCCTAGCAGTCCTTGCGATATATAGACGTGCTTGACTTGGGATTGTTAGCGTAGCATAATCAGTCGTTTCGCTGGAGGGGTTCCCGAGCGGTCAAAGGGAACAGACTGTAAATCTGTCGGCTCTGCCTTCGAAGGTTCGAATCCTTCCCCCTCCACCATAGGGTTTATGGGATTGTTGAGTTTGGGTTTGCGAAGTTGGAATCGGAGGCCGGGCTGATGTTGGATTCGGTAGTCTGAGGTAAGGCGGGTGTAGCTCAATGGTAGAGCAGAAGCCTTCCAAGCTTATGACGAGGGTTCGATTCCCTTCACCCGCTCCAGCTAATTGTTTTATTTACTTTGTCTGAGTTTGTATTGGTTTTAGCTCGGGCCCATGTAGCTCAGTGGTAGAGCACTCCCTTGGTAAGGGAGAGGCCACGTGTTCAATCCACGTCATGGGCACCAGGAATTCTTAGGCGGAATTTATTTTTAGTTTATTGGGGTAGACCATCATGGCAAAAGCCAAATTTGAGCGCACCAAGCCACATGTGAACGTAGGGACGATTGGGCACGTGGATCACGGGAAGACGACGTTGACGGCGGCGATCACGATGGTGCTGTCGGCGAAGTAC
>Ga0172380_10004663_pt1 | contig 17376 bp, 16 predicted proteins | sample Leawe162metaG_FD_119747 | JGI IMG/M metagenome (GOLD analysis project Ga0172380, IMG submission 119747) | Leachate microbial communities from a municipal landfill in Southern Ontario, Canada - Leachate well 162 metaG | ecosystem: Engineered > Solid waste > Landfill > Unclassified | place...
AGCCAACAAAGGCGTATTTGATGCAATAAACAGCATCATTCTGGAAGGAAATATTCTGGTTACCTATGTACCCGGAAATCATGATTTAACCATTACGGCGGCAAATATTGAAAGTGTCCTTCCTGGGATAAACCAGGTACGCGATGAAGTGCTGGGTTTGGGTACTTATTCCCCGGCCGACTATCCTAAAATAGCCATTGAGCATGGCCACCGCTACAATTTTTTCTGTGCACCCGATCCTTTTTCAAATCAGGATATTGCTCCGGGTACCATCCTGCCTCCCGGTTACTTTTTTACAAGAATAGCGGCACTCTATGTGATACAAAATCGCCCATTACCAGGGGATACCCTACCCGTTGTTACCCAAAACATTTCGGGGGGTGAAAGCCAGGATTTATTATTTCGATATTGGAAAAAATGGGCTTTAACAATGCATTTATTCCCATTAAAAAACAGGTTTAATGAGCAAATTATAACTACAAACGTAAATGGATTCACCGGTACTTTTTCGGTTAACGATGTTGTTCCTTATCAATCATCTCCCGGTGGCTTGATAAATGTGAATCTATATAATGGAATTCAGGATAATTGGGAGGCAAGGCAAACCCTCAATAATGTACCAATTCACATCACAACTGCTGAGGCAATCGATTCTGTAATTTCAAATACCGAGACCGACCGTCAGGCCATTGTGCAATACTTTATGAACCCCGCCTCAGATAAAAGAATTGTTGTATTTGGTCATACCCACGAACCTAAAATGGTTACGTCTGAAAATTTGGACAATCAGAAATGTATTTATGCGAATTCAGGAACATGGATTGATCATAACCCTGGTAAAACCACTATGAATTTTGTAGTCATCACACCACAGGGCACTGATGTTTCTTCTCAAACTCTGGTAAAACTTTATAACTTTGAAAATGAAGTTGTAACAAAAATGGCTGAAGACTCATTGCGCTATTAGCAGTAAACACTTGTAAAATAGGTGGTTTAAATTTGTATGAGAATCTTCTGAATTTGTGTTAAAAATGAATTAACCGGATCAATTACAATGGGTTGTAAAGTGTAGCAAAAATAAGGGGTTAAGTGGTAATAGTGGCATTCAGCCCCGTTTAACTTTTGTGCTTGTTGACAGGAAAGAACCCCGAAGTCCCATACTACATATAGCCTCGGCCATTGTGTGGCATACTAAGAACTCCACTCAGCGTAATTTCATGCCTCCATGCCTCCATGCCTTCGGCAGGTTCACCTCCCGCAGGAAGGTAAATCGGCAGGTAAATCGGTAGGTTCACCTGCCGTGGGGTAGGTTCACTTGCCGTAGGCAGATAAACCGAAAAACAAGTGCCACTGCGCTGTCATATTATTCCAAAGCAATTCTTCCTAAATTGTGCGCATTTAGTCAATCGGATGGTGATACCTAAAGCATCCCGACAAACTTATTACCAAAACCTGACAATCGAATCCATAAATTCTTAACCCCCGATGTAGAACCAATAGAATTATTTCCTAGATTTACCCCTCCAAACACTAGATGATCCATTTACAAGAGGAAGAAATAAAGCGATTTAACTAATTATAAACGATTGAAATTGAATAATGTATTGAGAATGAAATTAAATAACTACCAAAAGGAACTACATCAACTGTACCTTTATAACATATATTGCGGAAATAAACGAATTAGCGTTGTAGTTAGCACGTAGTTACCTGCCATTAAAGACGACGATATAAAGTGAAAACACATCCACTTTTCATTAAAACCAAAATCGAATGCGACCTTGAAACATTGAGGACACGTGCACAAGAACTTTCAACGCATAAACAGAGGACTTGAGATTTCCTGAAATAAAATTGATTACAGTTTACAAAACCTGTTGGATTGTTCTCGAGAAACTTCATGACGCGTGTTACACTTTTAAGAATCCAACGTTGGAAACTGCATTCAAAAACATTCGTAACAATGAGCAATAGTGAATCACACATTCTACTCTTTGACGGAGTTTGTAATTTATGCAACAGCTTTGTTCAATTCACAATCAAAAGAGATCCGAAAGGAAAATTCAAATTCGCTGCCTTGCAATCTGAAAACGGACAAGCATTGCTTAAAAAGTTTGACTTACCAACTGATGATTTTAGTTCATTTGTTTTTATCAATGGAAACAGATATCTTCTCAAATCATCGGCAGGACTTCATGTATTGAAAGAGTTGGGAGGAATTTGGAAACTGTTTTATGTTTTCATTATCTTCCCTGCGCCATTGAGAGATCTTATTTATAACATGATTGCAAAGACACGATACAGAATATTTGGAAAACGGGACACTTGTATGATTCCGACACCAGATATCAATCAAAGATTCTTACAATGATGACAAACATTAAAACGGCAGGTAACAAGCATACGCCATAGCCGTGGCATTGGCTTCGTGGAAAAATTATCAGTAAAGTTGAAGCTAAATTAAAAACTCAAAAATCAACATAAAAGCGGCAACGGCGCATCGCAATACCGTTATAAACGATTGAAATGGGTAGGTTATTATGTGTAAAAAGGTTAAAAGTGATAATATTAAATTTACGAAGAGAAAGAACTTGACACAGAACAAACTATGGGAAAAATCGGAATTTCTGATTTTTCCGGAAGTAAGTTGTACTATTTTGGGGGACAACCTCCTCTCAGAATAGTTTCATGCCTCCATGCCTCCATGCCTTCGGCAGGTTCACCTCCCGCAGGAAGGTAAATCGGCAGGTTCACCTACCGCAGGAAGGTAAACCGGCAGATAAATCGGTAGGTTCATCTGCCGTAGGCAGGTAAACCTACCGTAGGCAGGTAAATCTGCCGCCCTTTAGGCAGGGATGCCTACCTAAATCATCCAGGTTTGAGTGTAGCGGAAACGAGCTTGCGGCAGGGGCGCACGATTAACTCTATTCCCTTTGATACTTGCCTCGCCGGCAGGGTCTCATGGCGGACAGATTTTAGAAGTAGGTTCAATCTCCATAGCTCCCATCGCCCCAAAAAAAATCACCAAAAGATTGACTCTAAAAAATCAAAACAATAGGATTAATTCCTAGATTTACCCCACCAAACACCCGATGGTCTATTTACAATGATAAAAGAGCTGATTTAACAAATTATATAAGGTTTAAGAATAATATAGTAACAATGAAATTAATGAATACCGGAAGGAATTTTAACAACAAAGCCAATATAATAGGCATGGCGACAATTAGCGGTAGGAAGATGTTAGCGTTTAGGCACAGAAAAGACAGTGCAACATTATAATCAATCGAATAGAAGTAAGATATGCAAGCAAAAGAAACAAAACTCCAAGACATTATTGAAGGTACAAAGCAATATGTGATTCCTTTATTTCAGAGAACTTATAGCTGGACTACAAAGGAATGGGAAGTTCTTTGGAAAGACCTTGTTGAGCTTTGTGAAATGGAAAATCCAAGAACTCATTTTATTGGCTCAATTGTTAATATGCCAACCGTTTCTGTTCCCGAAGGTGTTGCAAAATACTTATTGATTGACGGTCAGCAAAGATTGACAACCATTTTCATTTTGCTGACATTGCTACGAAACAAGGCTAGAGAAAATCAAAATATTCGATTCGCGGACGAGATAAATAATACCCTTCTTGTTAATCAATACAAAGACGGAATTGACCATTACAAATTAATGCCAACCCAAGTCGACAGAGATACTTATCAAAATTTAATAAATGGTAGCCCAAATGAAGCAGAAAATCAACTTACAAGAGCGTACACATTTTTTGACAAGAAAATCAGACAAGTAGAATTTGAACCAGAAAAACTCAAAAAAGTCATAACAAGTTATTTTTCAGTAGTTAGTATTGTTCTTGACGCAGACGATAATCCATATTTAGTTTTTGAAAGTCTTAATGCTAAAGGACGACCTTTAACACAAGCTGACCTTATTAGAAACTTCTTTTTTATGAGAATCCATATTGATAATCAAGAAGAAGTTTATAAGAGTTATTGGCTACCAATGCAGACCGCGCTAAATGAAAATTTAACGGAATTTATCCGGCATTACTTAATGAAAGATGGCAATATAATTAAGCAAGGTGATGTTTATTATTCATTAAAAGACAGCGTTTCTACTACAAACGCTATTGATTATCTTAAAAAATTAAAAGAATATTCCGTTTTCTATCAGAGTTTTAAATATCCTGAATTTGAACAAGAACCTGGACTTCAAAGAATGTTTAGAAGGTTAAACAGAATTGAAGTCACAACTGCATATCCATTATTGCTAAACTTTTATAGCAATTATAACGAAGGTAAAATTGACAAAAATGGATTTGTCATTATTTTAAAAACATTAGAAAATTATCTTATCAGAAGGTTTGTATGCAATATTGCCACTAATCAATTAAATAAAATATTCCCAACGGTTTATCCTTTAATTCAATCCAAATATTCAGACAATATTATTGAAGGGTTTAAATCTATCCTCCAAAGCAAAGGATATCCTAAAGACAATGAATTTTACTTGCGATTTAGAGAAACAAAATTTTATGGAGGTGGAGATAGAGTAGTAAAAACTAAACTAATTTTAGAAACGATAGAAAGTAGTTTTAATCATAAAGAAGCTGTCCCATTTGAAAATTTAACAGTAGAACATGTTATGCCTCAGACACTATCTGAATGTTGGCAAGAGCATTTAGGTATTGATTGGGATGAAACTCATGAATTGTATTTACACACAATAGGCAACTTAACATTAACTGCTTACAATACAGAATTATCAAATGATGATTTCCCAACTAAAAAAGAAACATTCAATGAGAGTCATCTCGAAATAAACAAGTATTTTGCTGAGATTCCTTCATGGACAAGAACTGAAATGGAAAAAAGAGCGGAGAATCTTGCCAAAAAGGCACTTGAGATTTGGAGTTATTTTGGCCAAGAAAATTCTTCTCCAACCGACATCCATGAAGTCACAGGAACAATTCCTACAGGATTAAAAATTTTAGGTCAGCATTTTAAGGTTAAGTCATGGAGAGATGTAATGGAGCAAACTCTTAATGTTATTGCGGACCTTGAACCTGAAAAATTTGAAGTAATAGCTCATAATTTTCCAAGATACGTTGGTAAAGACAAAAATAAATTCAGAGCAATCAGACAACTTCAAAATGAGTATTTTATAGAAGTTAATTTATCTGCTCAAAGTATTCAAAAACTTTGTTATCAAGCAATGGAAACAATTGAGTTGACATCAGATGATTGGGAAGTTTTTGTACAATGAAATACATAATAAAAACAAAGACCGAAACGCTAACAAAGTTTAGCAGCAATATGGGTTTTTTAATATTCAATCATTCTACCCTCCTAAGCGTAGTTTCATGCCGAAGACAAACAAGTTCCACTTCGCTGTCATATTATTCCAAAGCAATTCTTTCTAAATTGTGCGCATTTAGTCAATCGGATGGTGATACCTAAAGCATCCCGACAAACTTGTTGCCAAAACCTGACATTCGAATCCATAATTTCTAACCCCCGAGGTAAAACCAATAAAATTAATTTCTCGATTTACCCCACAAACACCCGATGGTCTATTTACAATGATAAAAGAGCTGATTTAAATAATTTTAAATGATTGAAAATGGGTAGGGTATTATGTGTAAAGAGGTTAAAAATAAGGGATTAAATAAATAACTGCTAAAGTTGGGTTTATCCACTCGTTACCGCCAAGTTTAAAAAACGACACAGCAAACAATTTGCTACTTAAAAACAGAAAATAAAAACGATAAAACGAATAGCCAACGCACAAAACAACACATTTACAAGCCCGACACGCAAACCGATACTTCGGCTTGCAAAAGAGCTGTTTTCTTGCCGACGCACCCAAGCCCACCCACCACCCCAGAGAAAGAAAAAGTTGATTTGTTTAGAAAAAATGTGTATTTTTGACAAATCTGTCAAGGTAAAATATTCAAGATGATGAAAGAAACATTTGGAGAATACATTCACAATTTGAGGGTTGAACAAGGTTTAACTCTAACAAAACTTGCGGCTGCTCTTGATATTGACCAATCAACTTTATCAAAAATTGAAAATCAGAAGCGGAATATCCCTGAAGAGATTTTACCTAAACTGGCTAAAGTTTTTAATTTGGATATAAAAAAACTCGAAAAAGAGTTTTATAGTGAAAAAATTGCTGAAATGATTTATAGAGTTTCAGATTCTAACGCATTGTTGTCATTGGCAGAAGAGAAGGCAAAATATTACAGAGTATCCAAGCTTAAACAAGGAAATTTAAATTTTTAAAAATGGCAAAATCAATAGAACAATACGTTAACAAAGTTATTCAAGGTGACTGCTTAGAAGTTATGAAAGACATTCCAAGCAAATCAGTTGATATGATTCTTTGTGATTTACCATACGGAACAACTCAAAACAAATGGGACTCTGTAATAGATTTGGAGCAACTTTGGAATCATTATGAAAGAATCATTAAAGATGATGGTGCCATTGCATTGACAGCACAAGGACTTTTTACGGCTAAGTTAATTATGAGTAATGAGAAGTTGTTCAAATACAAAATCGTTTGGATTAAATCAAAATCGACAAATTTCCTTAATGCTAAAAAGCAACCACTCAGAAAGCACGAAGACATTTGTATTTTCTATAAAAAGCAACCGTCATATAACCCTCAAATGACAAATGGTGAGGCTTATGACAAAGGCGTTAGAAAAGACCAATATACAGGTAGTTACGGAGATTTTAAACCCAAACATGTAAAAAGTAATGGTGAAAGATATCCTAATGATATTATTTTTTACGAAGAACAACCAATAGACGATTTTGTATATGTAAAAACAGCCGAATCAGAAGGTCCTGTATTGCATCCTACTCAAAAGCCAATTGAATTAGGCAGATATTTAATTAAAACTTTCACAAAACCAGGAAATGTTGTTCTTGATAATGCTTATGTGAATATTTATTTCTTGGGCGTTCCCCTATCGGGTCGGGCTTTCCGTTCCAATCTTTTGTTCGTTCCTCTCAAAAGGATTTCCACTTCAATCCCTAACGCAACCAAAATCGCAGCATAATGGCAGATACACTTACATATTTAGACATTGCTTATAAAATTCTAAAACAAGAAGAAAAAGCACGGTCGCTACATTACAAAGTAATTGCTAAAAGAGCATTTAAACTTGGGTTGATTGAAAGTGACGATTTAATTATTGCAGGAAATATTTCTTCAGCAATTAATTCTGTTATTCGAAAAAGCAAGATTGAGGGTGAAGAATCAAAATTTATAAGCTACGGTAAAGGGCAATATGGCCTTACTGAAAATGAACCAAAAGGAATATTTGCAGAAATTAGAGATAAAAACAATCAAGTTAAAAGACAATTATTAGAAGCACTCTTATCAATGCCACCTTTTAGCTTTGAAGAATTAGTTGGTGAAGTTTTAAGAAACCTAGGTTTTGAAAACATTACAGTTACTTGTAAATCTGGAGATGGAGGAATTGATGTTACTGGAGAGTTAGTCGTTGCTGGAGCTATAAAAAACAGTGTTTGTGTTCAGGTGAAAAGATGGCGAAACAATGTACAAAGGGCAAGTATTTCAGAGCTTCGTGGAAGTTTAAGACCACACCAAACAGGTTTGTTTATAACCACATCAGATTTCTCAAAACCTTCAATAGAAGAAGCAAGCGACCCATATAAAGCTCCTATTTCACTAATTAACGGAAAAGAATTTGTCGATATTCTATGTAATTATGGAATTGGCGTAACAGCCGAAGAAGTCATAATATATGACATTGATGATGAAAATAGTCTAATTGATATTCCTGGAAAAGTGGAAGTTGATGAAAAAGGGATTGAGATTTTTACCAAATATAAAGGTCAAGAGCATTACGCAATTTATTTTTCGCCTTCAAAAGTAATTTACAATAACGAGGTATTTAAATCTCCATCAGCTGCTGGAACAAAGGTTCAAAATGGGTTACCTGTAAATGGTTGGAAGTTTTGGAAATTTATTGACGAAAAAGATGGGAAAACATATCCAATTGATAGAATAAGAGAGAAATAATCTATGAAAGAAAGTGTCAGTTTTAGGAACGGTATTTTAAAAATCACTTTTCCAGATTATGGGAAGGATGGTAGAAATTACGGAGAGCTATTTGATTTCTTGGGAGATTTTGACATAATCACTGCAAGCGAATTGGGTCAAGATGTAATCGTAATGAGTGACACAGTTTTTATGTTCACAAATTCTGATGAAGGGCGATTAGCGAGAAATTCATATATTGAACTTGAACAAGTTTGTTCTTTGAAAGATTTTATTGAGCCTGCAAATACTGTTCACACTGATTTTTTGAAATGGTATAAAAATTAAAAAACAAAGAAGGTGTTGTAGTTGACCCTTGTTGTGGTACTGGAACAATTATTAATCAAGCGTATTTACTAAAAGAAGAATATGAGATAAACCAAGATGCTATTATCAATAACATTTGGGCATCGGATAAGCATTCTTTTCCTATTCAATTATCAACACTTACTTTAGCCAAACCTAACAACATAGGCAAAGTATTAAACATTTTCAGAAAAGATGTAATTGATTTAGCCACAGGGCAAAATATCACTTTTAAAGACCCTAACAATGGAAACGACATTATAAAACAGTTTCCAAATATTGATTATGTTGTTTCCAATCTGCCATTCATCAAGAGTAAAGAAATAGAAGTCTTAAACCCAAACATAACGGAAATAAACAATTTTATTCACGAAGAAGCAGATACCACAACTACACTAAGTGGTAAAAGTGACATTTTTGCTTATATCCCCTTCTATTTATATCAACTATTATCTGAAAACGGTAAAATTGGATTGATACTTTCTAATGCTTGGTTAGGAACTGATTACGGTGAAATTTTCTTAGAGTTAATTCAGAAATTTTATGATATTGAAACTGTTGTAATTTCAGGTAAGGGTAAATGGTTCAATAATGCTGATGTAGTTACTACTTTCCTGATTGCAAGTAAAAGAAAACCTTCTACCCCTATTAACCTAAACAGAACAATTTCATTCTGCACATTAAAAGAACGCATTGATGAAATACCTGATGTCAAACAGTTAAGTGAAAGTATATTATTGGAAACCAACAGTGAATTTGTTACAATTCAAAATTATTCAGTTAATCAAATTGCTAACTTTGAAACAATTGGTGTTCCTTGGTGTGGTTACTTTGCAAAACTTAATTGGCTTACTCAATTATCAGAAAAACTAACCGACTGCAACCACTTTTTTAATTTTACTCGTGGGGAAAGAAGAGGATGGAATGCTTTATTTTATCCTGCCGCAGGTCATAACATTGAAGCAGTCTACATAAAACCAGTTTTGAAGAATTTAAGAGGCACATCTGGTCTAAATTGTTTGGCAGATGCAGAAGCATTTTGTTGTTCAAGAAGTATTGACGAATTAGAGCAACTTAATCATACAGGTGCAATACAATGGATTAGAAGTTTTGAAAACCAAAACAATGAAACAGGTGTTCCGTTAACTCAATCTTTAAGTAGAGCCAATATGTTTTGGTATGAGATGAAAACCGATAATATGGCTGACTTTGTGGCTAACGTGAATTATGATAGAAGTCTTTTTATAGCAACATTTAGAAATTGTTCATTCATAGACCAAAGAATGATTGGACTTTCACTAAGAACTGAATTTCAGAGCGAAAACAGATTATTATTACTCGCATTGCTTAACAGCGTATTAAGTATGTTTTTTATTGAGAGTTTTGGTTTTGGAAGAGGTTTAGGTGCACTTGATTTGCGTGCAACAAAATTTGAAAGGGATTTTAAGCTATTAAATTTTCAACTTTTATCAAACGAGCAAAAACAAAATATTATTAATGCTTTTCAACCAATTGCAAGCAGAAACAGACTACCATTAGAGCAAGAGCTTGAACAAGCAGACAGAATAAATTTTGAAAGTATATTATTTGAAAGCTTTGCTATTAATGAGTATTATAATTCAGTCAAAGAATCACTAATACATCTTTATAAAATACGTTTTGCTGTTAAAGAATAACATTATGAAATACGAAGAAAAAACAGACATCGAATTAAAGAATTTGATTGATGAGGGTTTCATCAAACCAAATACAAAAGTTTATGCTTCATCTAATGAAAAAATTGAAGGACTTTTAAATAAAGATGGTGCTATTATTTTAAAAATTGATGGAGTGGAAAAGATTTTCCCTTTTCCAAGTGGCGCAGCAAGAGCTATTGTCAACCTTAGTGTGAATGGTTGGAAATTTTGGAGAATTAGAGAAAATGAAAGGTTTGTTGAGCTATCAGAAATTAAAAAAAGATACTTGAGCAAATAGCCCAACGCTTAGTAGTCAAGCACATTGGCTGGTCTCACGAAAAGCCAACACACGACCAAAACCAGCCAAAGAGCTTGCCTACCCCAACGCACAGCAGACAGAAAAGTAGTAGCAAATTGATAGAAAAATGACAGGAAACAAAGAACACCAGTCCCTAACAAGCGGTATAAAACATTGGAAATTAAGTGGTTATGCAAACATTCTGCCCCGCATCAAGTTCAGTGTAACTTGACAGGATAGTAGCCCGCAATCCCCAAAGTTTCATAGCACCATACCTTCGGCAGGTTCACCTACCGAAGGTATGGTAAACCTGCCGAAGGTAGGTAAACAGGCAGACAAGTGCCAATGCGCTGTCATATTATTCCAAAGCAATTCTTCCTAAATTGTGCGGATTTAGTCAATCGGATGGTGATACCTAAAGCATCTCAACAAGTTTGTTACAAAACCTGACATTCGAATCCATAAATTCTTAACCCCCATTGTAAAACCAATAAAATTAATTGCTAGATTTACCCCACCAAACACCCGATGATCCATTTACAAGAGGAAGAAATAAACCGATTTAACTAATTATAAACGATTGAAATTGAATAATGTATTGAGAATGAAATTAAATAACTACCAAAAGGAACTACATCAACTGTACCTTTATAATATATATTGCGAAAATAAACGCAATAGTATGGTAGTTAGCACGTAGTTAGCCGCCATTTGTTGAACTCATACTAAACTGCTGAATGAAAACAATAGTATACATAGGAACAAGCCTTGATGGTTTTATCGCCAGGAAAGATGGGGACATCGATTGGCTGGTTCAATTCGCAGACGTTGAAGCAATCCATGCCTATGAAGAATTCATGAGTAGGATTGACGCGATCGTAATTGGAAAGGGCACTTTTGAAAAAGTGCTTACTTTTCCTTCCTGGCCCTATGAAAAAAAAGTATTTGTTTTAAGCACCAGCATTAAACAAGTACCGGATAGTCTAAGTGAGAACGTAACTGTTCTTTCAATGAATCCGAGAGAGTTGTTAAGTTATCTTTCCAGCAAAGGTTTTTCGAATATCTATGTTGACGGCGGAAAAGTGATACAAGGTTTTTTAAAAGAAGACCTCATCGATGAGCTAATTATTTCAAAGACACCGATACTTATAGGAAGTGGCATTCCATTATTCGGTTATCTTGATACTGATCTTCAATTTAAACATATGCTAACCGAGGCATATGCTAATGGGCTTGTGCGGAGCTATTATGAAAGAAAAAGAAAGTGAAACCTAAGATCAAAACGGCGGCTAACATTGCATTGGCAAAATACGGGCTTGACGTCGGAGCAATGAACAATAGTTTGCTTACTATCATTTGTTTGGTGTGACATCTTTCTATAAATGATTTTTGGCAAATTAACGAGCTTCTCTCTTTTTATCATTTCCACCGGGCGGGACCAGCTTTGAATTCCCGTACTTCGCCAATGTAGACCGTTGGTGGCAATTTTATCTAACCATACCACTGACAGAAAAATATCGAAAATAAATTGATTTTAATTTCGACAATGTTCCATTATTCGTTAACTTTGCCGAATGGAAATAATTAGAGAAATCGTTTTTTATAAAGACTACTTTGAGGACTTTTTTGAAATCTTAACTGACAAAGTAAAGGACAAAATAGACGAAGTTCTTTTTATGATGACAATTCTTTAACGTGTTCTGACCAAATTTTTTAAAAGTATTGAAGGTGTAAAAGGACTTTTTGAAATTCGAGTTGAATATGAAAGTAATATTTACAGAATATTTTGCTGTTTTGACGAAGGAAATTTAGTGGTGTTATTTAATGGATTTCAAAAGAAAACTCAAAAAACACCGACAAAAGAATTGAACAAAGCAGAGAAAATGATGGCAGAGTATTTTAACGAAAAAAAAATCTAAAAAATGGAAACTAAAAATAAAAACATTAAAACTTTCGCCCAACATCTTGACAAAAGATATGGAGCAACCGGAACAAAAGAAAGAATTGACTTTGAAATTAAAGCCAAATCTTTTGCGATTGGGGAATTAATTAAAGAAGAAAGAAAGTTGGCTAATATGACACAAGAACAACTTGCTGAAAAAATTGGAGCAAAGAAAAGTTTTATTTCAAGAATTGAAAATGGACACAGCGACATCCAACTTTCGACTCTATATAAACTTATTGAATTTGGGCTTGGGCGAAAAATAAATTTCACAATTCAATAAAAAACTACCCCTAATAAATAAGACTCTGAGCGGCGTGTAGCGCCCAGTCCCGACTTTTTTATTCGGGATTGAACTACATCCCGACGATACCCATAGCTATACTGTACAGTCCAACTCGGTTTTATTCACCATTCTCCTGCCTTTTATTTCAATCTCAAACAAATGCAAACATTCAGTGCTTTGTTACTATATTTGCAGGAGAACGTTAATAAAACGCTATATGTTGGGCATCATTATAAAACAAAAATTAGATGAAGAGCAATATAGATAGACGAAAGGAAATATTTAAAGGAGTTATACCACCCATTGGGTCGAAAGCATATAATGACATTGTTGACATTCTTAAAAAACGTGAAACCCTAGACATAAAAAAATTTACAAAAAAGAGTTTGGAGAAAGTTACAAAATCATTAGAAGCTCAATACTTATCAAATTGTGACCTAATTACAGAACATTCTCTTAGAAATTATCTTACTGAATTTAACAATAGGGCATGGAAATATGGTTTACGCAGTATGCCTACAATGTTCAACATTATGGAAGCTTTCTTCAATTATAGAAAGCCAGAGATATATTTTGAACTAATTGAAGAAGAAAACTATTTAATTTCATTTTTTGACTTTATTGATTTTGTAACCTCAAATGATTTTAAGGAGAGTATAGAAATCATCAAAGAAAATCTCGTATCTGATATTATTTACAATTTTAACATTGGGAAAGATATTAACGAAATAACATTTAATAGCGATGTCGGAGACCAATTTATTGTTGCTGGTGTTTCCATAATTAGAAGAGAAGAAGAAGTAACTATATTAATGACTACTGGGAGGAAACAAACTGAAGAAATAGACATTGACAAAAAATCAATTATTTTTGATTCTAACATCCTCAATAAATCTGAAATACTTGAAGAGGCAAAGGAATCATTATCAAAAGAAGATTTTGAATATGAATATATAGATGAAAATAAGGAATATATAAAAGTCTTAGTAGCATGTCGGATTGACCTTGAGACATTGACCATTGATGCAAGATACGTAGCTGAAGAAACTAACTTAATGTTTAAAATAACTACTGATGAAATTGATGGTTTTTTAAATAATAATGGTGAATTCATTTCAGGAGATATTGAGAAAGCTTATTTTAATAGTTTAGAAGAAATTGAAGCCTATAATCCTATATTTGAAGCTATTAAATTGTCTTTGTATTTACCGTATTATTTTAATAAAAACGAGGATTCGATAATTGAAGAAGACCATGATACTGCTTTCAAAAAAGTAAATTCATATCCTATTTCGAGAAAAAAATATAAAGATACCTTTGGATATAAATGTTCAATAAAGCCATTATTTTCTCTTGATATTAAGAATTTGTTTACACCAGATAAAATAAAACTTAGAGACGATTTATTTAAAATAAAAACAAATGGGTATTGGAAGAAAATACCCATTGAAGATGTTGGTCTTGATAAAAAAGGAAATCCAGTACACGGCAAAACATGGGTTAATCAAAGTCTAAGCTGGTTTGAAGCAAAGGAAGAAGATTTAATAGTTAAGAAAGAAACAGAATTATACAGTGGTGGAAATGCTGGGTTCATATACATTTTAAGAAATCCAACAATGGATGATGATATCTTCAAAATTGGACTTACTAGATATGAAGTTGATGATAGAGTTAAACAGTTATCGAAAACAAGTGTCCCAGACAAATTTTATAAGTCTCAAGAATGGAATGTCAAAGATTGTGTTATTGCTGAAAAAGAAATACACGAAAGGTTAAATGATTATAGAGTTGACCCAAGGAGAGAATTTTTTAAAATCAAATATGACGAAGCAATTAAAGTTATAAAAGATGTAGTGGATGAAATAAACAAAAAATAACGAACGCCCAACAAAGTGTATATGCCATAAGGGTTTCAGGGGTATTTAAGCGTTGTAGCCCGCTCAAACTTTCGAGTCGGTGGACAGAAATCTGCCCCGCAATCCCTTACGGCACATACACTCGACCGTAAGCAGCTTTTTAGACGAAGTGCTTACTTCAAACTGTGATAAGAAACTCGTATCAACATGAAAATAATCCAACTCTTTCAGGTAATTAAGCATATTACTCCCGACATATCAGAAAAGGAGCTACGTGATTTGTTGCCCATGCTGACAGAAAGTAAACTAAAACGAGGTGACCATCTTGTATCGGCAGGCAATAATTTCAGGCAAATTAATTTTATCGTTAAAGGGGCTGGACGGATGTATCATGTCAACCGCAACGGAAACGAAACTAATATTCTATTGGTAATTGAAAATGGGTTTTTGCATGATTACGAAAGTTTACTCCTGAACAAGCCGACAGACTTTTTTATTCAGGCGACAGATGATTGCGAAATTATTCACATTGACTATTTGCAATTTGAGCAACTTCTTAATTCAACTAAAAGCTGGGAACATTGCGGACGAATGATTAACCAATTTGTTCTCATCGAAACTTTCAGACGAGCGCAGGCATTCAGGTTTGGTTCACCCGAACAACTCTATCTGAAGATTCTTGAAGATGAACCTTATTTGATTGATAGGTTTTCGCAGGAAAACCTTGCCTCTTATATTGGCGTTAAACGTGAATCCTTAAGCCGAATTAAAAATCGTATTGCAAAGCGAAAGCGATTTTAACCAACGTCACACAATTGTTCCATTCCGCAGTTGCATCTTTGTATGCATAAATAACTCATGCAAGTGAAAGGTAAAATCAGAGAGACAACTTTATGGATTGGAATGTTTTTCATGTCCATTTTAACAGGAGCTACCGTTTATCAAATGATAGTAATTGTTCCTGCGTTCAGCCGGGACATACCAAAGGGAATGATTGAATTCGCCAGCGGTCATGTTCAAACAAAAACATTTTGGACTTCTCCTGTCATGCCAATTGGTTTTCTCATTTCCATTATTGCCCTTATCCTAAACTGGAAAACACCAAGAAAAAAATGGCTGCTTTTATCTATTTCCCTGGCAGCCTTGGCTGAAGTATTGACTGTCATTTTTGTTTTTCCCCAACTAAAAATTATGGGGCTTATAGACGGCAATCCATCTGCTGACATAACCTTGCTGACGAGCACCATTAAGCGGTGGGTCGTTGTTGACCAACTTAGATTTTTTACTTTTGGTGTTCCCTCGTTTTTTCTATATCTAAAAGCTTTGACTATAAAAATTACTGAATAGACTAAATAACAATCAAATGAGAAGAAAAATCACGACATTTTTTTTAATACTTTCTGTCATTCTTTGGGGTACATGGTTTGGCGGACAATTATTCAATGAGGCACTCGTTATACCCAAATGGCTCTCCTCACCGCCCCAATCCATGAAGGCATACGACGCCATACCAGTCAGAGGAGGTTTTTTCTTTTTTATGATAAATCCCTTTTTTACTCTTTTTTCCTTGCTGGCAACTGTATTCGGATGGAAGTTGGCGGTTAAATCACGAACATGGCTGTTATTAACAACGTTGATTGGTCTTGTTGTTTCATTGGTTTTAATTTTTTATTTAGCGCCGCTCATTCATGCCACCAATGAAAATGCCATTCAAGGCAATGTTCCTGCAAATCGAATAATTTCAGATGCCAAAGAGTGGATGGTGGGAAACAGAATAAGATTAGCGGTGGAGTTTTGCGGATTTTTATTTTCCATTATTGCTTTACATGCCTGGACCCGGGATACGATTTACAATAAAGCTTCCGATAATGCTACTTGAAATAAACAGCTGCTTACATAGTGGTTTTCTGCTATGCTGACTGACGAATAGGTCCTGAGCTTTTTGCTACTATCAGCACCAATCCGGGCTGAACAATTACTATCGGCTTTTTGCATAACTTCAACTTCGGTTTTTCAATCGGCTTCAGTTGTCAGCTGACGTAACACAGAATGTCAGCACAGCAGAAAGCCCTAACGTCGTTGCGTGGCATCCTGAGAATCCTGATTGCGTATGAATAAAGAGTTGTTTAAATAAGGAATTTGAGATTATCATACCGAAAATGATGGAATTATGTGCTTTCAGCCATTTCTTCAATACCTGTAAATCCCGCTTTTGATGGAATAAGTAATTCGTTGATCAACAACAACTGGCCATATCGCTATCTGAACACCACCAACAATCCACCTGTTATAAAGGCCAATACCCACCAAATGTAGGCGTATCTTGAATAAAGATGCAGTTTTTTGGGTACTTCTGAGTTCATCCCTGATCGGGCAATGCCTTTCCACATGAAAATGGCGTCCATCATCATGCCCAACAAGGAGGAGTAGCCAATAAAACCATGCAGGGTAAAACCGCCTTTATTTGATCCAATGATCATGAAAATGGTAGCCGTAATATCCAGAAGAACGCCCAGCGTTAGAAATGTAATCACCCGTTGGCTAATATGTTTGGTCCGCTGTTCGGTTATAATTCCGATGGAGTAGGCGATCAATGCGAAGAATACAACGCTGCTGCCAATTTGAAGATAGGTATTCATTTTTTCAATTATTCAGTACGACCGGCAAATATATCAAATATCGTGAAGTGTTTCATCCATGTGAATCATTCCTCGAAACCGACTCAATATAAACCTGAGGGTGAGATTGGCTTTACCTGCCAATAAACGCGACTCTTTTACCTATGGAACTTAATCCGGTCAACGCTATTCAGGCATCAACAGGCGACTTCCCCCTTCCCCCAATCCCGAAAGCATTCGGGATCCCTATAAAAAGGCATTAATCCCGGTAATATCCATCCCGGTGATCAACAAATGAATATCGTG
>Ga0172380_10004664_pt1 | contig 17373 bp, 17 predicted proteins | sample Leawe162metaG_FD_119747 | JGI IMG/M metagenome (GOLD analysis project Ga0172380, IMG submission 119747) | Leachate microbial communities from a municipal landfill in Southern Ontario, Canada - Leachate well 162 metaG | ecosystem: Engineered > Solid waste > Landfill > Unclassified | place...
CTTGACGGCGGGGTGGATGATTCAAGGATATTCAGAAAATAGGTCACATTTTTCTTGAACTTGTCGTCTATGATATGGTGCGGGACCTCGGAGCGACCGTTCTTATATACGACGCATCCATCCAGCTTTTTACCCCTGTAGAGCCCGGTAGCATAAGGCAGGAACATCATATAGAGGGCTACCTGGATGATATCGCTCTGCCTGGGATTGCCTGTCTTGATATCGAACACCGTGCAGTGTCCGGATTGCGAATCAATAGATATCAGGTCGGGGGTGCCGGCAACGGACAACCCGGACGGCCTCTTGGCCAGGAACTTGTTCTGTCCCTCCCTGTATACCGTTTCTCCCAGTTTTTCCCGTTCTTTCGCCACCTCGTCGAGGAGACGGGTATGCTCCGCCGTCCAGACGGCCAGCTGGAAATCGCCGGGCGCCTTGCTATATTCCGTATGGTGCGCTTTAAACCAGGACGACCAGTGGCAGGTGGTCTCTCCCGCCATCAGTTTGGAGAGCCAGGTGACCCATACGTAGACGCCGTTTCTCTCTCGTGTCAATTTCTTTGTCCCTGCCGCTCAATGGCGACATTCTATCATGACGGGCAGTGTATTTCCCATTTAAGCGGCAGCTGTATCAGCTGATAAAGGAAGCGGCAGGTCGGGAGGTGGCTATGAACCTTTCTTCATCTCCATTTCTGCAATCTGCGCACAAATCTCTTTGTAACGCGCTTCAGTTATGGGGTAGAAATAGAGAAATACAGCCGCGATGAGGAATATTGCAGCGGATATGGGACCGGCGAAAAGTCTTATGGCAAGCTGTGATGTCTCAGACTGGGGTATGATGTTGGGTATGTAGCCCATGGCCTCAAGAGTAACGCCCATAAGAAAGATAGCCAGCGCCTGACCGATTTTTAATCCCCAGGCCCATACGCCGAAAAATGCCCCCTCACGTCGCTCTCCGGTCCTCAGGTAGTCATATTCAATTGCATCGGCAACTATTGCAAAGGGCATGGCATATGTGAAACCGAAACCTATCCCCATCAGAAACATGACAATAAGGGTGAATGTCACACCTTGAGTTTGCCCGAAGAAAAAGAGCGCCATAAGCATGATCGCCATGATGATAAAGCCTGCCCCGTAAACCCTTTTCTTACCCAGCCGCTTGCTTAATAAGACGCTGACGGGGATAAACACCAGTGCTGTGGCAATCAGTATGAGCATGGCCCATGTAGTGGCCGGTTCATCCAGAAGTATATATTTGAAGTAGTAAATTACTATTGCGCTGGCAATAGTAAGAGCTATAATGTGGCATATGTAGGCTGCCAGAATAAGCAGGTAAGGCTTGTTCTTGAATACCTCGGTATAAGTCTTAAAAAAGCCCATAGATTTCGCCGGTTTGAGGTGGGCGGGCTCTTTTACCGTAAATATTGTGATCAATACCGTCACAAGCATAACGGTAGCGAATACAGTCCCCATCAGCACGAAGCCCAGGTTTTTATCGGGCGCGAGGGATACGATGGGCAGGGCTAAGCCTGCTCCCAGTAATGTTCCCAGGGCGGCGAATCCAAAGCGGTAACCCATCATGGAAGTCCTTTCATGATAGTCGGCTGTCAGCTCGGGCGCCAGCGACATATACGGGATATTAACCGTTGAGTAAGCGGTACACAGGATTACGTAGACAACCAGCGTATAGACAAAGAGTGTTGCCTGGCTGATGCCTGTGCCCATGAGGAGTGACGGATTTACAAACATGATGATGACTGCGAAAAAGACGGGGATCGATCCTGCCAGCATGAACGGCCTGCGCCGGCCCATCTTAGTGACGGTCCTATCCGAAATATAGCCTATAACAGGATCAAAAAAGGCGTCCCACAGACGTCCGACCATGAGGGCAATGCCTGCAAGCGCCGCGGAGAGTCCTACGGTATCGGTCAGATAGTTCATTAACACAAAGGCAACGGCTGTGAAAAACAGGTTCTCCCCGAGGTCGCAAATACCATATCCCAGCTTCAATCCCAGAGAAACTTTCCCTTGATCCATTTGATCCCCCTCAATGTTAATCAGGACGCCTGCCCGAACCGCCAAAGCTGATCGCAATAGTATAAAAAGTTCAGCAGGCATGTCAATGTAGAAATGAAGAGTCATCTCTGAAAAACAGTCTTGACATACGAATGCAACGGGCATATATTAGTGTGATATGCAAATGGGGTCGACGATCAAATCACGATCAGAAAATTTGGTGGATTTCGGGCGGTTTTTAAATAACAGTAAAATCGTCCAATTTATAGTAAAAAAAGACTAAATTGTTGGCAGGAGGTATCAGGTGGTAAAAAGCGTAACCGTTCCAAATAAAAAGTGGTTTGGCGACACCAGGTTGAAACTCACTTTTCCTGACAGATGGGAAATCGTACACTGCCTGATGAACGGTCACGATACTCCCGAATTAACTTCCGCTCAAATAGAGGCCGCCTTCGCCAGGCCTGCAGGATCTCCACGCTTGAGCGTCCTGGCCAAAGGCAGGCATAAGGTAGCCATCATATTTGACGACATTTCGCGCCCTACGCCGGTCTATCTCGTCCTGCCGCATATACTGGCGGAATTGAAGGAAGCCGGCATACCGGACAGATCGATATGCTTCGTCTGTGCGCTGGGCTGCCACGGCGCGCATACCTACCAGGATTTCCGGAAGAAACTGGGGGACTCTATCCTCGATCGTTTCCCCGTCTATAACCATAATATTTATGAGCATTGCACTTATGTGGGCGAAACAACGCAGGGCACCAGGCTGAGCGTCAACTCCGAGGTGATGGCCTGCGACCTTAAAATTGGCATTGGGACTGTTGTCGCTCATCCCAACACGGGATTCGGCGGCGGGGGCAAGATAATACTGCCCGGCGTTTCCGCCATAGATTCTATCGAGCATTACCACAGTCTGGAGAGCAAGGCCTGGGAGGAGGGTAAGGCGGATATCGTGGGTCTGGGTCATTTCGACAAAAACCCTCTGGCTAAAGACTTCATGGAGGCTGCTAACCTGGCCGGACTGGACTTCAAGGTAGATTTTGCCGTGAATGGCGAGGCAAAGGCCTGCGCCATCTTTTGCGGCAAACTTGATGCTGAGTTTAAAGAAGCGGTGAAATATGCGGCTCATCACTATGCCTGCAAAGCGGTGCCTGCCACCGATATCGCTGTCGTGAACACATATGCCAAGGGCAATGAGTCTGTGTTGGGCTTGCTTCACGGGATTGCGCTGCTGATGGAAAAAGGTGGAGACTTCGTGCTTATTATGGATTGCCCCAGCGGGCAGGTGGTGCACTACCTGCAAAGCAGCTTCGGCGAGACGGTGAAAGGCCGCCGCTTCCAGAAATTAGACTTTACGCTGCCCTGGCTTAAACGTATGATCGTCCTTTGCCCGCAGTTCGAGCATTCCATGGCGGACCTGCTGGCCATACCGGACGCCCTGTGGGTAAAGACGTGGAAAGAAGCGCTGGACATATTGAAGAAAGATTACTGTGGCGCGGCCAGAGTCGCGATCGTTCCGGACGGCACTACACAGTATATAGTTGATTAGCCATAGCTATTTGCGCTTCATCATCCCCATGGATACAGCGATCATGATCCCGAACCAGCTGAATATTTTCGGATCGCCTTCCAGCCTCAGAGTGAAATTGTTTATCGCCGTCTGAAGCCCGGTATCGCCGCCCAGCGCCAGTGTTTTGAATCCGATATCGGCATTTTCGAACACCAGCGCCAGATCGAAGTCGTTCAGCATTTTATCTGATGAGTATTTCCCGTTCTTGAAAACGTAACGCCTGCCCCTTTTCCCGTCCCTGGTCTTAATCACATAGGTTGAGTTGCGGATGCTGACAAGCTCCCTGATGGACCTGTTGGTTTTTGCGGTTATGGCAATTGAAATACTCATAATAAAGAGGAGCAATGAGAATAACATATCAGGGATACCTCTCCTATATCTTACCCAGAGCCTTCAATACTTTATCAGGAGTAATGGGGAAATCATAGATCCACACACCGACAGCGTTATAGACGGCGGGCGCCAGCAGTGCAGGCATTATGGTGGCAAGGTTCTCTCCCGTGCCGATCAGCCCGTAGGGTCCGTAGCCCATTCCCGTCTCCACAAGGATAGTGCTGATCGGTCCGATGTCCTTCATCGTGGCGATCTTGTAATCGAGCAGGTTCCCGTTGAGCATCACGCCGGTGACCGGGTCGTGCACGACCTCTTCCAGCATAGACCGGCTCACCCCCATGATGCTTCCTCCGTACTGCTGCCCGTTGCAGCTCATGGGGTTGATTGCCTTGCCGACATCGTTGACGTTGACGATCCTGGTGACGAAGATCTCGCCGGTCCCGATATCGACCTCGACCTCCATGAAATGGGTCTGGCGGCAGAACCGCGGCCTGGGGTTGTTGGGGTTGTAGCAGCCGTACTGCATGTGGTAACCACAGGAGAAGAATGGTTCCGACCACCCGACCCTTGTGCCGAATACCTCCTCTGCTGCGAAGGGGCCGCATTCACCCGCCGGCCTGACGAAGTCGGCCAGGGGCATTTGCCTTGTGGGATCGGATTTAACGAAAATGATTCCATCTTTCAAATCCAGGTCCTCGGGTTTGGTATTGGGAAAGGCCGGTTGAAAGCTTCCTCTCTGGGTGGCGGACGATGGGCTGGTGGCGGATTCGAGTATCTTCTGTTTCAAACTTCTGGCTGCGTGCCTTACCGCCCAGCCGTTGACGGTCATATTGGTGGAGGAGTCGGGTGTCATGCGGTAAAAGCCGGGGTAACTGTGAGGATTATAATGGACATCCTCCAGTCGCAGGCCCAGTTCCTCCGCCGCGATCTGGCAATATGAATTCTCAGCGTCGACGCCGTTGTCTGCGCCCATGGCCAGGATCGAGGCTGTGCCGTCGGTACGTTCGATGCGGATGACGACTTCGCTGCTGCCGCCCGAGTCATCCCACTGGTGTCCCCAGGTGAATCCGACGCCGTGCATTCTTCCGTTGGGGAGCTTACGCGTGCCGGGCTTATGCCGGGATTCGTCCCATCTAAACTCGGCCTTGCCCTTCTCCAGGCACTCTTTCAGGCTGTCGCGTACCTCAAAGCCGCGCCGCCTTTTCTCTTCATCGGCCCAGTCCATGTCGTGCCCCATGCACCCTTCGTTTTTGAGCGCTACCTCTATCGGGTCCATATCCAGCTCTGCAGCGACGCGGTCTAAAACCAGCGTAAAGGTCATGGTCGTCGGTATCAACTCGCAACGCGTGGGGACCGTATGCCCCTTGTTGACCCATACAGACCTGGTCAGCCCCCTCAGGTGCGGGATATCGGTATGCTCATGCAGATGCAGGATCGGGTAGATCACCGGCCAGATCATATTGACGTGATAGGTGGTTGCGTCGACCGCTGTGATGGCGCCGTCGTTTCTGAATCCCACCTTGATGAAGTAAACTGCCTCGTCCTGGGAGCCGCCGTAGAAATCCTCACGGCGGGTAAAGCTATATTTAACCGGCCTGTTGACCCGCTTCGACACGCAGGCCGCACACCACAGGGGGCCGAGGTTCCAGTCGATCTGGCTCCAGCCCCCGAAGCTCGCCCCCTGGTAGGGCGAATGGATCTGGATTTTATTCATGGGTATACCGCCGAACCACTCCCCGATACGTCTTTTGGGCAGGTGCACCCGCTGGTGTTTCAACCATATCTCCGGGCAGTCGCCGTTCCATTTCCACACACCGCACGGCCTTTCAGGTCCCACCCAGGTATTGGCAGTCCTCACGACTTTAAATTCGAGTACCCTGTCCGCCTCCGCGAAGCCCTTTTTAACATCTCCGTATACACGCTCATCGTAAGCTCCCCTGTTCCAGTGGTTACCGTCGATATAGCGCTCCGGAAAGCTGAGCGGCGCTGCCGGGTCGCTGGCCGCCACCGGGTCCAGGTTGAAGGGTCTTTCCTCCCATTCGATCTCGATCAGCGAGAGGGCCTCCTCCGCGATGGCCTCGGTATCGGCAGCCACTGCGGCGCCGATCAGCTCCCCTTCCATATGTGCCACGCCGGAGAGGGGTCTGTCATAGTCGAAAAATCCGGCCGTTTTCCCCATGATTTCCCCCTTGACCACCTCCGGATCATCGTAGCGCAGCACGTACCTTACGCCGGGCAGCTTCGCAGCCTTGCTGGCGTCCATTTTGAGTATTTTGGCATGGGGGAAGGGAGACATCAGGAAGCGCATATGCAGCATGCCCGGGACCTGTATATCCATAGTGTAATCGGCCGAACCGGAGGCCTTATCCACGCCGTCGATTCGCCTGGGTATATTTTTGCCTATATACTTGTATTCTTTCAGCGGATACTTGTCCGCGTTGAGGTTCTCGAGCATCTCCAGCATGCGCGCCGTTTCGATTTCCGATTGTTTGGTCATCGTACTGCCTCCTCTTATCAATGCAGGATCAGCCGCTCATGTGATTCTTGGCGTAGCTGAATGGCTCTGACCTGTTGATCTCCGCGCATGTCAATTTTCCGTTGGCAACCGCGAGCGTGAAGTCGAAAATCCGGCCGCCCACGTCCTCAACGGTCTTGCCGGCGTCTACGATGGTCCCCGCGTTAAGATCGATATCGCCCTTCATTTCGACGAAGGTTTTGGTGTTGGTGGAGACCTTTATTACGGGGACTGCAGGGGTGCCTGCCGGCGTACCTCTGCCTGTGGTGAAGATGATGATCTGCGCGCCGCAGGCCGCCATGCCGACCATGTTCTCGATATCGTATCCGGGCCCCTCCATGATCATCAATCCCTTTTTGGTCGGTCTCAGGCCGTAGCCGATGCAGTCGACGATCGGGGCTGAGCCGGCTTTAGTTATGCATCCCAGGGATTTCTCTACGATGGAAGATAGACCGCCCTCCATATTGCCGGGCGAGATGGTCAGCCCCGCCAGCGGTCCCGCCAGTTCCCTTATCAGCTTTTCGTGGTCTATGATCAGTTTCTGCACTTTTTCGCCCAGCTCAGGATTCACGCAACGTTTTTTCAATATATGGTCGGTCCCGATCATCTCTGTTATCTCGCCGAATAAAGCCGATGCGCCCTCCTTGATAAACAGGTCGGACGCCACCCCTACTGCGGGATTGGCTGTCACCCCGGACAGGGCATCGGAGCCGCCGCACTCCAGGCCTATCAGCAACTCACTGAATGGGGCCCTCACTCTTTTCTGCGACGACAGGTGTTTTTTGAATTTCTTTATTATTTCAATAGCTTTTTTAGTTGTAGCTGCGCTCCCCGCTCCCTGTATTTTCAGCACCTCAACCGGTTTGCCCTTGACGGCATCGGCGAAGAGCTGCGGCTGGATCAGTTCGCAACCCAGGCCAATGATCAGGGCTGCGCCCACGTTAGGGTTTTTCATGAGTCCGGCAATAATCAACCACCCGGTGGCGGCATCCTCCAGTCCGGTCCCGCAGCCATAGGCGTTCTGAACCGCGATAATATCCGGGAATTTCCTGCCGAGTGCGGCCACGACGCCGTTTGCACATGAAACGGAGGATGTTACCAGTATATGGTTGCGAACGCCGTATTCATCGGTTTCCCTTTTATATCCATTAAATTCCATGAGCTTAACCTCTCGTTCGATTAATGAGTCTTGAAAGAAATAGCGCCTGCCCACCACGCTAAGACGCTGAGTACAATACCTCGGGTTGTGTATTATGCAAGTGGACCCATTCGCCCTGCTGGATATCGCAGGTTGCCTTGAGTATCGGCTCTCCGTATCGGATTACCTGCGATCCTGCCTTGATGGGATCGAGGGCTATTTTGTGCCCCGAGTCCACGTCCTGTGCGGCCTTGAACAACGTTTCCCCGTTAACAACCACGTGATCTCCCTTTTTTACATTACGGATTGCCACAACGACATTATCCGAGGGATTGATTCTTAAGGCGTTATTTTCCATACAGGCCTCCTCCGTACACGCATATCCTGAAGGATATGAGCGGTTTGTTGATTCTTATTATAGCTTGCCGTATTTTTTATAGACTTCCAGCAATGAAGTCCCGCTTCTGATCTCGTGGCGGGACCTTCGTTCGGCTGTAACAACCTCTTCGGCCTTAACAACCACTTCCTCGAGGTCCAGGTCGGTGACGGGTATAACGACAGCTCCATCACGGTCTGCGAAGATGATATCGCCGGGATTAACGCGTACCTTTCCGCAAAAAACCGGATCGCCTACACCGATCAAATCCATCCTGCCTATGGAGTCGGAGGGCAGGTTGCCCCTGGCCCATACGGGGAATTCGATCTCGAGTATGCGGCTTATATCGCGTATCGGTCCGTCGACAACCGCTGCCCTGACACCGCCTATGAACTTTGAGGTGGCCGACATCAGCTCTCCGAATGCAGCTGCGCCCTGGAAACCGTTGGCATCGATAGCGATTACCTGGCCCTTCTGCATGCTGCCGAATACGGATGTTAAGACCTGAGCTACAAAATTGGGATCATAATCAGCCATCCTGGTCGACTTCCTGGTACCGGCCACCTCGATAGTAAAAGCCGGACCTGCCACCACGGCATCCGGGATAATGGGAATGAATCCGGACTCCATTACCTGGTGCTCAAAGCCCATTTCGTCAAGTGTGTCCGCAACAGCCGGTGTGTAGGTCTTTTCCAGCCTGGCGCAAAATGACAGGATTTCATCGTGGCTATACTGTTTGGCCATGCGCTACTCCTCTTATGTCTTTTTTTACTACAAATTGGACGATTTAACTATTATTTACGAGTAGTTCGAAATTTCCCCTCTACAACTTTTACCGCCTAATATTTTCGGTCAGCAAATTAGTCTTTTTTTACAACAAATTGGACGATTTCACTATTATTTTCAAGTAGTCTGAAATTCGCCCCTCAACAACTGATCGTGACTTGATCCTGCATGGCACACTAATATATGCTCGTTGTATACGCATGTCAAGGGCTGCCCGGAAGACTTGGTCAGCCAATGGCCGAGGTGGCCAGGCGGAAGACGGCGATCCAGAGCAGGTGGAGGGGGATCATCACGATGATCGAGGCGCAGAAAATCAGCACCCTGTATATTGTGCGTATGCGCAGTTTATACACCAGCAGCAGGGCGATCAGGAAGATCAGGGCCATGCCTGCGTAGCCCCACAGCACCATGGCAGGTGTGCTTCCCCATACGGTGAGCGCCGGCTTGAACTTCCACAGTACCATGGGATAGATGCCGGCGAAGGCCTCGTTGAGGCAGGAGTAGGATGCCATGAATACCATGGACAGCAGTATGACCCATAGCCTGCGTTTTCCTCCGATCAGGTCGCCTCCGGTAATGGTCTCGGAGAAGGTCAAAGCCAGGTAGATAGTGTACGACCAGAAGACCATGAGGATGAGGGGGGCGGCGCCTATCCAGAGGTGGAAGGTGGCCGGATTGTAGGAGTATAGGTTGAGGGCCGCAACCTGTGCGACCACATTCTCGCGGATCAGTCCCAGGGATGCGCCTCCCAGGAAGAACATCCAGGTAAAGTCAGCGCCGCGCGTGCTTGCGCTGTGCCAGATCAGGAGTCCCGTGAGTGCCAGCGCGATCAGCTCCAGGGCCAGGAAGGTGTCCATTTACTTTTGCCCTGCCTGATCTTTCGATATCAGTTTTACGATGATGTATGCGATGATGAAAAGCCCGGTGGGGATAACCGAGGTGAGCAGGTCGAAGCGGTCGCGAATGATCTCGATACCGGCGTAGATCACCCAGAAAACAAGCAGCACGACAAAAGGTATTTCGCGAACGAAGAAGTTCGGCCTTTTATCTCGGCTGTTCATTTGATATCGGGCGTAGTCTATTAGCTGTGAACGTCGCTGTCAATCAAGGTTTCAGTCGGTGCCGATCATGACACTGCTGGCCTTGATAATGGCGTAGACCTTCTTGTTTTTAGCCAACTTCAAATTCTTGCTGGACGTCCTGGTGATGATGGCGACTATCTCATCCCCGCCGGCGAGCACCATGGTTATCTCGTCATTGACCGATCCCGCCTTGATGGATTTGACCTTGCCTTTTAATACGTTGCGGGCACTGATTTTCATACTGCACCTCCATAATTACATTGAGGGGAACTACACTTTATGGTAATAGTTGCTGGTTCAATTCTATCCGCTGCAGCCAGTTGACATGAATTTTATAAAATAAACAACAGGATAAAGATCATAGATCCCATTGTTGTAATGAAAAAATGGAATTTTATTTAATTTCAAGGATTTTTTTCCAAAAACATTCGTTGCAATTATATTGATTTTTCCCATAGGTTAGCTTTAACACAGTATATCCATTCCAATACGCTGAAATTAGCAGTAGTACGACGGCTATTGCTGCCAGAGGGATTATTGCCCAATTTCCATCCATTAGTACTATAACAAGACTAACTACTACGCACAGACCTGAGATCGCAAGAAACGCAGAATAAGAGATACACCAGAATGGATTGATTGTTCGCAGGTTAAATGACATATAAGGCTTATGATGATACCACTGGCAACCAGTGATGTTGGTGCATATAAGTTCATGATGTTCTTGACGTTTTCTAAACTCCCGTAATCCGTTTTCCCATCCCAAGAAATTAGCAGCTACGTAATTTCCAAGAATTAGGTTTTCTAAAATTCTATAATATCCAACAATGCGAGTTATGCTTGTTGCCTTATCAAAAAATATCCACCATGCGGGCAAGAGAAAGACCAGAGGGAAAAGAAAAAGTAATCCTAATAAGGAACGTGATGTAAGAATTGTCCCCAAACCAAGTAGTATTCCAGTAGCAGTTACAGAGAAAGTTAAAAAAGTAATTTGACAGCTTTTAAAGTTGTGCAATTCTTCTCTAAGGCTACGTATTTCATGGAAATAGAACTCATTGGTCATTGATATCCTCTCCGTTATCACGCATACTTTGACCAAAACCGGTCAGACGAAGGCTTGCACATTACACTTTAAATTTATTCACTTGTATTTGTTAATTTTTGTACAGCCTCTTTTATTTCCGCCATTATTGAATCTTTGATATCTGTAGTCCAACCTGAAGCGTATTCGGTTATCGAGTATTGAATATCTCTCCCCATTAAAGCAATTTCCTCTTCGATTTGCCTATTAAGCAATTCCAGATCAGGAATAATAGATTTGTCTCCAATTACACCCAAAAGTCTAACCACGTAAGCTCGAATATAGTAATCCCCGGATTGTAATAGTGGAAGCAAATCTGGTATAAATGGAATGAGGAGAGGTTTTAATTTTTTTGTTTTCTTACTTTCTCGCCATAGTGTTGTCAAAATGCTGCCACATATGAGTCTATCACCTTCTTTTACAGTATTAATAAGTGCAGGTAAGCTAGCTGCTCCATACCATACTAATATATCCTCAGCTTCTCTCCTTATTTCCACATCGTACTTGAAAGCATTGATAAGATGAGGTATAGCACCAATTAACTCTGGACTTATCGCTGTTAAGTCATATTGCACTGCATACAATATTTGCCAAAATGCCATTATTGCGCGCTTTCGCCTGGCACTATCTCCTTGGTTTAATTCCTTGAGGAGTGTTTTAATCATATATTTTCGCATTTCTATAGTATAACCCTGAATGCAACCTGACTAATGGATAAATGATGAGCAAGTTCATCTTTGTGTTTTTGCAGAACGTAGCAACCATGTACCAGTAATGATCGATCCGCATGCAAACAAACTACATAAAAATAAGGTGACTATATCAAGTTTTCCTCCTGTGAATATGTAAATCGTCGGTAGCATAGCTAAAAGGATTCCAATAATCGTCAATGCCCAACCCAATATGGTTTTAACCATGACTGGCCCCCCTCCCCTTAAATAGAATAGTTTATTATACATTGGCCCCACTCTATTTTATAGACCACCCTATTTTTCAACTACAAATTCACAAATTCTGCGAGACTCATCCCCAATGTCTGCTACCCTGTAGATTTCTAAACTGTTCTTCCGACCCTCGAAGCATATATTACTAAAAAGGCGAAAGACTTTTAATAAATTCCAGACGGTATCTTTTTTACGGTTAAGAACAGGCGGTAGTCATCCTTAGATATTTGTTTACCTAATTCCGGGTATGGTTGTACCTGTGAGGCAAATCTATACTGCTTATAAGTATTTGCATCCGGCTGGTCGGTCGGGCGCGGTTCGGTCAGCATTATTCTTGACGTCAATCCATTATCGGTAATCAGCAAGGTGCCTATCACTCTTCCCGCCCAGAAACAGGTCGCCCCTTCAGGACACCGACTATCCTCCTGGATTCCCTCAAACTGCAAGGTAATCCCTTCGCTTTTTATTTCGGCGGTCTGGCCTATGGACAACGAGAATTCTTTATCAAGGGATGCCTGAATCCTACCTTCGCTACCCTGGCATCCAGCTGCGGTAATAAAAAGGAACAGAGAGCTGAGCAGCAGTAAGTGCTTGAACATTTGTTAATAGTCTAAATCCCCTCCTACGGATCTGCAAGCTGTCAACATACATCTATGATATAATCCGCACTGATTAGGTGAGGCACTGGATATGGCAGGGGACGTTGTGATCAAACATGATAAGGAGATGAGTGGTTATGCTTAGCTTGCAGGCAAGGGTACTCGAAGTATATTTTCGACTTCAACATGCTTTCGCACCCAGGACTAATGAGACCGATTTAAAGAAAGAACGTATTGAATTAGATAAGCTGGGCGCTATGTTCAAGCTGCCCAAAGGCGTCGCTGTCGAAAAAGCCTCCGCTGGCGGCGTCCCGGCTGAATGGCTGATCCCACCCGGCATACCCGAAGGCAGGGTGGTCCTGTACCTTCACGGCGGGTCCTATACATGCGGCTCCTGCAATTCGCACCGCTCCCTGGTCGCCAATATCGCTGTCGCCTCCAAAGCCCGTGCGATACTACTTGATTACCGGCTGGCGCCGGAGCATCCACACCCGGCGGCGGTCGAGGACGCCGTGGCCGCCTATAAATGGCTGATTAAGGATGGGATCGAGCCCAAACACATAGCCATAGCGGGCGATTCTGCGGGCGGTGGCCTGGCTGTCGCACTACTGATCAGCTTACGGGATAAAAATGTTCCCCCACCTGCGGCCTGCGTCTGCCTCTCACCCTGGACCGACCTGGCGTTCACGGGGGAAACATGGAAGAGCAAAGCCAAAGCCGATCTGATTATCTTCGATTATAAGGAACACGCATTCGCAAAGATGTACATGGGAGAGCTCGATGCGAAGACTCCCCTGATATCACCGCTCTACGCCGACCTGAAAGGGCTGCCTCCGCTGCTGGTACAGGTAGGATTGGACGAGGTGCTGCTGGCGGACTCGACACGCCTGGCAGAGCGCGCGAAGCAGGCGGGTGTCGATGTAGTACTCGATGAGTGGCCAAGGATGCAGCATGTATGGCAGTTCGCGGCCAGCTTTATGCCCGAGAGCCGCCGTGCCGTAAAGCGGATCGGCGAGTTTATCGACAAACAATGCGGGCGCACCTGAAGGTACGCCCCTACACAGATAGGGATAGGCGAGTTTATCGACAAATGGGCGTGAACCGGCGTATAATTTTTCAAGATCAATATGACTATCATACAAGTTTAATGTCATGACGGAGATTGATCGGAATTCACTACGCAAACAAAAAGAGCTGGATATTGCAGCGCTGCGGGACAAATCGGCGGCATTGGAAAAGAGGATGAGGGAGCTCCTGCAGCACATCGACGGCAATTCCAATTACAGGAACGACATCATCTGGCTCGCGCAGGAGATCAATAAGATCCAGAGGCAGATAAAAGTACTGGAATCGGATGACTCCGGCAGGCGTATCTGAAGTTAGGCTACGGAGTCATTGCGAGCAGCCGCAGGCTACGCGGCAATCTGCTGTTGTCATGGTTCAGAACACAAGATTGCCACGCTTCGCTCGCAATGACGAGTGAAAAAAGCCGCAATGACATGAGTGGATGAAGATTGCTGCGCCCTTCGGGCTCGCAATGACGATGGAAAAAGTCACAATGACCGGATGGAAACCGGTAAGTCCAATCCCCTTGAGACTGATTCCTTCAGCTTCCGCACTGCCCTTTGATCGTAGCCGGCTATTATTTCGGCCAGCTTTTCAGCTTCCGCCTGCAGATCGGCGCGCGGAACCACACGGTTGACCAGTCTCATCTCAAGGGCCTCCTGCGCTCCCACCCGGCGGCCGGTCAGCAATAAATCAAGAGCCTGGCCGGGACCTACGGCGCGGGGCACGGTCTGCGTGGCGCCGGCTGCGGGTATGAAGCCCAGCGCTACCTCCGGCAGCCCGAATACGGCGTCTTCAGCAGCAATCCTGATATCACAGCACATGGCCATCTCGATGCCGGAGCCGAAGACGTAGCCGTGCAGCGCGCCAATTACGGGCTGCGGCAGGTTGAGAAAGAGCCCCCATACGTCCCTCTGCCAGCGCACATGGCGGGCAAATACGGGCGCGGGAGCGGAGAGGAACTCGCTCAGATCGGCGCCGGCGCAGAAGGCCTTCTCCCCCGCGCCCCTGATTATGGCTACGTGTACATCCGAATCAGATTGTATGGCCGAGAGCACTTCGTAAAGCTCGTCGCGCATGCGGACGTTGTAGATATTCAACACCCGGGGACGGTTGAGCGTAATGAAGGCTGTGTGCCCCTTCTTTTCGAAGATGATGGTCTCGAATCCGTCCATCATTTCCCCTTGAATTCGGGTTTGCGCTTCTCTCTGAAGGCGTTGACGCCTTCAATGCGGTCTTCGGTGGTATGCAGCAGGAAGTAAAGATCCCCCTCGAGCTGCAGCCCCTGGGCCAGCGTCCTATCCAGCCCCTTGTACACGGCCTCTTTGCAGTACCTGAGTGCCCACGAAGCCTTGCCGGCCATCTCGCGTCCCATCTCCAGCGCAACGTTCAGCACGTCTTTTGCCGGCACGACCCGGCTGACCAGCCCGATACGCAGGGCTTCGTCCGCGGATATAACCTCGCCGGTCAGCATCATCTCCACGGCCTTGGCGCGCCCCACCAGACGGGGCAGCCGCTGCGTGGCGCCGTCCGAGGGTATCAGACCATGCTGGATGCCGGGCAGGGAGAAGTGCGCCGTTTCCGCCGCGATCCTGATATCGCAGGCCAGCGCCAGCTCCAGTCCGATTCCGATGGCGTCACCGTTGATGGCCGCGATCACCGGGCAATTGAGCGACGCTACAGGCGCCGACAGCGAAAAGGCGGGCTGTTCCCCGCGGGTGGATTCGGCATCTCCGCAGAAGGCAGGGCCGCTGCCGGTGATGACAGCGGCCCTGATCTCAGTATCGTAGTTCAGTTCATCGCAGATTACAGCCAGCCGGGCAGCCAGGTCGGGCCCGGGCCCGTCCTGCGCCAGCCTGATTACAGCCAGTCCGCGATTGCATTCGAAAGTAGTAGTCGAGCTCATAAGCGGCTACTTCTTAGCGGGTACCTCGGCCTGCAGGACCAGCTTCCTGGCCTTGAAGTCCTCGATCTGCTCTTTGGTATATCCGATCTCCAGCAGCACCTCTGTGGTGTGCTCGCCCAGCATGGGCCCGGGCCTCAGCACTTTGCCCGGTGTCTCCGAGAACTCCGCGTTGATACCCTGCAGCTGCACTTTGCCCCATTGCGGATGTTCCTGAAATTCATACACTCCGGTGGCCTTGCAGTGAGCGTCGCTTTGCAGCAGGTCGACGATGCCCTGGCCCTGCGCTGCGGGCACGCCCTGCATCGCCAGCAGTAGCGACCAGGCGTTGGCGGGCGTGGTGAAGAAGGTCTCCTCCAGTATGGCTGTGAGCTCCCTGTCGTGCTTCTTGCGGGCGCCAGGGGTGGCGAAGCGCGGATCCGTGGTGAGGGCGGTCAGGCCCAGCACCTTGCACAGGGTTTGCCAGTGCGCCTCCTTGGGACAGTAAATGTAAAGCCAGCCGCCGTCGATGCCCTGGTAGAGGCGGTCGAGCGCGCCCAGCCCCTTGATGTCCGGCTTGCCCAGGTATTTGCGCTTCATGCCCTTGTACTGGATGAAATTGCCCGATTGTATCGTGACGGCCGAGCGCAGCAACGAGGTCTCCACAAACTGGCCCTGCCCCGTGCGCAGCTTATTGAAAAGGGCCAGAGACGCGCCGAAGGCGCCCAGCATGGGCCCCATCTCATCGTTGAGCTGTATCTTGTGGAAGATCGGCGTCTTGCCGGGTCCACCCTGTCCCAGCATCTGGCCGCTCATGGCCTGGAATAGGGGATCGTAACCGGGACGTTCCGCATCAGGACCTTTCGATCCGAATGCGGGCATGGAAACATATAGTATGTCCGGCTTTATCTTCTTGACGGTCTCGTAGTCCATGCCGAGCTTTTTCATGATGCCCGGACGGGAGTTCTCCACGACCATGTCGCAGGTGGAGATCAGCCTGTGGGCGATCTTTCTGGCCTCCTCCTGTCTGAGGTCGATCACGATGCCGCGCTTGCCGCGGTTAACGCCCATGAACCCGCCGGCCAGCATGCGCCAGGAATCGCCGTCGATAGGCTCGATCTTGATCACGTCCGCGCCGAGGTCGGCCAGCTCCCGGCATACGCCGGCGCCGGCCAGCATGGTGGTGAAATCTGCTACCCTGATTTTCTCTAACGGCATCATTTTCTTATTTCCTCCTCGGAGCCAGTTTGATCACGTTACCCTGTTTGAGGCGCTTGATCTCCTGCGCCGAATAACCCAGCTCCTTGAGCACTTCGCGCGTGTGCTGGCCGGGTTGCGGCGACGGCCCCTTGATCTTGCCCGGAGTGTCCGCCAGGGCCACAGGCACACCCATCTCCCTGACGTTGCCCTTTTTGGGCTCCTTGACGGTCTGCACCATGTCGCTGGCGATTACCTGCTTGTAGGCCATGAAGTCGTCGACGTTCTGCACCGGCGCCACAGGGATGCTTGCATCCATGAACTGCTTTATCCACTCCGCTCGCGTCTTTGTTTTGTACAGGGGCTTGAGCATGGACATCACCTGAGCGTTGCGCGGCGGGAAGATAAGGAAGGGCGCTCCCTCGAAAAGAGGATCGGTCAGCCACTCATCGTGGCCCAGCTCGACGGCAAACTGCATGAAGAATTTGGGATTGCCCAGGCCGGTAAACAGCCACTCGCCGTCCTTGCACTGGTAGGGACGGTACAGCGGCATGGGTCCGGTGGGGCCCCAGGGGGCGCGGAACATGCCCTCGAAGTCTACATTGAACTGGCGGAAGGTGCTGAGGATGGTGCGGAAAAGCGAGACATCGATCTTCTGTCCCCTGCCGGTCTTCTCCCGCACGCACAGGCCGGATACGATATAGAAGGCCGCGTCCACGGCAGGGTTCAGGCGGGCCCGCCGCGGCGCTATGCAGGGCGGGTGCGGCGCCAGCCCCTGCTCGGCGCATACCGA
>Ga0172380_10004665_pt1 | contig 17369 bp, 14 predicted proteins | sample Leawe162metaG_FD_119747 | JGI IMG/M metagenome (GOLD analysis project Ga0172380, IMG submission 119747) | Leachate microbial communities from a municipal landfill in Southern Ontario, Canada - Leachate well 162 metaG | ecosystem: Engineered > Solid waste > Landfill > Unclassified | place...
CTCCACGTGGAAGGGCCGTGGCTTAACGGATAAAAGCTACCCCGGGGATAACAGGCTTATCTTGCCCAAGAGTTCACATCGACGGCAAGGTTTGGCACCTCGATGTCGGCTCGTCGCATCCTGGGACTGAAGCAGGCCCCAAGGGTTGGGCTGTTCGCCCATTAAAGCGGCACGCGAGCTGGGTTCAGACCGTCGTGAGACAGGTCGGTCTCTATCCGTTGTGGGCGCTGGAGATTTGAGGGGAGCTCTCCCTAGTACGAGAGGATTGGGAGGGACGGACCTCTGGTGTGTCAGTTGTCGCGCCAGCGGCAATGCTGGGTAGCCATGTCCGGATGGGATAAACGCTGAAAGCATCTAAGTGTGAAGCCCACCTCAAGATGAGATCTCCCACTGGTTTAACCAGGTAAGATCGCAAGTAGACCACTTGCTTGATAGGCAGCATGTGTAAGCACAGTAATGTGTTGAGCTGAGCTGTACTAATGATCGAGGTCTTTGACCTATACCAGAATGAGCACAAAACCTATTTCATCAATCGCTATTCACGCCGCGGGGTGGAGCAGTGGTAGCTCGTCGGGCTCATAACCCGAAGGTCGCAGGTTCAAATCCTGCCCCCGCTACCAAATTCGAGAAAAATGAAAGCCCGTCTTAGCTAAGACGGGCTTTTTAGTTATGGCTAACAAATCACTGAAGAGCATGATGAATCCCCAGGATCGAGTACAAAGCGTTCAATCCAATTTAACAGTGATGATTTGACATCCTGATGCTTTGATGATAAGTTTAAGCAGAGGTGATATATGGCTGGAGTAAAAGACAGCTTCAAGAGAACAACCATAAGCCTGCGCCCCGAAGAATATGAAGCCTTGCGCTTTATGGCGTTTAAGCGGAGGACCTCAATTGCCGGCGTTATTCGGGAGCTTGTCTACCAACACCTGGAAGATGAAGAAGATATCAAAGATGGCCTGAAGGCTCTACAGGAAAAAGGGCATGCCATGGATTGGGCAACCTTCAAGAAGGAACATCTTGGCCTACAGGATTGAGATCGTCCGTAGGGCCCGGAAACAGATATTATCCTTTCCCAAAGAGGCGCAGTCGGAAATCGCGCTGACGATCGACTTACTGAAGAATAATCCAAGGCCATCTGGCTGTAAGAAACTGCGTGCGACAGCTCTATGGCGTTTGAGAGTGCGGCATTACAGAGTAGTATATGCTGTGGATGACAAAGCTCACCTGGTAACCATTTTGAAGATAGCTGTACGCAGTGAAGGTACCTATCAAGGACTATGAGAGTCAGTCGGATGAAGGTCGCAGGTTCAAATCCTGCCCCCGCTACCAGAAGTGTGATACTCGCCGGAAACTCTTTAACGCTAAAACTTATCGTCACTGAGTTCCCGGCGATTTTTATTTGGCGGACACAGGCGTTGATAAACTGACGCCTCACCTGGACACTGCCGTTGTCTATTACCTCCACCACCTGTTTGCGTATCTCGTTATGCATGTCCGACGTCTGCTTCTTTCAGGATACCTATGATCTGCAAAACTAACGTTGTAGCTGGGACCAAAACTTGTGTGCATAACTTGAGAAGTAGTATATTAAAGGTGGGTGGTTGGACTACAAGAGTATGTCTTTGACAGGGGATCACAGGTTTTATATTTCTTTCTCCTGAGTGAATGTCTGTTCCGGTTCGTTACAACATAGCCAGAATAGGTATGCGAAGCTGGAAAGGAGTACTATGAACGATGGAAAGAGAGGGCATTTTGCACTGGCGGTGGCAGGGCTTATACTCCTTGTCATAGTAATGATTGTTCCAGCCTGCGCACAACCTCCGCCCATCGAGAGCGGGGCGCTGATCCCGGCACTTGCTATTCCTGCTGAGTATCCTGCGAGCGTTGCCATACCGGCGCCTGGATTCATTGGAAGTCCGGCAGAGCCTATATCCATCAGAGCGCTTCAGATCCCCCAGAACCCGTTCATGGCAGCAAACGGCAGGAGTTGTACTCACGATGATGCGTACATGAGCGATACCTACGAATGGGGCGGACCGCTCGGCCAGGACACGCAGGTACTTTCGAGTTATCTGGGTGCTTTCTGTGGAAGTCTGGCTTCCGACAAGGCCGGACGGCTAATCACCGTAAGCGTAGCCACGACAGGCGCAGCGGGTCTCTGGCTCCTTGACCCGGCCACGCTGGCGCCTCTGGCTTATCTGAACCTCCCAGCCAAACCCGTGAAACTCGGAGATCTTCCGGCCGGCGCCTACTTTTACCTTGATGAGAAGGACCGTGTCGTATTCCCGACGGCCGATCGAATGATCTGGATAGTGTCGGTGGACGATGGCCAGAACCGGCCTCGCTTCATCCGGCAAGAGGTCTATGACCTCACCCCCCTGGTACATGAGGATGACGTAATCAATTCGGCCTTGCCGGACTTTTCAGGGCGGCTGTGGTTCACTACCAGGAATGGGGTGGTGGGTACCATCAACCTGAACAACAAGGAGGTGGCTAGCCTGCAATTCGAGGGCGAAAGGATTTGGAACTCCATAGCGTTGGATGAGACGGGCGGCGTCTATGCTGTCTCAGACCACGCTCTGTATCGCTTAGATGCGGATACGAGCGGGCATCCTGCTATTACCTGGCGCGAGGAATATCAATACGGCGACTTGAGCAGACCCAAACCTGGACAGTACAGCTACGGTTCGGGCACCACACCAACGCCGATGGGGCAAGATTTCATCGCCATTACCGATAATGCCGACCAGTTGCACGTGGTAGTCTACCTGCGCGCCTCCCATGTGGATGGCCCGCGCAAGGTCTGCGAAATACCGGTCTTCGAGCCTGGCAAGGGCGCTGCAGAGTGTTCGCTGATCGGCACGGAGAAGTCGCTCGTAGTCGGGAACAACTACGGGTATCTCGGGCCGCCAGCCGTCATTCAGGGCAAGACGACCGAGCCCGGGCTGACGCGCATCGATATCGACCCAAATGGTACCTGTCGTATAGTGTGGACGAGCAAGGAGATCATTCCCAACGTTGCCTCCAAACTGTCGCTGCAGAACGGGTTGGTCTATACGTACACCAAGGATGCGCGGTCGGACCTATTTGATCCCTGGTATTTCACCGCAATTGACTTCGAAACCGGAAAAACGGTCTACAAGGTGCTGGTGGGCACCGGCTACAACTACGATAGTGTCTGGTCTGGGTTGCATCTGGGTCCCGACGGGACCGGGTACGTGGGAGTGCTCGGTGGCGTAGTCGCTATCATGGACAAGGATTGAGTATCGGGAGTTCAGCCGGGGTGTTAACTTTACTATAAAGATATTATAGGAAATGTGATCATGCATTGACCTGCCCCCCGCTACCATGAGTATAAAAAGCCGGCCTGATATCAGAGCGGCTTTTCTATTTCAACGAATGATAAATTTCAATTATTGGGAGAATCTAAGAGCAATTGGCCTGGTTCCGGGAGGGTCAGGGTCATTGAAACTATCTCCTCGCAGGATTCTTGCGCCCTTCCTTATTACGGAGAGCATTGGCAATGATTGAAGCAGCGGCCTTAAAGTTGAGATTCTTCGTATTAATGACTAAATCATATAGTACCGGATCTTCCAGCTCGGCGTGAAAATAGCTTCTGGTAAACTCCCGGCGGCTGCTGTCAGAGTTTACTATCTCTTTTTTCGCCTCTTTTTCGTCCAGCTTCAGGTCGGTCATTACGCGAGTCACTCGCATTTTTAGCGGTGCGATAACAAAAACGTGAAGTGCCCGTGGGTAGTCCTTTAGAATAAACTGGCTGCCTCGCCCGCGGATAACAATACGCTGGGTTTTAGCCAATTCTCTAATAACAGAAGTCAGTCCTTTTAAGTAACGTTTATCATCCAGAGGCATTGCAGAAGTAGATAGATATGCGCTGGCCACACCCCTCCTTATCGCACTCTGTGCTAATGCTTCTCCGATACGTTCCAGGAGGTTGGTGGATGGCCTCTCTTTAGCCATGATTTCAATATCGCTTCGATTAATTGCTGCAGCTACTTCTGCGATTATTTCCCGGTCAACATAGTCAACTTTGAGTAGAGCGGCAGCGAGTTTCCCTATTTCAGGCGCTCCACTTCCCATTTGTCCTCTTATCGTTACTAACGGCATTTGGCCACCTCCTTGATTAGCGTCGGGATACCCGGCGTCTCATTTAACCCGGTCTATTCCCAACTTTAACCCCTATCCTTTAAAATAAATAACCCCGGATTACTTACAAAACACAACTCTACCAGAACTGCCCATGCAATTACCATTCTCATTCCTTACCAGGTTGCTTGAGATTAGTTCCGGCCTTCACTTGAGGAGTACGCCGCTCTTTGAATAACCAGTTCTTTAATACGATTGGAGTTATGACTGTTGTCAGCAGACTCATTAACACCACTGCTGAATATGTATTCTGGAATATCATGGTTCCATTCAACGCTATCAGTGCTACGACCATTGTGACCTCTCCCCTGGGCGCCATACCAAAACCGACGATCAGAGAATCTTTCATATTCATGCCTGACAGTTTCGCTGTGGTGCCACAACCTATGACCTTCGTCAGAATTGCCACCACGGTTAAGGATAGCAGGAACAGCAGAAACTCCAGAGTAATTACGTGAACATCCATTAAAACGCCCAGGGAGATGAAGAAGATAGATGCGAAGATAATTCTAAGGTACTCCGCCCCTTCCCTGAATACCTGTTCATGTCTGAGCCTGATCCCGGCGAAGGAGACGCCGGCAAAAAACGAACCTATTATGGCGGATAATCCTGCCAATTCGGCCAACATGGCATAAAGAAAGGCTACCATGATAGTAAAGAGGAAGATAGCTTCAGGATACTTTTCAGCTACTCCGGTCTTATCCAGCCTGATCATAATTCTGGCAAAAACAAACCTGCCCAGCAAAACACTTGCGATAATAAATCCGATTGCCTTTGCAAGCGCTGTCAAAATTGTTGTAAGCGAAAGTGTGTCTGATACAAATCCCTCTGATACGGATAAAGCCAGCAGAACCAGAACATCATCTATTACCGCAGCACCAATTATTGCCCGGGCAGCTGCGCTCTGCAGTTTTCCCATCTCTTTAAGTACATTGGATGTAATGGCTATGCTTGTGGCTGTCAGCGAAGTGCCGATGAAGATGGAAGCCCTGTAATCAAATGCAAACATCTGCGCTAAAAAGAAGCCGCCAAGCCAGGGTACGATAACTCCAAAGATTGCTATTAATAGGTACTTGAAATGGGCTATCTGTTTGAATCCGAATTCTAATCCTATGGTAAAAAGCAGTACAACAGCGCCTAAATGCGCCATATTTACAACGAACTCAGTAGGGGTGAGCAATCCGATGCAACTCGGGCCCAATAGTATGCCAACGAAAATTATTCCCACCACGGCGGACTGGTTTATCCAGTATGCGATCAGATAGCCAGCTAAAGCCATCAGCAATAGCAGGCTCATCTGAAATTCTGTGGAAGCTAGTATCGATTGTGCTGTCTCCAACAGTCTTTTCTCCGCTTCTTTCGGACTCCTGCACAAATAATATACATTAGACGAATTTAGAGTGTCTAATTGAACGGAATCTATTGCTGAATTATCCTTACGCTGATGTGTAATAGAAGTGATGATTGTGGAATGCTGTTGATTATCCTCATAAGCGGTCGATCAATATCTGAAGACGGCAGCCAATTTTGCACCATCAGGCACTTCTTCAGGCGCCACAGCGAATACGATTCCATTGTTGAGGAAAGTGTATATTGCAGAGAAATCTAATAAATCCTGGTCACCCGGCTGCGCTTCTTGATGCAGAACGGCCCGGCTGTTTTCCTGATCGAAGGTTCCCCAGGCTTGAATACCTACAGCTACAAACAATGTGTGGATCCGACCGTGATAAGATGCCGGTACAACTTCGGTCAGGTTTTTTGTAGCTTTGTCTGTGCCTGAAAGCTCTTGATAGCGTGCGAACGCTTGCGTCCTTGCTTTTATAAAGTATGGCTCTGCAATGGCCCAGGCGCGCCGGCACAATTCATCATTACTCAGATCCTCAGGATTCCCACTGATACCGTCTTCCATTAGATAGTTATAAGTATTTGCTTTAGCATAAATCGGTATCAGGTAATCCACTCCCGCTAATATCAAAGGGACTTGTTCATTGCGAAGTAATTTGCTCAAGCCTGAATCTACTCGATAAAAATACTTGAGGATGTTAGGCTTGATATCATCAGCGCCCCTGCCATGTCCATGAAAAACAGCCGACCGCTCACCCTTTTTAACAGGTGCAGCAGTATGTAGCTGAAGGTCTCGGTCATAACCATTGTGAAGGATATCTGCGAGGCTTTTCGGCATGTTTTTTATAACAACTTCAGCAGCAGTGTAACGTGTGCATTCCAGCAGCCTTACCCTGTTCTGACTCAAGGCCAATACATAAAAATGCACATCACTTGCCAGCAGGGCAAGCAGCGGTTTGATATGGAAACGACAAGTAACAACCACGACTTCTTCAAACGATAATGGGACTCTATAGCAGCGAAATAAACCGGCTGCAGAGAATAATGCCAGACCATCGCTCTGATGTCGCCAGAAGAAAGTACGTTTAAACAACTTGTTAATAGGTTCCAGCAGGGCCATTATCTCTGCGGAAGAAAGACCCATGTCAATCAGACGCACCTGAGCTTCCCGCACCAGGTTCTTCAATCTGATCGGGTCCTGTCTTATTTGTTCTCCCGCGCGATGGGTGGGCAAATAGATCGAGACACATGGTCCCACAGGATTCTCTACGAGTATTCTTACATCATCCATCGACAGCATGCCCATATCCATACCCTCCCTATATTGTAGAATTCAAGAATGTGAGCAAACGTATCCAAGCAAGCTAAATTTCACCAGTGTAACGCACCTGTCCTTATTAATGACCCTGTGTAACAAAGCGCTGTTTCTTCCCACATAAGAGCCCCTACGGAAGCTATTTGCACCGTTATTCCATAATTGTAAATACATGTGACTCAGAAGTACAAATCCCCTCCCGGAGGAGGGCAAGCAATCTAAATGATAGTGGGTTTACAATAAGTTGACAATTAACAATGAATTAGTTTACAATGAGTTGACAATGAAGGGTGGCCAGGTTTACAAATGGTTGACAATACAATAACAAAGGATAAGCTGATCGAGCTGGCCGGGCGAAGCGATAGAATCTTTGCATCCAAATTAGCGGATCAATTCAATGTTTCCCGGCAGTATCTAAACCGCTTAATAAATGAACTTGTTATGGCGGGCAAGCTGGTTAAAATCGGGAAAACAAGATATGCGTATTACGTGCTTCCGGAATATGCGCAAAAACACCCGGAGATTCTGCCGGCACGATATATCAAGACCTACGGCAATGCCTCGCTGGAAGAGCATATTGTACTGAACGAGATCGAACAGGAGTATCCTTCGCTGAAGAAGCTACCTGAAAACATCCGAAGCATCTTTACCTATGCTTTTTCTGAGATGCTTAACAATGCAATAGAACATTCGCAATCAAAGAAAATACGTATCGAAGTTGCCGTTCAGAACAAAAGGCTATTATTTGTCGTGGAAGACTATGGAATCGGTGTCTTTCGCAACGTTATGAAGGAACGGAAACTTGGATCTGAGTTTGAGGCTATGCAGGATCTGTTGAAGGGTAAGACCACTACAGCGCCGGAATCTCATTCGGGAGAGGGAATATTCTTCACGTCTAAAGTGGGTGAAAGGTTTATCCTGGACAGCTATGGGTATCAGCTCATGGCGGATAATGCATTACCCGATGTTTTTATTGAAAGGATTGAGAGAGTAAAGAAAGGAACCCGGGTTACGTTCGAGCTAAATACTTCCTCTCCGCTCCACCTCAATGACGTTTTTAAAAAATACACCAATACCGGGACTGGAAAAGATTATGGTTTTGATAGAACGGAAATAAGGATCAAACTCTATACCATGGCGGGTGTATATATCTCTCGCTCCCAGGCGCGACGCGTTCTGGCGGGATTGGAAAAATTCAAGGTGATTGTCTTTGATTTCGACAAGGTCACTGTCATCGGGCAGGCGTTCGCCGATGAGATATTCAGGGTCTTCCATCATAAATATCCGGATATCAGGCTGGAAACAGAGAACATGAGCGAGAGCGTCGGTTTTATGGTTGAGCGGGCCAGGGCCGAAGCTGAATCCTTAAAAGACCGCTGATTTTAACGCCGGTACTATAGTACTGCACTCGTATAAAACCATTGACAAAGACCTCCCATACAAAGCAGAATATGATTGTCTACGTGCAGTAAGTGGTTTTGTGTGTCGTGTACCTGATTCAGGCAAGTAATTAATAAGCAGGTGGGGTATGAGTATGAGCATTCGCAGATTTACAGGCTATTTGAGGTTAATGGCATGCATTGCGGTGGTGGTTGCCACCCTGCTGGGCAGCGCGGGCCCGGCCGCGGCCGCCTCGCTGTGGACCGGCCTGCCCCAGATCAAATCCTTCTCCGCCACACCGATGGTGCTGCAGGACGGCCAATCCGCTCTCTATTCCTTCGAGGTCAGTAATGCAACCAGCGTGCAACTGATAGAAGCTGGCGAGGTCATACGGGAGATAAACAACCCTCCCTCTACCTCCTGTAAGGGAAACGTTAGGGGCAGGACAACCTACCAGATACCCCGGGGCGCCGGCAACAGCTTTGAAGCCGTACTGCTGGCAAACAATATGGGAGGCAGCCAGCAGAGGATGTTGACTCTCTCCTTTGCCGGCAGTCCGCCTGTAAAGACGGCCGCCCTGGTACAGACGCCATCGGACAACACCTCAACCGCAACCAGGAAACCGGAATGGCTGGGACAGACTTCCGGTTCGGCGCCAGGCGGACCCTCCGGACAGATCGTTGCCTCCTACCCGCCGGCCTTCGAGAAGTGTCCCAAGGGATGCGATTATTGCCTGCAACCGGATGATGCGGCTGCACGGGGTTTTACCAACCAGTGCTCCAAAGGACCTTGCTATTACGCGCCCGATAAACAGCAGTTCTGGTATTGTTACAGCAAACCCAACACAGTGTGGTGTTGCCTGGACGGCAAGGTGGTTGAGACCACCAGAGAAATATGTGTTCAGAAGGGCGGAACGGCCTACGCCACCGAGGCCGAAGCGCTCAAAGGCTGCCAGACAACTACCGTGTGGTGCTGTTTGGACGGCAAGGTGATTGAGACCACCAGGGAGGCATGTGTCCTGAAGGGTGGAACGGCCTACACCACCCAGGCCGATGCGCTCAAAGGCTGCCAGTCACGGGGCTGGTGCTGTGAGTACGGGAAGGTCGGGCAAACCCTCCAGACGCCCTGCTTGCAATCGGGTGGGCAGTGGTTCCTCACCGAGAAGGAGGCCGTCGATGCCTGCGCGTCGGAGATCTGGTGCTGCCGCGATGGCAAAGTCATGCAAACCAGCAGGGAACTGTGTGCCCAGATGGGAGGATCAACTTACAGCACCCAGTCCGACGCGATCAATTCCTGCCAGGCTGAACAGACCTGCTGGTGCTGCTCTAACGGCAAGGTCTTCCAGTCAACAACTTCACAGTGCGCGCAGTACGGCGGCAACTGCTATACGTCCCAGACCGAGGCCACCAGGTACTGCGAGGCCGCTCAAACCTGCTGGTGCTGCGCGAACGGCAAGGTTTTCCAGTCCACGGCTTCTCAATGTGCTCAATACGGCGGCAACTGCTATACATCCCAGAGCGAGGCCACCAGGTACTGCCAGGCAGCTCAGGCCTGCTGGTGCTGCGCGAACGGCAAGGTCTACCAGTCAACAGCTTCCCAGTGCGCGCAGTACGGCGGTAACTGCTATACATCCCAGACCGAGGCCACCAGGTATTGCCAGGCAGCTCAGACCTGCTGGTGCTGTGCCAACGGCAAGGTCTTCCAGTCAACAGTATCACAATGCTCACAGTACGGCGGCAGCTGCTATGCATCCCAGACCGAGGCCACCAGGTATTGCCAGGCAGCCCAGACTTGCTGGTGCTGTGCCAACGGCAAGGTCTTCCAGACCACGCGTACCCAGTGCACGCAGTACGGCGGAAAATGCTATGCATCCCAGAGCGAGGCCACCAAATCCTGCGTGGTGTATACGCGTCCTCCCATTCTACAATGACACGCTTCCCGCAGCCGGGCAGGTTGTTGGATAATTGAATGCGAATTGATATGGAGACGGTGATATGAGAACAGATGATGATAAGAAGCGGCGGCCGGCAATGCTTTTTAAGCTGTGCATATGCTTTCTGGTTGTGTCGATCCTGACTGCGGCAGGTTGTTTTGGCGTAACTCCCAATCCTGTATCCGAAACCCTTGACGAATGCCAGTCCTTTACCACCACCTTCAGCCCGGTCGGACAGGTATGTCCCACGGGGCCCTTCACTTATTTCTACTGGCTATCGGGCGCGCCGCCCACCTGGGTGGTGCTGGATGAGAACACGGGCGTGCTCACGGTCTGTCCTCCCCTGGGATCTGTTGGAGTGTATAACTTCTCCGTGGGAGTAACCGAGATGTGGCCGGGGCCGGTCCCTCCGCCCTGTGCCACGGCCTCTCCTGCTGCGCCTGTGACGATTACAGTTGTGGCTGCTGTGCCTCCCGCTCCGCTCACCATCATCGACACCTTTGTTATGGCCTGGTCCATGGAGAGCTTTCCCTTCTACCTGCCGCTCAGCGCTGTCGGCTGCTCGGGCAACTACACCTGGAGTGCGGCAGGGCTGCCGCCGGGACTCATTCTTGATCCATACACCGGGGAGATCACCGGCGTCCCGCCACTCGGCTCCGCCGGCATTTATAACGTGACCGCCACGGTGACTGATAATTATTACACCTGCGCGGACTGCTGCCCGCCCGCCAGCCGACCCTTCATATTGGTTATCGATTCCTACGGCGACTATACAAGCGGCATAGATTATAGTTCTTACTACGACTTCACTGTGGAGGTCGGCCCCGGCCTGACCGAAGGCACCACGCCGGTGCTGATCGATGGCGCGGCGGAGGCCACCCTGGGTGGCAGCCAGTCGGCGTCCTTTACCGGTCACCCGGGGGAGATGTACCTCACCGGCGTCGAGCAGTCGGTAGCAGGAGCAGATCCCAGTGTCAGGTTCGGTGTAACAGGGCCGCACCAGATACTGGTCAGCGACTCCAACCAAACAGCCCACTTCGATTATGCCGTTGAGGTATTTATCCAGACCGGCAGCGAGCCGCCGGGCGTGTCCGAGCCTCCCGGCACCGGTTACCATGCTCTGGGGAGCGCCTTTACCAGCAGTGCGGCCAGTCCGGTGACAAGCGCTACCCTGCCGGACGTAAAATACGTTTTCAAGCAGTGGATTCTGCCCGATGGCAGTACCAATCTCTGGCGAGACCTGTCTTTCAACGTCAGCGGCGCAGGCAATGTTAAGGCCGTCTATGACACCTATTATCAGCTCACTCTCACGTCGGACAATCCGCCCGTCAATGAAACGTCATGGGAATTAAAGGACAGCACAGCCTCATATAATCTGGCACTGCAGCCCATACCCATGAGCGGGTTCTGGGGCCTGGTGGGTGGCAGGATGATCGCACAGAACGGCCAGGGCACGGTGGTCATGACCGGTCCCCAGACCAGGCAACTCATCTGGGCCTACGACTTCACCATACCGATTATCATATTGGCGGTGATAGTACTGCTTGTTATCGGTATTGTGCTGCTGGTTGTCTATATGCGAAAGCGGCCTAAAGCCGGCGGCGCCACAAAGGGTACAACGGCCTGAACGATTTCTCAATTCAGTAAATAAAGGAAGCCCGTCTTGCGCAAGACGGGCTTCCTTATTGTGACTTGTATCAGGCTCTTATCATCACCGGCAGCATCTTGAAATTGGCAATAGCCTTGAGAGCGTGTGACTCATTCTCAGGATTCTTTTTGTATATCCGTATATATAGCTATTATTTCCTGCAATGTTACATCAACGGGATTGTTGGCCAGATGCCTCTCGTCAGCGGCAACCTCCGCGGCCATGGCCGGGATGTCCCAGGCGATCTTCGGGAGACTGCAATACTTACGGCGCAATGACTTCAATCCATCGGCATGGGCTGCGTCGAAGCGGTTGAGCTTTAATAGATAAGGCAGCACGACCGCCAGGGACTGGCCATGCGTCATGCCCCGGTTGGACAGCGGATAGGCCAGGGCGTGCCCCAGGGTTGTCCCTGTTCCTGTCAGTGCTATCCCGGCCATCAGGCTTCCCATCGCTATATTGCGCCTGCCCTCCGCATCACCGGATAAGGCGCGGCTGATATTATCCCGGCTCAGCAGATATGCTTCCAACGCGAGGGCGCGCGTTATATCATTTCCCTTCCTGGCGCCATAGCTTTCCACGGCATGCGCCATGGCATCCATGGCCGGGCAAACCATGACCGCAGGGGGCATGGTTGTCAGCAGGTCCGGATCGACTATAGCGACATCCGCTGCAAGATTGATATCGCTGAACGACTTTTTGCGCCCTTTGACCATAAGAACGGAATTAAACGTGACCTCACTGCCGCTTCCCGCTGTCGTCGGTATCATGATTTTCGGTACATCGATTTCCAGGGCGGTTTTCTTGGCCACATCCATCGCGCTGCCCCCGCCGATTCCTACCACAAGATCGGGCTCTACCCGGTTAGCGAATTCGACACATTTATCTATATCTTCTACAGATGGCTCGGGAGGTGTGGAAGAAAACATATTAACGGTCATTCCTGCTTCACTGAGGTCGGTGAGTATATCCTTCAGTGACGGCCGTTCAGGCATGCCTTTGCTGGTCACGATGAGCACGTTGCTGCTTCCCTGCGCTTTGATCTCGGCGCTCAGTCTGTGTACCGTTCCCTCGCCGAAAACGATTCTGGTGGCCAGATGAAAAACGAAGCTGCCGATGCCGGCCGGGTGAAAATAGCTTGAACTGGCAACTCTCAATTCCAACACCTCATTCTTTTAAACTATGTCTACCGTTTCGGCTCTATATCTACGCAGGTTTGAATAATCAGAACGTTCTCAAATATAATTATTATAATCAGACTTTACGCATCCCTGAACAATCGGTGTGCTTGCGCAATCGTCCTGATTTATTCCAACTTTTCACCGGCATCGACAACCTCCGGGCACGAATCGTATATACAGATAAGCGCTGTTGCAGTCGGTGACAATCAAATACGAGGGACATAACCTGTATATGGGCTGGACCGGTTGACCTGCCGACTTCAGGGCGAGTTATTCTAAGCCGCGGCGGCTGGTACTGCAAATATGGAAGGAGCCAGGTTTGTTCACTGATATAAAAACGATTTTCTGGGAAGTGATACGGGCTACGCTGCCCATAATCATTACCGTTTTTATCTTAAACCTGTTTATGGCCGGTATCCCGCCGGGGCAGCTATTGCAGTTCAGCATCGGGTCTGTTTGTGTGGTAGTGGGCATGACCCTCTTTTTACTGGGCGTAAAAATAGGGCTGCTGCCTATGGGGGAGGCCATCGGGTCCAATCTGCCGGGCCTGCGTATTCTACCCTATATATTCGGCATTGTTTTTTTAATCGGATTTGCGGTAACTATCGCCGAACCTGACGTGGTAGTGCTCAGCTCCCAGGTAGGCACCGTGTCGCAGGGTAATATCCCGTCCTCCGTGCTGCTGGCGGTGATTGGAACAGGCATCGGTTTTTTCATGTGTGTCGCGATACTGCGCATAATCCTGGGATTCCCACTAACATATCTCATGGCCGGCAGCTATGCGCTGGTGCTTATCCTGTCCTTCTTCGTGCCTCCAGATTTCGTGGCGGTTGCATTCGATGCCGGGGGCGTGACCACGGGACCCCTGACGGTGCCGGTTATCCTTTCCCTGGGCATAGGGTTCAGCTCGGTGCTGGCGCGCAAATCAGTCATCTCCGATGGCTTCGGCCTGATCGGACTTGCCTCAGTGGGGCCCATTATAGGCGTGATGCTGATGGGCATAATCACAGGTTAGGATTCAGCATGTATCTGAATTTGCTGATAAATACAACACTGGATGTAATCAAGGTATTATTGCCGCTGGTTTTTCTCTTCCTGCTGGCGCAGTGGCTGTTTATTAAACTGCCGCGCGACTACGTGGCCAATGTGCTAAAAGGCCTGGCTATCTCCTTTGTGGGAATAGTCATTTTCCTGTATGGCGTCAATCTGGGATTCCTTCCGATGGGTAAAGACCTGGGCGAAAGCCTGGCGACTATTGAGCACAGGTGGTTGCTTATACCTTTTGGCTTTGCCATGGGTTTCCTGGCGGCGTTCAGCGAACCTGCCGTCCGCGTGCTGAGCAACCAGGTTGAGGAATCCTCGGTCGGCTATATCAGGGAGAAGCTGGTGTTGTATACGATTTCAGTGGGAGTGGCTTTTTTTGTCGCCCTGGGCATGACCAGGATTGTATATGGCATTCCACTTCTGTATATAATAATACCGGGCTACGCATTGGCCCTGATATTGATGTGGTTCTGTGACAGCAGCTTCGTTGCTATTGCATTCGATTCCGGCGGGGTCGCAACCGGGCCTATGGCGGTAACGTTTTTAATGGCCATGGCGGTAGGCATAGCTACGGGCATGGAAGGCCGGGATCCCGTTATAGACGGTTTTGGATTGGTAGCCCTTATTGCACTGGCCCCTATTATCTCACTCATGTTTATTGGACTTTTCTATCGCAGTCGAGATAAAGTGATATCAGACGAGGTGAAAGACAATGCCGCAGGAGACAGTTAAATCGCTCATCGTTACCATAGTTAGGCGTGGCTGGGGCGACCGTGTAATCGAGGCTTCCCTGAAAGCCGGAGCCGAGGGGGGAACGGTGCTTTTCGGAAGAGGTGTCGGCGTACACGAGCAGCAAAAGATAATAGGCATCTGCATCGAGCCGGAGAAGGAAATCGTCTTTACTGTGGTTCCCCGGGATAAGGCTGAGAGCATTTTACAGGGTATCAGCAGCACCATCGGCCTCAACAAGCCCGGTCAGGGCATAGCTTTCGTAGTCGAGTTGTCGAAAGTGACAGGTGTAGTGCATGCGCTGAGCAACCTGCCATAACGGTCAGGATTTCGTCCCGTCTGGATTCTTGAGTACGGGCTGAAATCAGGTCTAATCCATAATCACATCTCCAGGCCGGGTAAACGAAAAAGCGGGTGGAGCAGGGGGAACTGCTCAGACCGATAAAAGTGCGGTTGTGATAAAATTAGCCTGTGAACGCCAGTACAGCTAAATGCCGGCAATTATACCGGCTCAGTATGGGGTGCGTGATACTCGTTTGCCTTCTGGGTGCCGCCTGCGCGAACGGCGGCGCTCATCAATCACAGACCGACTCCGCGGGAATGGCAGCAGAGGATGCAACCTCTGCAGGCGTATCTTCGCCCGAGCTTCCGGCGCCGTTGCCCCCTGATTCCGTTCCATCGATTCCCCCTGTTCAAGATGATCAGTCCTCCGCTCAGCCGGATCCGGAAGTGAATCCGGCAGCAGCTAATACCCTCGACGCTACAACCATGATAACCAAGCAGGCATCTACCATGACTCTGACGCTGCAGGATATGGGACCGGAATGGGCGCAGGGGACCGCTGTGCCGGGTGCCATACAGCAGACCAGTTCGTTCAGCAGTGCGTACTTTACTCAGGGTTCAGCCTATGCGCCGGGCGTTCAGAATACGGTGGCTGTTTATCGCAGTATCTCTGCCGCTGAAACTGCTTATACCAAAGAGAAAGAGAAGAACGCAGCTTCGTCGAATCCCGGCATCGGAAATGAATGTCTCTTGAACGACTCCGTGCCGATCAATAAGCTGCTGGTTTTTCGCCAGAACAATGTTGTGGTATGGCTGTGGCTGAAGCAGTACAAAGAAGGTGATATTGAACGCTATGCGCGGATAGTGGAGCAAAAAGTAATCGCCTCCGCTGCGCCGGCCTCATCGGCGGTACAACCATCGTTGACAATTACACCCCCTTCACAACAGGTACCTGATGAGACACCGCAAATTGCTCAGCCCGGCATAACCAAATCGATGGAAGGGCTGGTGACCAAACAGGCATATGATATGGTATTGACCAGGGAGGATATGGGGGCTGAATGGATAAAGGGAAACGTTTCGCCGCCGCCATATCGGGGCAGCACGTCTTCGAGCACTGTTTCTTATTCCCAGGGTTCATCCTTCGCCCCCACGCTGCAGAATACCGTGGCTGTTTATCGCGATAAGGAGGCTGCAGCCGATGTATATGCAGCCGCCATGCCCTCGGGAGTTACGCTGACAAATCCCTCTATCGGGGAGGAGTGCTTCCTGAATAATTCTGTAGCTATCGACAGGTTGCTGGTATTCAGAAAGAGCAACGTAGTCGTATGGCTGTGGCTCAAACAATATAAAACCGGTGATATCGAAGGCTACGCGAGAACCGTGGAGCAGAAGATCACCTATTAATCGCCGAGCGAACCGCGATATTTTTCTATCTGCTAAACCGGTTATCAGGCATTAAGCGAATGCGCTTCAGCTATATTCCGGCAATACTGAATCATTGCTGCGAAACCATAGCTTTGCCGGAGACTCTGATCATCCAGTTCACACGGCTTTTATCTCCGAACCAGTAAGCAGGAGTATAAGGCCATTCAGGCGCAAGGTAATCCGCTCCATTTTCATCACGGATCGATGTATCGGAATGGGTATTAGGCATATCAACCGCGCCCATGCGTAATCCCTGGCCCGTGGGGATGCCGGTATATATGTTGACATAAAAATCGCCGCTGACTTCAACATCGGGTATATCTATATCAGCCCAGGCGCCGGTTGAGTCGATATTGTCGCCGATACGTGTTCTCAGTGGAAACTGGTCCCCCGAAAATGGTGTGGTATAGAGTACTTTTTGATCCGCATCCCAGATCTGCAGATCGCTATTTACGATATGATATCCGGGAGAGCCGTAGATCAAAGCGAATACGCTTACTTTACTTATGCTCAACTGTTTTGAGTCTGATACAAATCTGACCACGTATCCTGTGCTGGGTTTGACCAGAGATAAACAGTCTTTGGCAACACCGGTATCGTAAGCCAGTTCCACTTGCTTCTGCACAAGTTCTGATATAACGGTAAGTGTCCCGCTCTTTTCTCCGACTGCAATTTTATGTGTACCTGCTTCGTCTACCGAGAGTGAGAAGACTACGCTCTGTGTGTATCCGGGATCCAGGGTAATCAGCTTGGTGCTGACTTTTTTATCGTCTACATACAGATTCACTCCGTATATAGATGAGGTTCCACCTGCGTTCATGACCTTGACACTGACATTGGCTGTTTCACCTATATTGATTTCCTTGGGACTTATTTCCAGATAAGTAACTTCAAACCTGGCAGGGAGCGTCGCAGGCC
>Ga0172380_10004666_pt1 | contig 17360 bp, 16 predicted proteins | sample Leawe162metaG_FD_119747 | JGI IMG/M metagenome (GOLD analysis project Ga0172380, IMG submission 119747) | Leachate microbial communities from a municipal landfill in Southern Ontario, Canada - Leachate well 162 metaG | ecosystem: Engineered > Solid waste > Landfill > Unclassified | place...
CGCGACGCTTGATCTCGGCTAGCAGATCGTCGACCTGGCTCACGGCTGGACGGATCTCCACCGGTGGATCGATCAATCCGGTCGGCCGCACCACCTGCTCCACCACCTGCGCCTGGTGCAATTGCTCGTAGTTGGCCGGGGTGGCGGAGACGAACACCGATTGCGGCATCAGCTTCTCGAATTCGTCGAAGCGCAGCGGTCGGTTGTCGAGCGCAGAGGGCAGGCGGAAACCGTAGTTGACCAGGTTCTCCTTGCGCGAGCGATCGCCCTTGTACATGCCGCCCAGTTGCGGAATGGTGACATGGCTCTCGTCGATGAAGAGCAGCGAGCGTGGCGGCAGGTAGTCGATCAGCGTGGGCGGCGGCTCGCCCTCCTGCCGTCCGGAGAGGTGGCGCGAGTAGTTCTCGATCCCCTTGCAGAAACCCAACTGGTCGAGCATCTCCAGATCGAAGCGGGTGCGTTGCTCGATACGCTGGCATTCGACCAGCTTCTGCTCGCGCTGGAAATACTCGATGCGCTCCCTCAATTCAAGCTTGATCTTCTCGATCGCCCGCAGCACCGTACCGCGCGGCGTGACGTAGTGGCTGGAGGGAAACACGGTGAACCGCGGCAGCTTCTGCTTGCCATGACCGGTGAGCGGATCGAACAGGGTCAGCGACTCGACCTCGTCATCGAACAGGGTGATGCGTATGGCGTGCTCTGCATTCTCCGCCGGGAACACGTCGATGACGTCGCCACGGACGCGATAGATGCCGCGCGAAAATTCGATGTCGTTCCTTTGGTACTGCATCTCCGTCAGGCGGCGGATGATGTCTCGCTGCGACAGTTTCTCGCCCTGGCGCAGGTGCAGGATCATGCTGTGGTAGTCCACCGGATCGCCGATGCCGTAGATGGCCGACACCGTGGCGACGATGACACAATCGCGGCGCTCGAGCAGCGACTTGGTGGCAGACAGGCGCATCTGCTCGATTTGCTCGTTGATGCTCGAGTCCTTCTCGATGAACAGGTCGCGTGAAGGAACGTAGGCTTCCGGCTGGTAGTAGTCGTAGTAGGAGACAAAGTACTCCACAGCATTTTCGGGAAAAAATTCGCGAAACTCGCTATAGAGCTGTGCCGCCAAGGTCTTGTTCGGCGCCAGCACCAGGGCCGGCCGCCCGGTGCGGGCGATGACGTTGGCCATGGTGTAGGTCTTGCCCGAACCGGTGACACCGAGCAGCGTCTGGTACATGAGCCCGTCCTCTATGCCTTCGACCAGCTTGTCTATGGCCTGGGGCTGGTCGCCGGCGGGCTGATAGAGCTGGTGCAGCAGGTAGGGACTGTCGGGAAAGCTGAGCACCTCGTCCAGGCTCATCGATGGATCCTAATCATAGTTGGCACCACGAGCCTCGCATTCACGGTTAAAATATCGCACTGCACAATCGTACAGGGCACCAGGCCCGTGTGGCAAACCGTGGAGTTTATATGACCTCTTCAGTAGCTTCTTCCATTTTCGCCGCCGTGGAGATGGCGCCGCGCGACCCCATACTCGGACTCACCGAGGCCTACAACGCCGACGCCCGGCCAAACAAGGTCAACCTCGGCGTCGGCGTCTATTACGATGATAACGGCAAGGTGCCCCTGCTCGAACCCGTCAAGATAGCCGAAAAGGCCCGCCTCGAAGCGCAGTTGCCGCGCGGCTACCAGCCGATCGACGGCTCTCCGGCATACAACCAGGCCGTACAGAAGCTGGTCTTCGGCGCCGAATCGCCGCTGCTCGCCGAGGGCCGGGTCGTCACCATCCAGGCCCTAGGCGGCACAGGCGCGCTCAAGGTGGGCGCTGATTTCCTCAAGCGCCTTGCGCCCACGGCCAAGCTCTACATCAGCGATCCGAGCTGGGAAAACCATCTCGCTCTGTTCGAGTCCGCCGGCTTCGCCGTCGGCACCTATCCCTACTACGACGCCAAGACCCGCGGCGTCGACTTCGCGGCGATGAAAGCCAGGCTGGCCGCGATGGCCCCCGGTTCCATCGTGGTCCTGCACGCCTGCTGCCACAACCCGACCGGCGCCGACCTCTCCGAAGCGCAGTGGCGCGAGGTGGTCGAGCAGGTGCGCGACAGCAAGCTGGTAGCCTTCCTCGACATGGCCTACCAGGGCTTCGCCGACGGCATCGAAGCCGACGGCATCGCGGCGCGCCTGTTCGCCGAGTCGGGCCTCTCCTTCTTCCTGTCCAGTTCCTTCTCCAAGTCCTTCTCGCTCTATGGCGAGCGGGTCGGTGCCCTGTCGCTGGTGACCAGGGACAGGGACGAGGCGGCGCGCGTGTTGTCTCAAGTGAAGCGCGTCATCCGCACCAACTATTCCAATCCGCCAACCCATGGCGGCGCCATCGTCGCAGCGGTGCTGGCCAGCCCGGAACTGCGCGCCATGTGGGAAGCCGAACTGGGCGGCATGCGCGGCCGCATTCGGGCGATGCGCAAGGGTCTGGTCGAAGGTTTGCGGGCGCAGGGAGTGCAGCAGGACTTCTCCTTCATCGAGCAGCAGCGCGGCATGTTCTCCTATTCCGGTCTGACGCCGCCACAGGTAGAGCGTCTGAAGACCGACTTTGGCATCTACGCCGTGGGTACCGGCCGCATCTGCGTCGCCGCGCTCAATTCGCGCAACATCGGCCAAGTTGCAGCAGCTATCGCGGCGGTGCTCAAGGGCTGAGCAGCCCTTGCCGTTAGCGGCGTTCGCTGCGCCCGGTCAACAGTTGAGGTTCGGCGAGGTTTCCGCCGACCGCTGCGGAAGCCCTTGCGCGCACCACCGGTCCTCTCAGTTCGAGGTCGAGCCTGCCCTTGAGCATCTCGCTGCGGTCGATATCGACGACACCCGTCGCCTGGAGTGCGCCGCCGTCAAGGCGCAGATTGTGCAGGTGGAGACCCAGTTCGTCGCGGCGCAGAGCCCCGGTGAGCCCATCGAAGCGCGTGTAACCTCCACGCGTCGGGCGTGTCGCGCGCAGGGCTTCCATAAGATCGAAGCGATTGAGCTGGCCGCGCCCGGCGGCGAACGCACCCTCGAAGTGCATACCGTCGCCCAGGCGCGAAAGATCGACCGCGTGGGCATCGAAGTGGAACTTGCCGCTGATCTCGCCATCGATCGAGAAACTGGAACTGATGGCCTTCGCCAACCTGTTCAAGCTTGTATGCCTCAGCGCCGCTTCGGCCACCAGCCGGGCCCCGTGCGACCAGTCCAAGGTCGCCGTCGCAGAGACGCTGCCGCCATAGAGCCCGGCCTCAAAGCTGTCCAGGCGCAGCCCGTCGGCACTGACGTCGCCATGCGCCTCCAGGGTTTCGAACACCAGGTCTGGCGCCAAAGGCAATTTGGCCGAGTTACCCGTGAGGATAAGGCTGTAACCCGAATTGCCAGGCGTCGCCTCCAGACGCAGGCCGCGCGCCTCATCGTGTAGCAGTATCTTCACCACGCGGCCGGCGGGACTCATCTGCATCTCGCCGCTCAGGCCATCGAGGCGGGCACCATCCAAATCCAAGCTCATCCGCTCGATGCTGGCTCGGCGCAGCGCGATGCTGCCACGATCCCCTGATGCTGCGGTAAACCAGCGCGCGCTGGATGCGATCCCCTGACGCCGCAGGCTTAGGTTCTCAAACTGTGCATGCTCGATCACCCAGTCTTTGCCAAAGAGGGATAGAGGCGCTGGGACCAAGCGTATCGCCCCGACCTGGCATCCGATACCGATGCCAACGCCGCCGAGCGTCAGATTGGGGTAAGGCTGAAGGCTGAAACCGATTTCGCTTATGGTCACCGGTTCACCCAAAGCGCTGCTCAGGCGCTGCTCGACCTCCTGCCGATAGCGCCCGTAGGGAAAGGAAACGATCAGCAGAAGCGCGCAGCCCGCCAGCAGCAAGAGGCTGACGACGCCGCGCGCCAGCCAGTTCTTCCTCTGCTTCGGCCCGCGGCGTATGGGCTTGAGTTTGACCGGCGCGAAATTGTCCTCCGCCGTGTTCACCTCGTAGGCGCGGAGAAATGCCCTCTCGTCGCGCCTGGCCTGGCGCCCGCGCGCCCATGCGGCACTGCGGTCACGCAAACGTTTCAGCCATGCCCCGCCCAGAGGGGCTGTACGTCGCCGGACCGTGGGGTTCGTTGGCGTGGAGTATCTGTCGACTGTTTCCTCGGCCCGCTCCGGAACCCAACTCTTCGCTACCAGGCGCAGACGCTCAAGCTCGGTCAGCGAACGCTCGACCAAGTCGCCATCGCCTATCTGCCGCTTCAGAGCGCCGACGTTCATCATGCCATCTACCCGTGCCAGTAGGGCGCGCAGATCACGATGCGCGAGTCGCTTACGCCTCTGTATCGTTGCCTCACCCGCCGCGGTCCTGACATAAATCCAGTGCTCCTCCATGGCGTCCTTCCTCTGTCGCCTCGCCTCTCCAAGGTTCGCGCCGGTCCGCTGCTATTGACGCAAGCGGGTGAACTGACTAACATGCGCGCCTCAACTCTTCCTCGATAGCTCAGTTGGTAGAGCGCCGGACTGTTAATCCGTAGGTCCCTGGTTCGAGCCCAGGTCGGGGAGCCAAAAGCCAAGCATTTAAGCCATCCTCCGGGATGGCTTTTTTGCCTTTCTGGGCTCTGTATATGTCCTTCGCGGTTCTGCATAGGTTTCTCGGCTCAGTGGTGGCGGATGTTCCCGGCGCCACAACAGAATCGCCGGCGCACGCTATCCAGGTATACGGATACCGGGCAAAAAAAAACAGGTGAATTTTCTGCACGGACGGTAACGCAACGAGTCCAGAAACCACGTGCCAAAATCTCCGCCACATATCGCCGCCTCCACAGCATCTATGACAATAGTATATTGCCAGACCGGGGAGGCCACAATTGGACGAAAGATATAGATCTATGGACTCGCGATAAGCTTTGATGCGGACCAAACAGTTCAGGATGTCATAAGGCTTTAGGCTCTGTCGAAGACGAGCTACGGCCACCGGCATGCGTTATCGGCGCTAGCATCCACACTGTGTTCTCGGCCGCCTTCCCTAATCACGTGGAGCGCGTGGTGGGAACGCGAGGATTTGAGCGCTTCCCTTCTGGACGAATCCCGTCGCTTCCTTTGACCCGCGCCCGGCAAGGAAATCCTCTTTCGTTCGAACGAAATCCTGCCAATTGTGGCTTAGGCAGAGAAAGCTGTCCCACATTAGCGCATACACCTTCACTGTTGCGCCCAACGGCGAACGTGACAACCGGCGCACGCTGTCAACACGGAACTGAAGCCCGGTCAGTCGGGGCTTGATTCTCTCCGGAGCACTAGCAATGAAGCTCTCTATCACTTCTCGGCGCAGTGCCTCGTATGCGACGGGATCAGCACGCGCGAGTTGCGACAGATCCTCGTGACTCGGAAGTTCTATCGCCTGACGCCCAGTCATCGAGCCTCCTCCACGGATTGCCTCACCGATTTGCCGACAACATCAGTTCCCGTAGAAATAGCTTCCCAGGAAGAGTCGAAAAAGAACTCTGCCCCCGGTTCGGGGAGGAAACACGTGTCGGCAGGAGAGCGAGGACGCGCACAAGCCTGGCGCAGGGGTTCGCTTGTCGTACTCAGCCCAGCCGTGAGGTCGCAGAGTCCATCAAGTGTGATCATGGTGTTCTCCAAACTGGGAATGCAATTTCAGCCTAGATAATCACACTAAATTAGTCAACTACTATCTTCTAGCGCCATGGACTTTGACCGGCATTTGGGCGGCTCCTTCTGTTGGGCCTGCTAGACATCAACACGGCCCGCAGGCGCCGGAGCATTTCCCAATGGCAGTCGTTCGGCTATTTGGTGCGCTTGGTTCATCTAGCGCTGTTTCAAAGACGTTCAAGATGTCATACGGCTTGTTATCGATGACAAGGCTGTGCCGATATATGGAAATGTCACGGGTGCGCAGACGCAGGCGTTCCCGCGTGCTGATTTCGACCACGTCTACCTGCTTTTCTGCGTCGCAGGTCTGTCGAAAAATGGGGCCGTACGTGGCCTTTTGTATGTAGATGAGTTGGTATTGTGGGATGCCCATGTCCATATCCTTCCGCTTGATTGATTCCCGACCGAATTCGCTCAGCCTTGCGCAGTCATGGCACGAATCAGCGCCAAGGCCTCTGCAGCACCCGGATACCTGACCTTCGCTGCCGTCCGCATCCAGTACTCGGCCTGGCTCGCGCTTTTGCGAACGCCCTGCCCGCTCAAATACATCATCGCCAGACGGTATTGGGCCGCCGGGACGCCGAGTATGGAGATATTCCGGTAAAGCCGGTAGGCTTCTGCGTAGTCGCCCCGGTTGTAGGCCGCATTGCCAATGGCGAGTTGTCTAGCGGCGTCGATGCTTACTGTTGCCTCCGTTCCAGCCGCAAACGGAGTTGAGTCGGCCACTGCGTCCGCCCCCGACTCAGCATATGCCGATACCGACAGGGCAAGGGAGAGGAGCAAGACAAATGCGCCGTGAGTGGCAGATTTCATGACGACACTCCTATTCATTCAATTGAGTGCCGGCCATGCAGGTGACGAAGTCGCATCCGACTTCGGATGCGGCGGCTGGCTGGCGTTGGACCTTTGGCCCGTTAGCCCCCTAGCTTTGCGTCACCGGCTTTCGCCGGGTTTGCCACGCGGTTGAGTAAGCCTATTTCAGCCGCGTACGATATGCACGATAGGATTATTGCGCACGAAGAAACAGGGGAATTTTCTGCATTCGCTGAACGCGACATGATCCCCACCAACGCGACCTGCTGCCGGCGTCCAGACCGAAACTGAGCGCCTTATTAGTTCTTCGGCAACGCCTGCAGATAGCCCGCCACGGCTTGCATCTCTTGATTGCTGCAGATGCGTGATCTGCTTCATCGGCGTCCCAGGGCGCCCCTCGGTTTCCTGGAATATGTGCAGTTGCTTCACCAGGTGATCCTGCTGCTGGCTGGCGAGTCTGGGCATGGTCGCGATGCCCTCCGCCTTGGCGCCATGGCAAGCCATGCAGGGAGGGGTCTCCTTGGCCGGCACCCCCTTCTCGTAGATCTGCTTGCCCGCGGCGAGCAGTGGCGCGTCGACCGGGGCGTTGGCCTGTGGAATCTGCTTGGCGAAATAGTCGGCCAGTCCCTTGATCTGATCGTCGGTGAGTTTGCGGCTGATGCCCCACATATACTCGGGGCCGGGCGGGTCCGAGCCCTGATGGCTTCTGAAGTGCTCCAGTTGGGCCACGAGGTAGCCAGCTTGCTGACCGGCAAGCCGCGGGAAGTTGGGCGATACGGAATTGCCGTCGATCCCGTGGCAGATCGAGCAGACCTGCACGGCGGTCGTTGCCGGCGGAACGTTCGGGTTGGCGAGGTCGCGCGAGCGCTCGATGTTGGAACAGCCGCTCGCTATAGCCAGTATGGCCAGAACCGACAACAGGGAAGTACATTTCATCTTTATTCTCCGAGTATCCCGTCTTTCGCTCCGGGTCGCGTCAGCTTCTTTGCGGACTAGGGCTTGCATGGAGAACTCAACTCAGTAGGCAAACCAGACGTAGCCGAACAAGGTGTTGTTGTCCTTCGCGTTGCGCCCAAAGCCGTCGTAGTTGGTCGAGGCGCCATTGAATTTGTTGTAGGCGGTGTATTGCGCGCCGACGCGGACATACTGTATCGGCGTCCAGAACACTTCGTAGGTCATGCCCCACATGCCAGGGTTGCCCGACAGGTTGCCCGTCACTCGAGTCGACGCGATCCCTGTTTCATTGGGATCGGTGGAGGTCATTTGTTGCAGGCTGTCGTAGCCTGAACTTTGGTTCAGCGTGTTCGTCGTACCGCTGCGATCGAAGTAGGCCAGGCTGCCGCCGTATTTGACCTGATAGACATCAGGTCAGCTTGGCCCGAAATATGTTGGTCATGTCGGATGAATTGACAGCAGCCACGGGGCTTATCCCATCGCCGAGAAAATACGGAGGGGCCGCGCCGGTGAGGGTATTGGCCGAATAGTTCTGCGTTTGCCGCATGTAGGCAGCTGTGCCGTTCTAGCGCGTCTGTATACATAAAAGTTAAGGGTAGGTTCTTTCGATGACATTGAGCTGACATTGCACATCCATACTCTGTTGATCAAGGGGACCGTGCGGACGGTCCACCGCCTTTGGCATCGCAACATATTTGCCCCCGTTCCCCGGCAAATGAACCTGGCAACCCGAGGCAATTGGAGTAAAGTCAAAAAATCGGGATTTACGTGGAGGCGTCGCGTGGAGCAGTTCGCCGGTGGCGATCATGGTTGAATGCCTGCAGCTCCACAATCGCTGGGGCGTCGAGCGCTGGCAGGCGGTCGGCGTACCGTCGGACTTCGACTCCGCTGGAGATGCCGCGCCGCGACGGGCGTATGCCGACTTTGCGGCATACATCCTGCGCTCGCATCGGGAGAACCTGACGCTGGAGAGCAGACACGTATGAGCCATCCACCCGGCCGCCCGAAGGATGGCTCGCTCCCGCCTGGCGGGACGGCGCGCAGCGCCAAGGGTGCCCCAATGAGCCAGCCGGTTTATTCGATTGCAATAATCATGGAGCGGTGCGCGCTCGCCAATCGCTGGCAAGCGCAAACCTGGGAGGCCATCGGCATCATTCCGGATCCCGGCGACGCCGTAACGCCGCGCAGGTTGTTGCAAGGCGATGGACGTGCACAATGGTTGCACGGCGGCTTCGAACTGGAGCTCCATCGCGACGAAGCCGAAAACTACTACCTCAACCTGTCGGCGCCGCAACCCTGCGTATTTATCACCTGGCGTATGGAGGAGGAATTGGCCGTGCCGAAATTCGTCACGGTCAGCTATGGTGAAGCGGCGCGTTTCATGGACGCGAACGAACAGGTGGATACGGTACCAATGCCGCGCGACATGTGCGACTGGCTGGGTGAGTTCGTGAACAACAACTACCGGCCGGAAGCGAAGAAACGCAGCCGCCCGCCGTCGTTCAAGGGGGCGAAGAGAGATTGATGAGCGTGGACGACAAGGAACCCTTCCTCTCGCGCTGGTCGAGACGCAAGCTGGAGGCGAAAGAGCATGCGCCCGCCAGCGCCTCAACGGCGGCCGGGCTGCCCGCTGACGCTCCTGCCACACCACTTGAGCCCGCGCCCGCACCCGCGACGGAACCGGCGGCGCAGGGAGCGCCGCACGACGTCAGCCCCGCGTACCGGCAATTCTTCGACCCGCAGGTGGACGAAAAGCTGCGTCACACGGCTTTGAGAAAATTGTTCAGCGATCCGCACTTCAAGGTCATGGACGGCCTGGACACCTACATCGACGACTACTCCCTACCCGATCCCATTCCAGAGGCGATACTGCGGCAACTGAATCAGGCGAAGGCGCTGCTTCTGTTCGACGAAGAGAAGAAGACAGCCGCGGGCGCCGGCAATGAAGCAGCCGCTGCTGCTTCGTCGGTAGAAGCAGCGAACACGACCACGCCGCTGCAAGCGGCGGCAGCAGGCGCGTCCGCTCAGGATGCAGTCGCCGCGACGCCTAGCGCCGCTGCGCCGCCGGCGGAGGGCAGCAGAAATGACTAGCGAGAAGTTTTTGTTAGCTTGTAGTATAGGCCTACGCTGGAGGAGCCCAGGCGCGCCGGGCTGCGCAGATAACTCATTTTGAGAACGATGTCAGCAGACAAGACCGTCACGCTGTGCAATTGCAACCGGACCATGGCGCTGGACGCCAAAGGCCTGGCTCGTGCCCTGGGATTGCGCTCGCCCATCACCATCCATAGCGAATTATGCCGGCGCGAAGTCGCTGCTTTCAACGCCACCCTGCAAGGCGGCGAATGCCTGGTGGCCTGTACCCAGGAGGCGCCGCTGTTCGCCGAACTCGCAGAGCATTGCAGCACCAAGGCCGAACTCAAGTTCGTCAATATCCGCGAGACCGCCGGCTGGTCGGGGGAATCCCGGCAGGCCACGCCGAAAATCGCCGCCCTGCTCGCCATGGCGATGTTGCCGGAGCCCGAGCCGGTGCCGGGCGTCAGCTACCGCTCGGGCGGGCAGTTGCTCATCATCGGCCCGGCAGATGCGGCGGTGCAGTGGGCCGAGCGGCTCAAGGATCGGCTCGAAGTCAGCGTGCTCGTGACCAATGGCGCGGGTGCCGAGCTTGCGGCGGTGCGCAGCTATCCGGTCTGGTCGGGAAAGCTGAAGTCGGTCAGCGGCTATCTCGGCGCGTTCAAAATCAGCTGGGAGCAGGTCAATCCCATCGACCTGGATGCGTGCACGCGCTGCAATGCCTGCATTCACGCTTGCCCGGCGCAGGCGATCGATTTTAGCTACCAGATCGATCTGGACAAATGCGGGTCGCACCGCGCCTGCGTCAAAGCCTGCGGCGACGTCGGCGCCATCGACTTTGCGCGCACCGAGCGCGCGCGCAGCGAAAGCTTCGATCTTGTGCTCGATCTCGGCGCCGAGCCCAGCATCAAGCTGGCGCAGCCGCCGCAGGGCTACCTCGCGCCGGGTCGCGACCCGCTGGTGCAGGCGCTGGCCGCAGCAGAGCTGGCACAACTGGTGGGCGAGTTCGAGAAGCCGAGATTCTTCGCCTACAACGCCAAACTCTGCGCGCACAGCCGATCTGCCAAAGCAGGCTGCAACAATTGCCTCGATACCTGTTCCACCGGGGCGATTTCGGCGGATGGCGACGGGGTGAAGGTGGAGCCGCACCTGTGCATGGGCTGCGGCGGCTGTGCCACGGTGTGTCCGTCGGGGGCGATGACCCATGTCTATCCGCGCGTGTCCGAACTGGGCCGGCGGCTGAAGGTCTTGCTCGCCACCTATCGCCGGGCGGGCGGAAAAGACGCGTGCATCCTCTTCCACAATGCGGGGACGTGGGATCTGCTTGCCAGGCTCGGCCGCCGCGCGCAGCCGGGCAAGAGCGGCGGGCTGCCGGCGCGCGTGATTCCGCTGGAGGTCCATAGTGTCGCCGCACTCGGCATGGATACGCTGCTCGGCGCGCTCGCCTATGGCGCCAGCCAGGTCGTGCTGCTGGCGAGCGGGCAAGAGGCCGATGAATACGCCGCTGCGGTGGAAAAACAAATGCGTCATGCGCAAACCGTAGTCAGCGCGTTGGGCTATGGCGGCGCGCACTTCAAGCTGCTGGCGAGTCAAGACGCAGTCGCGCTCGAGCAGGAAGTCTGGGCGCTGGCGCCGGCCAAGAGCGTTGCCGAAGCGGCGACCTTCAACCTGAGCCAGGAAAAACGCACCACGCTCGAATTCGCGATCCAGCACCTGGCGGCCCTTGCCCCGACGCCGCAAGAGGAAATCGCGCTGGAACCAGGGGCGCCATGGGGTGCGGTCAAGGTCAACCGCGAGACCTGCACCCTGTGCATGGCCTGCGTCGGCGCCTGTCCGGCCTCGGCCCTGGTCGATGGCCGCGACCAGCCCATGCTCAAGTTCATCGAGCGCAATTGCGTGCAGTGCGGCCTGTGCGTCAGCACCTGCCCGGAGACGGCGATCACCCTGGCGCCGCGCCTGCTGCTTGCGCCGCAGGCGAAGCGGGACCAGATGCTGCACGAGGCGGTGCCCTTCAACTGCGTGCGCTGCGGCCAGCCTTTCGGCAACAAGCAGATGATAGACAACATGCTGAGCAAGCTGGGCACGCACGCCATGTTTTCCGGGGGCGGCCTCGCACGGTTGCAGATGTGCGCCGATTGCCGCGTCATCGACATGATGGAAAACAAGAGCGAACAGACCCTCGTTGGCAGCAAATCATGAACGCCCACCTCATTTCGCCCGAACTCACCGCCGCCGTGTTACCGGAAGACCGCGCGCGCGCCGATTTCTACGCCGTGATTGCGCGCCTGTTCTATGCCGGGCCGGATGCCGGTCTGCTCGCTGCCATTGCGGGTGCGGACGAAATCGCCGCTGAAACCGAGAATGTTTCTCTGGCTCAAGCCTGGAAGTCCCTGATCGCCGCTGCTGCGGCGATGGATGCGCAGGCGGCGCAGGAGGAGCACGACAAGGTATTCGTCGGTACCGGCAAAGCCGAGGTAACGCCTTATGCATCACACTATCTCGCGCAATCGATGAAAGAAAACGTGCTGGTACGGCTGCGTGCCGAGCTCGCTGCAATGGGCTTGGAGCGTGGCAGGGGCGCGGCGGAATACGAAGATCACTTTTCCGCCCTGTGCGAGGTGATGCGCCACCTCATCCATCTCGGTTCCGGCGATGTTGCAGTGCAAAAGGAAAAGGTGTTCTTTTTGCAGTATCTTGTTCCCTGTTATGCGAGTTTCTGCAATTCGGTGACGGCTTCTCCCAATACCAATTTTTACAGACACGTGGCGCGATTCACCCAGGCATTTCTGGAAGTGGAAACCGAATCCTTCGACGTAGCCCAATAGGGTTGCTTTCTTTCGAGGAGCCAAAAATGAGTGACAACAAAGCCAAAGTGAGCCGCAGGAATTTCCTGCTTGCGCTCGGTGCAGGCGGCGCTGCCGGCGGCGCCGCAATTGTCGCGCGGAGTGTACGGAGTGTGGCGCAAGCGCAGCCGGTCGCGACCGGAGATGACAAGAAGAGCACCAAGGGCTACCACGCCTCCGCGCACATCCGCAATTACTATAGAACCGCCAAGGTTTGAGGAGACGCCATGTTACTCACCCGGAAGTCCGCAACCGCGCCCTCGGCGCAGAACCGCCTGGCCAGAGGCCTCGCCGGCATGCTGGCGAAGACCATAGACCGCCGCACCTTTCTCAAGCGCTCCGGCGTGGCCGCAGGCGCGGGCGCTTTTGCGAGCCAGTTGCCTTTCAACATGATAGCCAAGGCCGAGGCCGCAAGCGAGGCAAAGGACGGCGGCAAGGTCGAAGTCAAACGCACGGTGTGCACGCACTGTTCGGTCGGCTGCGCCATCGACGCCGTGGTGCACAACGGCGTGTGGGTGCGGCAGGAACCGGTGTTCGATTCGCCGCTCAACCTGGGCGCGCATTGCGCCAAGGGCGCATCGGTGCGCGAGCACGGCATGACCGAGCACTCGCACCGCCTCAAGTATCCGATGAAGCTGGAGAACGGCAAGTACAAGCGGATCTCCTGGGAGCAGGCGATCAACGAGGTCGGCGACAAACTGCTGGTGATCAGGAAGGAGAGCGGTCCGGACGCGACTTTCTGGGTCGGATCGAGCAAGCACAACAACGAGCAGTCCTACCTGCTGTGCAAGTGGGTGCGCCTGTTCGGCACCAACAATACCGACCACCAGGCGCGCATCTGCCACTCGACCACGGTCGCCGGCGTCGCCAACACCTGGGGCTACGGCGCCATGACCAACTCCTACAACGACATGCAGAACGCCAAGGCGATCTGGTTCATGGGCTCGAACGCGGCCGAGGCGCACCCGGTGTCGATGCTGCACATCCTGCACGCCAAGGAGACAGGCACCAAGATCATCGTTGCCGACCCGCGTTTCACGCGCACGGCAGCCAAGGCCGACCACTACGTGCGCATCCGCTCCGGTACCGATGTCGCGGTGATTTGGAGCGTCCTCTACCACGTGTTCAAGAACGGCTGGGAGGACAAGCAGTACATCCACGACCGCGTCTATGGCATGGACAAGGTCAGGGAAGAGGTGATGAAGTGGACGCCTGAGCGGGCCAAAGAAGTCACCGGCATCGCGGAGGAGGATCTCTACAAGATCGCCGAGACCATGGCCAAGAACCGGCCTTCCAGCATCGTCTGGTGCATGGGGCAGACCCAGCACACCATAGGCAACGCCATGGTGCGCGCCTTCTGCGTCTTCCAGCTCGCCCTGGGCAACATCGGCGTCATGGGGGGCGGAGCGAATATCTTCCGCGGCCACGACAACGTGCAGGGCGCGACCGACATCGGCCCGAATCCGGATTCGCTGCCGGGCTACTACGGCGTGGCGCCGGGCGCATTCGCGCACTGGGCGCGGGTATGGAACATCGATCTGGAGTGGCTGAAGAAGCAGTACGCCTCCCCGGAGATGATGACCAAACCCGGCATGACGGTGTCGCGCTGGATCGATGGCGTGATGGAGAAAAACGAGCTGATCGATCAGGATTCCAACCTGCGCGCGCTGGTCTTCTGGGGTCACGCGCCCAACAGCCAGTCGCGCGGCAAGGAAATGGTCGAGGCGATGAAAAAACTCGACTTGCTGGTGGTGATCGATCCGTATCCGTCGGCGACCGCGGCGATGGCGGCGATGGTCAGGAAAGACGGCGTGTACCTGCTGCCGGCGGCGACGCAGTACGAGACCTCGGGCAGCGTTACCGCCTCCAACCGCTCGCTGCAATGGCGGGAGAAGGTGATCGAGCCGCTGTTCGAAGCCAAGCCCGACCAGACCATCATGTACCTGCTTGCCAAGAAGTTCGGTTTTGCCGACCAGTTGGTCGGTAAAAAAGACGGCAAGCAGAACATCCGGGTGGTGAACGACGAGCCGGTGATCGAGGACATCACGCGCGAGTTCAACCGCGGCGCTTGGACCATAGGCTATACCGGCCAGAGTCCCGAGCGGCTGAAACTGCACATGAAGAACATGCACACCTTCGACGTGAAGACCCTGCGCGCCAAGGGCGGCCCCTGCGATGGCGAGTACTACGGCCTGCCCTGGCCTTGCTACGGCACCCCGGAGATGAAACATCCGGGCTCGCCCAACCTCTACGACACATCCAAACACGTGATGGACGGAGGCGGGAATTTCCGCGCCAACTTCGGCGTGGAGAAGGACGGCGTCAACCTGCTGGCCGAGGACGGCTCGCACTCCAAGGGCGCCGAGCTCACCACCGGCTATCCGGAATTCGACCACGTGCTGCTGAAGAAGCTGGGCTGGTGGGACGACCTGACCGAGGCGGAGAAGCAGGAGGCGGAAGGCAAGAACTGGAAGACCGACCTCTCCGGCGGCATCCAGCGCGTCGTGATGAAAGTGCACGGCTGCCATTTCTGGGGCAACGCCAAGGCGCGCGCCGTGGTGTGGAACTTCCCCGACGGCGTGCCGCTGCACCGCGAGCCGCTGTATTCACCGCGTCCGGACCTGATCGAGAAGTATCCGACCCACGACGACAAGAAAGCCTTCTGGCGCCTGCCGACGCTGTTCAAGTCGGTGCAGGAGAAGAACAAGAACATCTCCAAGGAATTCCCGCTGATCATGACCAGCGGCCGCCTGGTCGAATACGAAGGCGGCGGCGAGGAGACCCGCTCCAACCCCTGGCTGGCCGAACTGCAGCAGAACATGTTCGTCGAGATCAATCCCAAGTCGGCCAACGATCGCGGCATCCGCAACAACGATTACGTCTGGGTGAAAACGCCGACGGGAGCCCAGCTCAAGGTCATGGCGCAGGTCACGGAACGGGTGGGTCCGGACACGGTATTCCTGCCGTTTCACTTCTCCGGCTGGTGGATGGGCAAGGACATGCTCGAGTACTACCCGGAGGGCGCGGCGCCGATCGTGCGCGGCGAGGCGGTCAACACCGCCACCACCTACGGCTACGACGCGGTGACGATGATGCAGGAAACCAAGACCACCCTGTGCCAGATCGAGAAATTTCAAGGATAAGGGGAGATCATCATGGCCAGAATGAAATTCCTCTGTGACACCGAGCGCTGCATCGAGTGCAATGGTTGTGTCACTGCCTGCAAGCAGGAGAACGAGGTGCCCTGGGGTGTGAACCGGCGCCGCGTGGTCACGATCAACGACGGTGTGCCCGGGGAGAAATCGCTCTCGGTCGCCTGCATGCACTGCACGGATGCACCGTGCATGGCGGTGTGCCCGGTGGACTGCTTCTACCACACCGAGGAAGGCCTGGTGCTGCACGACAAGGACCTGTGCATCGGTTGCGGCTACTGCTTCTATGCCTGCCCGTTCGGCGCGCCGCAGTTCCCGCAGGCGGGCGCGTTCGGCATGCGCGGCAAGATGGACAAGTGCACTTTCTGCGCCGGCGGCCCGGAGAAGGACAACTCCAAGGAAGAGTTCGCCAAGTACGGCTCGAACCGCCTGGCGCAGGGCAAGCTTCCCGCCTGCGCCGAGATGTGTTCGACCAAGGCGCTCCTGGGCGGCGACGGCGACGTCGTCGCCGACATCTTCCGCAATCGCGCGCTGAAGCGCGGCAAGGGGTCGGAAGTGTGGGGCTGGGGCACGGCCTACGGCAAACCCGACAATCCGCAGCCGGCACCGAACGGAGGCAAATCATGATCAGCGCACGCAAGCTCGTCATCGCCGGTGCCGCGCTCATCGCCGTCGCCGCCATGAGCGGTTGCGGTGAAAAGGAACAGGTGGTCGCGTATCAGCAAGGCAGGTACCAGGGCAAAGCCGATACCAAGCCCTGGGAGAGCGATCCCGGGGCCAGCGTCTACACCACCTCCAAATGGAAAGCGGGCGACAAGAGCGGCTGGGAGACCGCGCTCAAGTCGCGCAACCAGAACCAGAACGAATACACGCGTGCCGAATAAGGAGGCGCTATGCGATCCATTCTTTCAGGCGTCCGGTATGTTCTCCTGGGACTGATGCTGTTCCTGCCCTTGCTCGGGGGGACGGCCCGGGCGCAGGCACAGCAGGACACCCAGGCACAACGCCAACAGGTGCAGCCGGGCAACAACGCTCCGGTGTGGCGCGAAGTGCGCTCCGGCAAGGAAGAGCAGACGACGGTCAAGGGGCGCGAGACCGGCGTTCTGATCCAGGCAGAAGGCGAGACCTGGCGCAAGCTGCGCAACGGCCCGATTAGCCTATACGGTGGCTGGCTGCTGGTGCTGGTGTTGATCGCACTTGCCCTGTTCTATAAGTGGCGCGGGCCGCTGGGCTTGCACAGCCCGCCCACGGGCAAATTGATCGAGCGCTACTCCAGCTTCGAGCGGATGGCACACTGGGCCATGGCGATCAGCTTTTGCATTCTCGCCGTCAGCGGCCTGACCCTGCTGTTCGGCAAATACGTGCTGTTGCCCTTGCTCGGCCACACGCTGTTCAGCTGGCTGGCGGCGTTGGGGAAAGCCCTGCACAACTTCGTCGGGCCGCTTTTCCTGCTAAGCATCGCGGTGTCCGCGGTGACGTTCATTCGCGACAATCTTCCGCGCGCCTACGATATCCCCTGGTTGGCCAAGATCGGCGGGGCGTTTTCCGGGGAAATTGTGCCCTCGGGCCGCTTCAACGCCGGCGAGAAAATCTGGTTCTGGGGTGGAATGCTAGGCCTGGGCACGGTGTCCTGCGCGAGCGGCCTGGTGCTGGATTTCCCCAACTTTGATCAGACGCGGGTGCTGATGATGCTCGCCAACATCGTGCATGTCATCGCCGCGCTCCTGTTCATCGCCTTTTCTTTTGCCCACATCTATCTGGGCACTGTGGGCACGACCGGCACCTACGAGGGAATGCGCAACGGCTACGTGGACGAAACCTGGGCGCGCGAACACGCGCAATACTGGTACGAAGACGTCAAGGCCGGCAGGAGAGCGC
>Ga0172380_10004667_pt1 | contig 17358 bp, 14 predicted proteins | sample Leawe162metaG_FD_119747 | JGI IMG/M metagenome (GOLD analysis project Ga0172380, IMG submission 119747) | Leachate microbial communities from a municipal landfill in Southern Ontario, Canada - Leachate well 162 metaG | ecosystem: Engineered > Solid waste > Landfill > Unclassified | place...
CGGGTTGTTTTTTGAACGATCCACCTTGCTTGCCAACTCCCTGCGGTTTGGCAGACTCCACTGACCTGCGACCGATCCATCGGTCAGGCCACAGGCGCCGCTGGCCAGGGTATTGGCTGAATTCAGGGCTGTTACCCATGTCTGCCGGCCGAAGCAGTTAGGGTTTTTAAGCCAGATCATTCCGGTCAGGTTGTCGCTGACGGTGCCGTTGTTGTTGTCGGTAAAACGCGGGGTCGGCCAGGGTGCTCCTTTCAGTGTGTCGCCGTCCTGTCCGGTGCCGGCGCATGCGATAGCGACGCCGTTTGAGTCGGAGCAGGCGGTCTGACCTGTTCGGGGGATTGCAACTGTAGCGGCGACTGCTGAATCCAGCATCAGTATTGATGTGAAGAGCAGGGTGTGAAGCAGAATTGTGCGTGCGTTTAACATGGCGATGCCTCCATTGTGGCAGTATTTTTAGATGGGCAATAATCTATAGTCCCGCACGAACGGGCCACACGTAATAACTGTAGAATTTCTTGTCATTGTATCCCACTCCGCTAGTATTCATATCGACATACCAGGCGGACATCGCGTTGCTGGAGAGGCTGCTGGACGACCAAAAGTTGCCTGTGACGCCGGTGAAGGGGTTGCCGGCCGGCAGAGCCGGGGTAAAGTGGGATATATCCAACAGGCTTTCCAGTTCATTGATGTTGGGCAAACGCCATTGACCGGCGATGGAACCGTCGCTCAAGCCAAGGCTGCCGCTTGCCAGGGTATTGGCCAGAGTCAGGGCCGATGCCCAGGGTTGTGCGCCAAAACTGTTGGCGTTTTTCAACCAGATGAGGCCGGTTAGATTGTCTGTGACCGTGCCGTTCAAATTGTCGGTAAAGCGTGGGATCGGCCAGGCAGCCCCTCTTTTCAAGTTTCCATCGTCACCGAATCCGTCGCTGAACGTTTGGCCGGTTTGCGGGAGTTGAATTGCGGTGGCGGGGCCGCCGCCCGTTGCAGTCGCGGTAAAGCCGGCGCCGGTTACATTCGCGCCGCTGACCGTGACGGATTGACTGGCAGGAGTGAAGGTATAGCCGGTCATACTCGGTGTGATTGTATAGCTGCCGTTCTGGGCGCCACTGAAGGTGAAAGTGCCGCTGGCGTTGGTGGTTGTCGTGGTCGATCCGTTGCCGGAAAGGGCGACGGTGACGCCGGCTAAGGCAGTGCCGCCAGTGGTGATCGTGCCTGAAATAGTGTAGGTGTTGGCCGGGATGGCAGTTGCGGTAAAGCTGGCGCCGGTTACATTCGCGCCACTGACCGTGACGGATTGACTGGCAGGGGTGAAGGTATAGCCGGTCATACCGGGTGTAATCGTATAGCTGCCGTTTTGAGCGCCACTGAAGGTGTAATTGCCGCTGGTGTCGGTGGTTGTCGTGGTCGATCCGCTGCCGGAAAGAGTGACGGTGACGCTGGACAATCCAGCGTTATTAGCGGTAACAGTGCCTGTTATGGTATAGCTTGTGACACCTCCACCTCCTGAATCCGTGCCGCCGCCTGAACCGCCGCCGCAGCCGGACATGACCATGAGCATTGTTATCATCAAGGCTTGAAAAATGAACTTTTCATGGATTCGCATAGTCATTCTCCTTTTAATGTCGATCGTTTAAGGTGTGACACACCTATTCATTGCGAATAGTCCTGTCTTGAAATCGCTGCTTCCGGATGCAGTTCGATTGTTTGTTACTGTATGACCCATTCGCTTCTGGGCAGCAGGGCCGGGTCTGCCCCCGGGCCGAGTTGAATGATATAGCATCCCTTGGAGGCAAAGCGCTGTCCCGGCCCAAAGCTGAGTCTCTCATAATCACGCACGGTCAGGTCCATCTGCATACTCATGATATCCAGCAGATGATCCCGGTACAGGTCGTCATAGAGCAAATTGAGCCCGCGCAGGGTTGTCTGTTTCAGTACGGTGGTGCTGCGCGACGTAATTCTGCGGTCGCCAAAATCTCTTGCGCCGGTCAGGAGCGGGACCTTGGCGTCAAAGCCGCCATTCTTGGAGCCGACATAGGGTGTCAGGCGGTAGGGATAGCTGATGTACACTTTGTTGCGAACGTCTTCAGCAAGCGTTGCTGTTTTGTTGCCCAGATAACCCGAGGAAACGAAGATAATCCCGGATGACGGGAGTCGGCTGGCGAGTTTTGGCAGGTGCGGCAGCAGCTCTGCATCCGTCCAGAGCAGCAACACGCCCGGTTTGTGTGTCTTCAAAATTTTAGCCATCCCGGTCTGGTCACGGAGCTGCTTATCAGTAAGAGTCAGGGTGGTTACGGCGGGACGTTCCAGCTCATTCCAGCTCTTCTGAAAACCGGCCGCCAGGGCTCTGCCGGTCGGAGAGTCCTGAACAATCTGGAGGATGGAGGGCTCAGTGCGAAGAATGTCCGACCGGTTGAGATAGCGCGCGACCGCTTCTCCTTCCTGGGCAAACCCCTTGTTGAAATAAAACGTGTACCATCCGGTTTCGGAAAGTACCGGAAATTCGGTAATAGGGAAAAGGCAGGGAATCTGCCCGGTCTCACAGAATTCGTGGATGGGGCGCCACTCTCTGTTGGAAATGCCCCCGAGTACGGCAAAAACCGGTTTTGCTGCGTAGTATGCGGCAAGTTGGGTGTGCCAGTTTTCGGGGGGGCCTTTCAATTCCCAGATATCCAGCGATGCCTGGCGAAAGGCATATTTCATATCCGCGGTAGGAGTATAGCCGAATTTTATGAAGTCATTATACATGCCCATCTGCTGATTTTTCTGGGCAATAAATTTCTGTAGAGGCTCCAGCATTGCCTGACGATCTTCCTGGTTGACATCGTCGGTGATGATTGTTGCAAATCTGAATTCGCTTTTTCCGGCTCCGGGAGAAGGGTCTGAGGAGAGCGCCTCCAGGTAGCTGATCATGATCGACAGGTCCCGGTCCGTCAGCGGATAGCGCGGCATGACATCATTAAAAACCTGTCCTGCGGGATCGGTGCCGAAGCGCAGGGCGGTTGCCAGGCTTTCGCGGGTGTAGGCGGGTCGCTCCTGTACGGTTTTGGCATATATGTAGCGACCGGCTTGATCCGAAATGTCGCCCAGGGATGGGGGGCGGCGATATGGTTTGTAGAGTTTGTTTCCGGTTGTTGGCGGAGTGACGACTCCTCCCTCGAAAGAGCCGAGTCCGGCACGGAGATGGCAGCTGGAACAGGAAAAAGCGCTGCTGTCAACTTCCACATCTCCTCTGATGAAGGCGGGCATTGGGGCGCCGGATGGCAGTATTCCCTCACGGTACATGCGAGCGCCCAGGCGCATGATTTCTGCTTTAGAGAGGTCAGCCGGAGGCGGGGGGGCAGCCTGAAGCGTCGTTACACTGAGTACGCCAACGAGAGCAACATGTGCAGCAAACCCGAATAGTACATGAACGTTTGAGAAAAAGTGTTTCATTGTATTCTTCCTGCTTCCGGATGTATGAAGTTTATTTTCCCGCCACTCCCTTGTATTCATCCATAAATTCACGGGAGCTCATGATGCCGAATAACCTGACCCAACTGCCGTCTCTTGGATTGCGGATCAGGTTCAACGGATAGTGTGTCATTTTGTCAGGTATGTATGCATTAAACCCTTTCATAGTTGCATCGATGTCGGCCCGGTTACCGGTCAGGAAATCCCAGCCCGGTTTGGCCCGATAACGTTTCAGGTACTCTTTCATTACCTTGGGGGTGTCGTTTTCCGGGTCGATTGTGATTGACACCAATCGGACATTCGTGCCCGAGACGGCAAGTTTGTTCTGCAGATTGATAAAACCGGCCGAAAGTACCGGGCAGATCGTTGTGCAGGTACCATAGATGAAGTCTACAACAACCGGCGTAGTTCCTTGCAACAGTGACTGGAGCCGCACCTTTTTGCCGTCCTGATTGACCAGAACAACATCAGGGATGGTGTACTTCTCGACAGTACGTTTATATTTTCCGCTTGCGGCCTGAACTGAAGTGGCTGACAAGGCTACTGCAGTGAGGACGATCAGAAAGAACGATATGATTGTCTTAAACGTATTTTTCATCGTGGAGAATCTCCAAGAGTGTTTTGACGTGGTTATCTATTTTTTTACCGGATCTGCCGGTTTTGCCGGTGTAGCGTTGACAGGTTTTGCCGGTGTAGCGTTGACAGGTTTTACTGGTGTGGTGTTGACAGGTTTTGCTGGTGCACCCGACTTGAATTCCAGAAGTTCCACTTCAAATGCCAGAGTGGCACCCGGCAGAATCTGTTCTCCGGCACCGTTGTCTCCGTACGCAAGGTTGGCCGGACAGACGAACTTTGCCTTTCCGCCCGGTTTCATTTTCTGAACACCTTCGGTCCAGCACTTGATGACGTTGTCGAGTTTGAATTCCAGCGGTTTGCCGCGTTTGTAAGAACTGTCAAATTCTTTGCCGTCAACCAGCGTGCCGCGATAATTGACTTTCACAACATCATCGGCTTTGGGTGATTCTCCCTTTCCTTCAGCAAGTGAGGTATAGACCATGCCGGAAGCGGTTTTTACTGCTCCTTTCTCCCTGGCTGCTTTCTCCAGAAAATCCTTGCCTGCCCCGACCTGTTTTTCTCCCAGTATTTTGCGGCGAGTTTTGGCTAGTTCCTGTATTTTGCCGATATAGGAAGGTAATTCTATGGCGCTCTTTTTTCCCGCCTGGGCATCCGTCAATCCCAGCTTGACATACTCGAATTCTGCCGGGGTAAGGTCGAAAACCGACAGTGAGCGTGCAACGGAAAGACCGACCGCATACAATGTTTTCTGCTCTTCCGTCATTGCGGGAGGTTCTGCTGCGTACAGTGTCGTGCCGGTCAGCAGTAGTGCGACCAGGCTGGTCACTCTCGTGAAATATTTTACGTTACGCGACGTGGTGGTTACATTCATTAGTACATCCTCCAGTGGTGAATTTTATTTTCAGCTCATTAGATACTGCCAAAGATCATCATGCTATGAAATATGGTCAATGGCTGGCTCTTTATTAGAATCGTATTTCCTCGTCTTCATCTGCTGCCAGATGCAATGTTCTTAACAGCGACAAAATCATTGAAGGATTCACCGGTTTTTCAAAATAGCGGTATGCGCCGAGTTCGTGGGCAGTCTTTTTCAATTCGTCACTGCCATAACCGGTTACAAGAATCACTTTTGCCTGCGGCTGGGCTTTTCGTACTACTGACATAAAATATACGCCGTCTTCATTTTCGGAGCCTGCAAAACGAACATCAGAAATAACGGCAAAGTAATCAGTCCTACTCAAATGAGCAATTCCAGCCTCAACGTGTTCACATATATCAAAACCAAAGCGTTCGCTTTCAAGCAGTTTTCGGTATGCAAAACAGATTGCAGGTTCATCATCTACGATTAAAACCCGGTGGGTTTCCGTTTCCCTGTTGTTGCTCGATGCCGAAGCGTGTTGGATCTCGTGAGAAGTCATGATGACCTTATCATCAAGAATCGTGCCGATGCTGGTTTGATATTTGATGCTTGGAAAATAGAGGGGTTAGGGGATTAAATAAGACTTGTGTTGTCTTTAATTGAGAAATTTGTCTCAAAACGAGACGGAAGGGTTGGAATTAATCGGTAAACTTGAACATGCGACAACATGATTTTACAGTACACTCCACCTGTTGCTGTCACCGGTGGAGTGTACTGCGATTACAATAATGATCAGAACTGTGAGCCGCTGGTGCCGCCGGTAGAACCGGTGGCATTTGTAATCCTGGGATCAACAATAAACCAGCAGAAATCCGAAGTCGAAACAGTAACAATTTTGTTGCCGTCGGCATCAACAGAGTAAGTGCCGTAAAGCAATTGTGTCAACCCGTTATACTTAACGCTATATACGGGGACAGGGTTTGACAACGCCCTGTTTACGGGGATATTAACAGTGGCAGCTGTGCTTAGTGAAAATGAGTTTGCTCCTGAAATGGAAACATCCAATGCTCCGTATGAAGATTCTACCGTCAGCGGGGTTCCGGTAGACGATGTAATCCTCGGTACGCCTGCTCGTGCAGTGGTCGTGTTGTCCACAGGCGTAGACAGCGTTAACACTGGTGGGCTTGTTGTGCTAAAGCTAACGCCCGCCGGGGGTATAACAGTTGTGGCGCCGGGAATGATGAGAGCTACTACGGGCCTCGTGGCGCCGGTTTGAGCCGGTGCCGCAGCGGTAAGAGGCTGGGAAGCAACAGCAATTGACCCGGCTGGAGCGCTCGAAGGTGCGGCAGTAACTTGAGAGGGCGTTACGGCCGTGTTTTGTGATACCGTAGCCGGTGCAGGGCTGCTCTCGCTTTTTCTGCTTTCTCCACATCCGCTTGTAATCATGGCTGCCATAACCAGAGCGAGTCCGTAGTGATACATTGATGTTTTCATGGGTTCAGCCTCCTTGGAGTTGTTCTTGGGGTCATGATATTACCAGATGATCGTCTGCAGTATTATATACAGACAAACATCAGTGTCAAATCTATTATGTGATTTTATTTATATAACGCCAGTCCCGGAAAGTCATTTGTTGATCAGTTTAAGCCTCCGATAGAGCGTGGCTCGAGATAAGTTGAGGCATTTTGCAGTCTGATCTATGTCGCCTCCCATTTGATCGAGAACGGCCCTGATGTGGGCTTCTTCGACCTCCTGAACAGTGCGGTTGTTTGGAGAGGGAGGGTGAGGACGATTTTGCGCAAGGCTTGAAAATTGCGCCTGCCGAAGTTTCCCGCCGCGTGGAGTCAGCAGCAGGGCCCGCTCAAGAACATTTTTCAGTTCGCGGATGTTTCCGGGCCAGTGGTAGTCACGCAAGATGTTCATAACTTCGTCGGTAAGAACAGCCGAGGTTGAACCGAGTGCGTGCAGCAGATAATCGACCAGCGCCGGCAGGTCGTTCATGCGCTCTCTGAGCGGAGGGAGTGAAATTGTCATCATGTTGATCCGATACATGAGATCCTGACGAAACTCCCCTGAACCGACCAATGCATCCAGATCATGATGCGTTGCGCATATCAGGCGGAAATTACTTCTCAAAAGCTTTACATCGCCGAGTCTGCGGTAACTTTTATCTTCCAGTACCTTAAGGAACTGCGCTTGGACATCAATGCTCATGTCACCGATTTCGTCCAGAAACAGCGTGCCTCGATCGGCAATATCGAGCAATCCTTTCCGGTCCTGGTCGGCGGATGTGAAGGCGCCTCTGATATTTCCGAAAATTTCACGGGAGAGCATTTCTCCCCGCAATCCGGAGCAGTTCAGTTCCACGCATTCGTTTGCTGCTCGCGAGCTTTGCTGGTGAATCCACCGTGCGAGCATGCCCTTGCCGGTGCCGGTTTCACCGGTAAGAAGTACCGGAATATCGCTGGCTGCGGCAGCCAGCGCCAACTCATGGATCTCATGCATGGTTTTGTTTTCACCGATGAAAAACTCATCCTTTTTTTCGAGCCGTTTTCGAGCTGATTGCTGCTTCTTTAGAACGCCAATTTCGAGTGTTTTGCTCATGAAAACGGCCAGTGCGGCGTTGTCCACCGGTTTGGTCAGGAAATTGTCCGCTCCCCGCTGCATTGCCTCGACCGCCAAGGGGATGTCGCCTTCGCCGGTTATGACAATGATCGGGATACAGGGGTCATTTGCCCGTGCTGTCTCGATGAAATCAATGCCGTTTCCGTCAGGCAGGTTAATATCGAGAATAATGATGTCAAAGCGCCGTGCAGCAAGTGAAGCAGCGGCTTCAGCAAGGGTTGCCGCCTCGGCTATCTCATACCCTTCCTTGGAAAAATAGCGCACAAAGCCGAAACGGGTAGATGCATTGTCTTCAATTAACAGAACATTCGGTATCATTGTGTCTCCTCCCGGTAGATCGGGATGCGAACTTCCACGGTGCATCCTGGTGGCGGGTTGTTATTCCATATCTGCACGCTTCCTCCCATGTCTTCAACAAAGTGTTTCACGAGCGCCAGTCCGAGGCCTGTGCCCCCTTTGCGATCAGTATAGAATGGATCAAAAACGTGGCTGAGCTTTTCTTCAGGTATTCCGGTTCCCTGATCTCCTACCAGTACTATCGCCATGTTTTCAGGCTTGTTGCTGTCGCTGTGTATTATTTTCATCACAATGTTGTGATCTTCAGGGGTGTAATACCCGGCGTTTTCAAGAAGATTAAAGAATACCTGCTGCAGTTTGTGAGCATCAGCCAGGACCTGAAGCGATGTGTTGTTGTTGTCGGAGGTCAGAAGTCCCCGCCTGTTATGTGACATGCCGGTGGATTTCCAGAGATCGAGAGTTTCACGGCACAATTCATACAGTGCTACCGGCTGCAAATTTGCCGTCGGTATTGTTCGACCCAGGTCGAGGAGGTCGTTCATCAGGTGAACCAGGCGATTGACCTGCGTCCTGATATGGAGAATAAAGGGCTCGAATTCAGGGTTGGAGGCGACTTCATTTTCCCTGAACAGGGCCTCGGTTATGGTCAGAATGGCGTTCAACGGATTGCGGACTTCGTGGGCGACGCCGCCGGCAATCTGGCCGATCGCCTCAAGCCGCTTGGCGCTGAGAAGTTGCTGCTCGAGCTGTTTTCGTTCCTCGATTTCTGATCGAAGCAGCGAGTTGATTTCGGACAGATCGCTGGTCCGTTCAATAATCTGTCGCTCCAGTCTCGCGTGGATGCCCTGAAGCTCGGATTCGGCACTTTTTTGGACAGTAATGTCATAGCAACTGCCGATATAGCCGGCAAAATCACCATCCAAATCATAGTAAGGGCAGCCGTGGTCATTGATCCAGTGATAACTGCCGTCATGGAAGCGGAGGCGATATTCCATGGTAAATGCTTGTTGAGCTTGAAATGCTGCCGTGTAACATGCAATACACCGTTCCCGGTCATCCGGGTGGACCCCGTCCACCCATCCCTCTCCGATCTCCTCCTCCATCGTGCGACCGGTAAAGGCCAGCCATGTTTGATTGAAATAGTTGCACCGGCCATCGGTACCGGAACGCCAGATGAGGGAAGGGAAAATCTCCAGTAATTTCATGTGATAGTCGCGTGATCGGATCAGTGAATCTTCTGATTTCTGGAGTTCAATATTATGCTGTTGTTCAATTTCAAACATCTTGCGAAGAGTCTCGGCCCTTCGGCGGATTCCAAACAGGAACAGCCCCAGAATCATGGTGATAATTACGACGAACCCGATTAACGTTACCATCATGATGCTCTTTGAAAGCGGTGCCATGACCTCGCTCATATCGATTTTGGCAACCATCCCCCACCGGGTGCCCGGAATTACCCTGGTCGCGCAAAGAACCGGCGCGTTGCGATAATCGATCCCCTCAAAGCTCCCTTCCTGACCAAGGACTGCACGTGCCGCAGGCATGTTCTTATCAGCGAGGGGGCGCTCGAACGGTGTGGATGTCTTCTTGCGGTGTCGGAGCTCATTCAGGAACATGACCGAGTCCCCTTCACGTTTTACCAGGAGCGTTTCCGCAGTCGAACTGGATGTTGGCCAGGACTGGATGAGAGGGTAAAGCCGCTTGGTCGGATCGATATCAAGCACCAGCACGGCGACGCAACGAGAGTGTAAGCCGTCAAGATTCATGATCGGAATGGCGAGGTTTATATCAAAAGGCTTGCCGATATAGTCCCTGTGGAAATCCGACAATATTATTTCGTGCTCTTCGGCAGCTTCTTCAACCAGTTCGAGGTCGTGCTTTGATGGTGATAACTTCTGATTTGCGTTTGAAGTAATTATCACTCCATCAGGAGTAAAGAGACTCCCTTCATTGTATTCACCAAGGTCGATCAGGTTTGCCAGCCACCGATTGATTTCCCGGTGGATCGTGGCATTGTCCCTGCCTGCAAGGCAGGCATTGATGCGGTGGGCCATCATGGCGTTTGCGCGAATGGAGGTGCCTTCGGCAAATCTCTCCTTGCGCCATTGTACCAACTGAAATGTTTTAAGATCGGCAATGGTTGATAGTTCATTCTGCTTTTCGTTCAACAGAAACCGTTTCTGTTGCTGTATCAACCCGTATCCGGCAGTGGAAACTAGAGTGATAAAAACAATAATGGTGAGGATATACCAGGAGGAATCGGACCAGGCAGGTTTTTCAGGGGGTGAGATTTTCATGCGTGACAAAAGATCTCCGTTGAATGTCTGTATGTATGGCTATGCTGGTGAAAAAATATCAGGCTACCATTTCACACGGTTTTTTGTCCAATATATTGAGGAACTCTCCTGATAATAGTGAATAAACATGGTTGTCTGGCGGGGTTGCACGGTTGGGCGATTTCTGGTATGTTGGCAAAAATTATAATAACAGAAAAGAGGTGCGAACATGATACATAACGTATTACCGGTTACTCTTGTTGCTCTTGTTCTGAGTGGAGGTGTTGCTCTGGCGAATCAAATGCCCGGTCATATGGGGCATGAGCACACAATTGAAGCTTCAGCAGGATCAAACCATGCTGATGTTGTCAAATTTAAGGCCTGTCCGCACTGCGGCATGGATCGTGAGAAATTTGCGTACTCACGAATGCTGATTACCTATTCGGATGGTTCATCGGTCGGTGTGTGCAGCCTTCATTGTGCTGTCACCGAATTGAAAGCCAACAAAGTCAAATCAGTTAAAGTTGTCGAGGTTGCCGATGTTAATACAAAAATACTGGTTGACGCTGAAAAGGCGATCTGGGTGCTTGGCGGGAGCAGAAGAGGGGTCATGACACGGCTCGCGAAATGGGCTTTTGCAAAAAAGGATGACGCACAAGTATTTATCAAAAAGAACGGCGGCAGAGTGGCTACCTACAAGGAAGCAGTTGCTCTGGCCGAGAAAGATTGAAATAGAGTGGAGAACCCATGAACCGTATCCTCGCGGCGGTTGTCCTGACATGCCTCATAGCGGTGGTGACAGTCCTGGCTGCCGACAAGGGAGTTGTTGCCATCCCGGCAGGGGCCAAATGCCCTGTCTGCGGGATGTTTGTTGCCAAATATCCAGACTGGAGTGCGACTGCCCGCTTCAAGGATGGCACAACCTCCTATTACGACGGTCCGAAGGATATGTTCAGCCACTATTTCGATACTGCCCGCTATACCCCCGGAAAACGTCAGGCAGACATCGTTGCGCTGGCCGTAAAGGAGTATTATTCTCTGGCGGCCATTGATGCGCGCACTGCGTATTTTGTTATCGGAAGTGATGTTTACGGACCGATGGGTAGTGAATTGATCCCGTTTCTGAATGAAAAAGATGCTCTCTCCTTTAAAACAGATCACAAAGGGAAGCGTATTCTTCGCTTCAACGAAATTACGCGACAGACCATACAATCACTCAATTGAGTTCAGTTCCCTCCACTGTGCTGGAGGATCGAAAAGAGAATCATGCGCCGCTCAGTGCAATTCCTGCTGTTTACCGCTGTAAGCCTGACCATCTTCCTGCTGCTGCCCCTGCATGCCCGTCATGCACAGCAGCAGGTTGGTGCGGTGAGACCGCAGGAGGAACAGTTGCGGAACCTGCATGTGACGGATCTTTCCCTTTCAACCGAAGCCCGCTACACCCGCCACCCGGCCATGGCCGATCGTCATGCCCCTTTTCAGGAACATCCGTTGGCGCTGGAACATTTCCCTTCCGGTTCGTTGATTTACCGAAACTTCCGAACGGAGACAGGCCATGAAACGGACCGTTGAGCGCCATCTGAATATACTTGAATTCACTCTCGCATCATTACTGCGCAGAAAAGCAAAGAACCTGTCCCTTCTGGCAATGTATCTGCTGGTTATCTTCATGCTGGCCTCGCTGCAGTTCTTTGTGACGGCGCTCAAACGGGAGGCGGCCATTATTCTGAATGACGCACCGGACATGATCGTACAGCGTCTGGTGGCGGGACGCCAGGATCTGATACCGGTCGGGTATGCAGCCGAAATCGCCGGGATCAGAGGGGTTGCAGAGGTCCGGCCCCGCTTGTGGGGGTATTATTACGATGCACTGAACGGTGCCAACTATACAATCATGGCCGGAAATGATTCCGATGCAAAGCCGGAACGGGCTTCCGTCGGCGCAGGGGTTGCGAAAGCCCGCAACCTGGCAGTCGGCGATCTGCTGCCACTGATAAGCTACGATAAATCTCCGGTGATACTGGAGATCAGTACGATATTTTCAAGCAGTTCCGACCTCATTGCTGCGGACATGATCATCACATCACCGGATGACTTTCGTCGGCTGTTCAATTTTCCGGGCAACCAGGCGACCGACCTGGCGGTAACGGTGCGCAACCCGAAAGAGATGACAACCGTCGCGGCCAAGATTGCCAGCCAGTTTCCCGGCTCACGCCCGATCCTGAAAAGCGAGATCCAGCGGACCTATCAGTCCATTTTCGATTGGCGCGGCGGCATGACGCTGATGGTTCTCTCTGCCGCGCTCCTTTCTTTCATTATCTTTGCCTGGGACAAGGCAACCGGGCTTTCAGCCGAAGAACGCAAGGAAATCGGCATCCTCAAGTCGATCGGCTGGGAAACTTCCGACGTATTGCTGCTCAAATTCTGGGAAGGGAGCGTAATCTCGCTGACGGCATTTCTGTTGGGGACCGTGCTCGCCTATGGCCATGTATTCTTGTTGTCGGCTCCGCTCTTTGTCCAGGCGCTCAAGGGGTGGTCGGTGATCTATCCCCGTTTTCAGCTGGTGCCGGTCGTTGATGCGTATCAACTGGCGGTGCTCTTTTTTCTGACGGTTGTCCCCTATACGACCGCAACAATTATTCCGTGCTGGCGGGCGGCCACAATCGATCCTGATGCCGCCATGAGGTATTGACGTGATAGAATTGTCAGGCATCACGAAGTCTTTCAACAGCGGCCAATCGAATCAGTTTACCGCCGTGGATAACGTCACGCTTACCATTAACCCGCGGGATATCACTGTTTTCAAAGGACCGAGCGGTTCCGGCAAAACATCGCTCCTGACTATGATCGGCTGCATGGCCCGTCCGACCTCGGGGCGCATTTTCCTGCGCGGTATAGCTGCAGCAGTGCCATTTCAGCAGGAGGGAGCGGAGGCGGTTGAAATTACCAGCCTGCCGGAACGTTTCCTGAACGAGATTCGCCGTTCCACCTTCGGCTTCATCTTCCAACAGTTCAACCTGATCAAGGGGATCTCCGTACTGGAAAATGTCATGCTCCCCGCCTATCCTACCGGTGAGAGTCGTAAGGAGTTTCGTGACCGGGCCGGGCAACTGCTTGAGCAGTTCAGTATTGCCCGTCTTGCCGGGCAGCGGGTGGAACTCCTCTCTGGAGGCGAACTGCAACGGGTCGCCATTGCCCGGGCCCTGATCAATAACCCGGCCATTATTATCGCCGATGAACCGACGGCACATCTGGATTCAAAATTGTCACACGAGTTCATGGAAATAGTCGGCCGGTTGAAGGACGAAGGGAAGGGCGTGCTGATTGCCAGCCACGACCCGATCGTGTTTGACTCGCCGCTGCTCGACTCTCTGGTTGAAATGCGCGACGGCGCGGTGGTGAACAGCCGGAGTTGCCGGTGATTCTGCATCCCGCCGTTCTCGCACTGTTGCTGATCGCGCTGCTGGTCTCCGGAATGGGAATGTATGCCGGTTATTACGGTATAAAAATAGTGCGGGGATGGGATACCGCCAGCGGCAGCGAACAGCAGCTGGAACTGGAACGCAGAACCTATCTTGTATCAACAATAATGAGTTATATCCTCACTGTTGAGCTTCTCTCCTTTTTCCTGTTTATTTACACCGCGGACGACCTTCATACGCAGTTTACCGGTGCCATGTGTGCGGCAGGGACCCTGGCGGTAAACTCTTTCGGTTATCCGGTGCTGCTGCTCAAGATCGTCAATTTTCTGCTTGCCGGGGTCTGGCTGATTGTAAACCATGCCGATAACAGGGGGTACGACTACCCGCTTATCCGGGTCAAGTACAGGCTGCTCAATTTTGCCGTGCCGTTGCTGCTGCTGGAATGTTTCCTGTTGTTCGCCTACTTTTCCGGTGTAAAGCCGGATGTCATCACCTCCTGCTGCGGCAGCCTGTTCAGTCACGAATCAAGCAGCTTCAGTGGTGATCTCGCTTCGCTGCCTCACAGGCCGATGCAGATTGTCTTTTTTTCAGGGATGGCGATTACCGCATTCAGCGGGGTGTTCTTCTGCCTGCGGGGGCGCGCCGGCTATCTGTTCTCGCTCTCTGCTTCAGCCACGTTTCTGGTCTCCCTAGCCTCTGTCCTCTCGTTTATCTGCCTCTATTTCTACGAATTACCCACCCATCACTGCCCGTTTTGCCTGCTGCAAAAGGAGTACGGTTACATCGGCTATCTTCTGTACGCCACCCTTTTCGGCGGAGCAGTGGCGGGAATCGGAACCGGGGTCTTGATGCCGTTCCGGAAAACCGGCAGCCTGGTCCGCATCATCCCCGTCATGCAGCGTCGTCTCGCCTTCGTTACTCTCGTCTGTTATCTGCTCTTTACCTTGATTGCGGTATGGAAGATGATTGTCTCGGCGCTTGTGCTGGGGTAGACACATTCGTCAAGTGATTATATTCATAAAATCTACAAACATTTCTTAACCTGCCATCATCTCCAAATCACGAAATCCTGTCCAATATTATCACGCTGTTTCCAAAAACATGTTGACATTAACGTTAGGTTAAATTATTTAGCTTATAGTAAATTCATGTTCAGCATGTGATCCTGAGACCACTTCCCCGAGTTTGCATTATTCCCTTCGCAGCAGTTTCATTGCCCTGAGCTATGCAATCGATCAGTATGTACGAGCGATTATAATGAAAACAAACGAGTGAATTCTTGCTTTTTCGACTCCTGTCAAATTAAACGGCAAAAATAGATAAAATGTGTCTCTTTAGTCATGGATTTAATGGAGGTAATATGATTTTGTTAAAGAAGTGTTTTATTTCATTCAGGTCACTGCTGGGCCCCCTGTTTCTTGCGGCACTCCTGTTCTGCTCGGCTGTCACGCCTGCCGGGGCCGTGATCAATGTCAGTGTTGCCCCGGGCGGGACCGTGGACATCGTGATCGACCCTTTCCGGCCGGACCACACCGCGAACTGGGGACAGTTCACCTATCTCGGGTTGGCGGGGCCATTCGCCAACGGGACGACCTCAAAAGTGTCCATGAGCGGAATCGTCGTTGATGCATGGGGAACGGGCAATTTCAACGGGACCAGTCCCAATAACCGGATCTACTATGGCAGCGACACGCTCCGCTACACCAACAATGGCACCGGCCTCAACACAACCGTTTCCATCAACGCCACCTGGGGAAACGGCATGGACTCGCAGGCCGATACCATCAATATTCTGATCACCAACAGCGGGGCATCAGTTGTGTCGATCAATATGATGGACCCGAACCCGACCGTGGCCAGTTCCGTCCGCTGGCAGGTCCAGTTCGACCAGGCGGTGACCGGGGTCAACACCGGTAATTTCCAGCTTACCGGCGGCGTGACCGGCGCTGCCGTAACCGGAGTCAGCGGCAGCGGCAGTTCCTGGACCGTCACCGCCGGTACCGGCACCGGCACCGGACTCCTCGGCCTCAACATGGTCAACTCCACCGGGACAACTCCGCAGGTCCTCGGCCTCACCTTCACGGGACAACCCTACAGCTTTGATCAAGCTCCGACCATCGTCACCTATCCGGCCAACATAACCATTCTGGCCAATCAGAATGCCACTCTCACCGCTACTGTCGGCAGCAGGAGCGCCAGCGGCAGCGACCCGATCAGATACCAATGGTACAATGCCGCCGTCGGCACAATGTCCAACCCGGTCTGCGCCCAGGGGGCGGTCACCACGAGCCCGGCTGCTATCAGTTGCACGGTCGGGCCGCTCAGCGCGACCCCGGCTAACGGCTATTGGGTTGATGTCTGGAACAACTACAACGCCAGTTCCCTGCACACCGTTAGCACTGACGGCCGGGTTACGGTCAATCATGCGCCGGCCATGGCAACCAACCTCGGGCTGCTGGCCAGCAAAAACAACGCTTTGGCCCTGACTACTTCCCGGCTACAGGCAACCGATCCAGAGCAGGATTCATCCGGTCTTACCTATACCGTAACTGCCGGGCCGGGGCATGGCACCCTGAATAGTTCAACCTTCACTCAGTGGGATATCGATAATGGCATTGTTATCTATACCCCCACCAGCGGCTACATAGGCTCGGACAGCTTCAGTTTTTCCCTCTCCGACGGACAGCCGGCTCCAGGGGAAGGGAAGTTGAACAGCAGTGCCGCGATTTTTGTTAATGATGTGCCGTCATTCGTTGGCAGTACCACCACCCTTACGGTCAACCGGAATGCCGGAGCTACGGACATCAAGAGCCTCTTGCACGTGAGCGACACCGATTCCAGCCAGACCGAGACCTGGACGCAGAGCGCGGCCCCGGATCATGGCGGCACGCTCACGTTCTCCAGCGCCACTGCACCCTCCGGCACCACCAACATCACTCCAGGCGGCACCATTACCTATACCCCTGCCAACGGCTATAGCGGCACGGAGACCTTCGCTGTGCAGGTAGGCGATGGCACGGCTACCGCTACCCGGACGATCACGGTTACTGTCAACGCACCTCCTACGGTCACCGACGCCAAAATCAGCATCAGCGGCGCTTCTGGAACCGGCGGCGCTTACAAGATCGGAGATACCGTCACCGCAACCTGGAACAACACAGCGGCTGGCGACAATAATACCGACGTCACCAATGTCACTGTCGATTTCAGCGCTTTCGGGGGCGGCGCAGCCGTGGTTGCCGCCAACAGCTCCGGTACCTGGACCGCCACATACGTCACTGCCGCCGGCGCCATCGACGGCACCAACAAGAACGTTTCCATTACCGCAACCAACGGCGCTGGCAGCACCACCACCGCTGACAGCAGCAACGCCACGGTGGACACTGTCGCTCCAACCGTGAGCGACGCCAATATCAGTATCAGCGGAGCCACCGGAACTGGCGGCACGTTCAAGACCGGTGACATCGTCACCGCCACCTGGAACAATACCGCAGGGGGCGACAACAACAGCGACACCATCAGTAGTGTCACCGTCAACTTCAGCCAGTTCGGCGGCGGCGCAGCCGTGGCCGCAAGCAACAGCGCCGGCACTTGGACGGCGACCTACTCCATGGTTGCCGGGGTATTAAATAGTGTGGCCAATCGCAATGTGTCCGTTACCGCCATTGACAACGCCGGCAACGTTATCACTACCGCAGATACCAGCAATGCCACGATAGACAATGCCGCCCCGACCACCACGATCTTAGCATCGGCCTTCTCCGCTGACACCGGCACCAGCTCCACCGATTTCATCACCAAGACCGCTGCCCAGACCATCAGCGGCACAACCAGCGCCAACATGGTGGCCGGC
>Ga0172380_10004668_pt1 | contig 17358 bp, 13 predicted proteins | sample Leawe162metaG_FD_119747 | JGI IMG/M metagenome (GOLD analysis project Ga0172380, IMG submission 119747) | Leachate microbial communities from a municipal landfill in Southern Ontario, Canada - Leachate well 162 metaG | ecosystem: Engineered > Solid waste > Landfill > Unclassified | place...
AGGCTCTTACCTCCCAAAGCCTGCGGAACTTTCACATTCCCACCGGACCCCGTTCCAAGATCCCCGTGATTATCTCGAAATAAAACTCCCCCGATTCCCCGCGATTATCGCGACGCGTAACAGAAATGGCTTATCCTCTCATCCGAACAGGGCGAAATCACGGCCAAAAGGACCCTTGATGAGCTCAGGCCGAACATCAATGCCCTGTTTCTTCTCGAGGCCCAAAAGCGGGCCCGCGAATTCCAGAAAAAGCCCGCCGCTCCTCAGTGAATCAGAAATTTGACGATTGCCGCAGTCGCGGCGAGTTGTCCGATCCAAAAGAGAAACATCCATTTGATGACCTCCGCCTTGATTTCGGCACCGTCCTGTTTTGTCATGAGCCGCTTGGTCAGATCGTCTTCCTGTTCACGGAAGGCCATCTCCAGGCTTTCCGCGATGGCGCGCGCCTTCGGCGGCTCGATTTGCGCGGCCTCAAGGATGTCGAGGATCTTCGTCGTGCTCATGCGGGAAATATGCCCGGCGGCGCTGGCCGGGTCAAGCGGAGAGAGGTCACCCAAATCCGCGGCACAAAATGAAACAATCCGGGTTTTTCAGGTCCTTCCCGGAACCTGACAGATCTTGGAATTTCATTTCCGGCTGGTATTGTGACAAAAATGTCACATGCCAAATCCCTTGGAATTATGTAAAATCACTGCGATGAACAAACGGTATTTTCTTGTCATACTAGTCGCATTGGCCCCGCTTTCGTTGTTTTCTGCGGACATTCCTGCCTTGGAATCCAAAGCGAAGGGGGGAGATGCAGAAGCCCAATTTGAGTTGGCGCGGATTTACCTCAAAGGGGGTGACGGGGTTTCAAAGGATGTCATGCGCGCATTTGAACTGATGACTTCCTCCGCGAACCAGGGCCACGCGGAAGCAATGGGCGGAGTCGGATTTTTTTATGCCAACGGCATTGCCGTGCCCAAGGACGAGGCGAAGGCGGTCGAGTGGTTCCGCAAGGGGGCCGGGAAAGGAGGGCCAAAAGCACAGATCAACCTCGGCAAAATGCTCGCCGAGGGCAAGGGGGTGGAAAGGAATGAGGTGGAGGGAAGAAAATGGATCAAGACGGCGGCGGATCAGGGGCAGCCGGACGCGGCCTATTTGATGGGCACGATTTTCTTCTTCGGCGATTACGGCCAGGCCGTGGACTATGCGGCGGCGTATCCGTATCTCCTCAAGGCCGCCGAGAGCGGGCATCCGAACGCGCAGAACACCGTCGGTGTCATGCTCGAAAACGGGCAGGGGGTTGCCGTCGATGCAGCCAAGGCCGAAGAATGGTATCGGAAGGCCGCACGGCAGGGATACGCCAAGGCGCAGGCGAACCTCGGACGCGTGCTCGGCCCCGAAGTCCAGGACCGGTCGCGAAGGGTCGAGGCGGTGACATGGCTGCTCGTCGCCGCAAAAAAGGGAGAAATCACCGCGCAAAAAACGCTGGAGGAAACCCGTGCCGGCCTGAGCCCGGACGACCTGGCCCAGGCGCAAAAACTCGCCGATGACGTGGAGAAGACCCTCCGCGCGGCCCCCGCATCGAAATAAGCGCCGGAGGGTGCCGTCAGCGCCCACTTGTTTTCCGCCCAATCCGAAAAATGGGACGACACGGCGGTCGTCCCTCCAGGGCATCGACGCGACCGTCTCTTCAAAAACTCCTTTCCGCGAGGGGCGGAGCGGCGCAATCCTTGTCCATGAACGAACCTGGGAGACGACACCCGGCCCATCCGCCTCTGCACGAGGGGTTCAACTCACCGACCATCGTGTTTCTGACCGTCTGCACGGCCGGACGCAAGCCGGTGCTTGCCGAGGCCGACGCACAGGCGGTGCTCCGCGCGGCTTGGGACGGCGCGAAATCCTGGAGGGTCGGAAGATATCTGCTCATGCCGGACCACGTGCATCTCTTTTGCGCGCCAGCGGAATTCCCGCCAAGACCGCTCAACCAATGGGTGGCCTTCTGGAAATCGCGGGCCGCGCGCCATTGGCCGCGACCGGAAGATTCCCCGCTCTGGCAAAGAGATCATTGGGACACCCAATTGCGCCGCTCGGACAATTACACGGAAAAGTGGCGATATGTGTTGGAGAACCCGGTGCGGGCAAAACTGGTGGAAAGGGTCGCAGACTGGCCGTATCAAGGCGAAATGCACGTCTTGGTGTGGTAAAAGACGGGGTGCGCCTGGAGGGCGCTGCGCCGTCAGCGCCCACTTGTTTTCCGCCCAATCCGAAAAATGGGACGACACGGCGGTCGTCCCTCCAGTTCAGTTGCCGCTGAGCGCTTCCAGCGAAGCCTGCATGGTTTTCTGGTTGAATGCCTCGTCGCCGTAGAGGGCGCGATACTGCTCGTTCGCGCTGGCGAGGGAGTCGTAGTAGGCCTGGTTGGCTGCGGCATCGTTGTTCGCCGTCGCCGGCTGGCTAAGGGCGTTGTCCACCGACTGCACGAACGAATCGGCGATCTGCTGCTGCGCGGCGGCGACGGTCGGCGGCTGGCTTCCTCCCTCTGTCGGAAGGAGCGCTGCGGGCATGGGGACTCCCGGATCCAGCTCCAAGACGGAAGCGTCCGCGCCAGATGCCGCCGGATTTCCATCCGGGACTGCCGCGCTGGTGACGGTCCCGCCCGGGGAAGCGGCAATCGCTGGGCGCATCCCTGGGAAAGATCCGCCCGGGTAAGACGCCGCAGTTCCCGGTATGGCAGCGGTCGCCGCACGTCCGGAGGATGCCGGGGCGCTTGGTCGGGAGGCACCGGGAGCGCGGCGGGCAGCCGGATCGGATGCTTGGGCCACTGTGGTCGCTTGGGTGGGGGGAACGACGGAAACTTGGGAAGCTGTCGGCTTCTGCAAAACCGGCTCCTGGACGTTGACCCGCGTCGACCCGGCGGATGAACCGGTTTTGTTTGTCGACATGTCGGCGGCGGGGGCGGGGTTCCCGGCGGCAGTCTTTCCTTCGGCGGAAGCGGTCGGGGAAGAAGGTCGGGGTGCCGGGCGATCGAGCGCGGACTTGACTCCCCAGCCGACCAAGGCGAGGGCAAAAATTCCGAGTGTTGCAAAAAGGGAAGTTTTCATGGAAATGGAGGGACGACCGCCGTGTCGTCCGATTTCTTTGTGGCAATGGGTGCTGACGGCGCAGCGCCCTCCATGCTGAAAAAGCAGACTGGCGCCGGAGGGAATCCGACGCCAGTCGCTTATTGGGTTTGTTGTTTCAGGAGACCCTCGTGAAAGGACATCCGGAACAAAGGTTCAGTTTTTCTCGCGGGTTAAGGAGCGACCACGCCGCCATCCACCGCGCGACCGACGTGCATGTCCGTCAAGGCGATACCGGCTGTGGAAAGCACGAGGTTGTTTTTGATCGCGTCGTAGACCGTCACTTTATCGCCGCTGGTAATGCTGTTGAGACGATACATATTCTCGTAGCCCCAAGCCGTGTAAGCTCCCTCGGTGATCTTCGCTTTGTCAGTGGCGCTCATGGTCGTGTTAGCGGGCTGGCCGGGGGTTCCGGCGATGTCGGTGAGAATCACTCCATTGTAGCCAAGGATCTTAGCTCCGTTTTGCCGTGCGGTCACCGCATCGTTAAGCGACAACCATGTCACCAACAAGAGATTCTGCGGTGCGCCGAACGCATCATCGCCAAACTCGTCCAGAACAGTCACAGAAGTACCCGTTTTTCCGAGATCGTTCTTAAGGGTGGTGCCGCTATCGTAGCCGCCGTTGCCATCAACATCCTGTCCCCAGACAGTCGAGGCGTTGGAGGTCGATTGGCCGGGCAGCACCGGGTCGTTCACGCCACCGGCGGGAACGAGCTGAATCGTTGTCAATTCTGTGGCAGTGGATACGTTGGTCACGTATTGACTCACAGTCTTTGTGATTCCATAGCCTGTTTCCGCCAAGTAAGTGGTGCGGGTGCCGGAACCGTCGTTGCGCCCGGTGACGAAGACCTTTTGGGTATCCCCCGCAACGCCGGTGAAGAGGCGCAGCGGCTGGAAGCCACTGCTCAACAGCGCCCGGAACTGCTGGGCCGTGATGTTCGTGAGAGAGGTCGGAGCACCCTCGCTGGCGATCATGGTGAACACGATCACGCCTGCCGCAGGCGTGGTTGGCTGGAGCGGGTAGGCTCCATACGGAGTGGACGACTTCGTCACGTCCGAGAACGCGATGTCCGACGCTTCCGCCACCTGTCCTGAGGTTATGTCAGGCAATTCGGCTCCGGCGGCTGTGGCTGTTGTGGCACCCAATACCGAACTCGGCAAGTAGGTCGGAGGCAGCGGATCCGTCACCGGGACCAGGGCGCGAATTCCCTCCACAGAGCCGGTGAAACAGCACTTGATCGTGGTGGTTCCATCGACCCCAGGGAATTTTCCGATGAAGATCGAACGCTTGGAACCGTTGAAGCCTCCCGCAGCCTTGTCGTGGGCGAATTTGAACGTTCGTGTTTCAATTGGTTCCGCAAGAAAGCGGGCTTTGATGCTCTCCAGCGTGGCCTTTTGGAACGCGGTGGCACCGGTGATGTTGACGGTCACGTCGGCGTGAGCCGAGGAGATGAAGGCGAGCGCCAGTGCGGCCCCGCCGATGATGGATTTGAGTTTCATGGTATTTTAGAGTTTTTTTGTTTGTTGGGTTGAATCAGGATTGATTTTTCGACATTTTGCGGCGGCGCACGGCGATGAAGCCGATGGCGAGAGCCGCGCTGCCGAACAGAGCGTATGTGGAAGGCTCGGGGACGGCCGCGATAAACGAGACGTTGCCCGTGCTGTCGAGGGTCAGAGAACCTTCGTAGGTTCCGGTGCGGATGGCCGCGCCTTCACCGTATTGTCCAGAGACGTCGTTCCGTGCCTGGATGCGGTAAAGGTCGAGCGCAAACTCGACATTCGACTCGGCACCGAAGCTGGCAGCGAATGTTCCCGCAGTTCCGACCTGCTGGACACCGCCGCCGAAAATGCCAAAGGCATCTCCTTGCTGCCCAGGGGCCAGAAACGGATTCGTTTCGTCAATGGCAGAGACGCTTGTCGGCGAAACAACCACCGCCGCATTGTAACTGTTGGCTCCCGTGGCATCATCGAAGGGAATGTTCATGTCCCTGATGCCTTTGGCACCAGTGTCCATGTTGTTACTTGTATTCACGGTATAGCCAGTCGAGTTCGCCGTCCCCACAGTCCCAACTCCGGAGCGGGATTGACCCACGTAGAGGGTGCGATGAGGATCGCCGTTTTGCAGGGTGGGACTGGTAGCGCTCGTTCCCCAGACACCGGCGACGCCCATGTAGAGGTTCGTGGCGCTGGCCCAGCTTGCGCCGAAAGCGGCGTTCAACTGGGTGCTGATGTCGATGGTGTTGAGGATGTCCGATGTCGCATTGCGGAATACGGTGGCCGTGTTGCCGAGGCTGACGTAAACCGTGTCGGTATCGCCTTCCTGCTGGAAATACAGCACCAGATCTCCCGGCGTGTAGAATGAGTTGGCGGCATTCGCGCTGAGCGCCGAGATCGCAAGCGATCCGGCGGCCAGGGCCAATACACGCAACTTGGATTTGATTAGTTTCATGTGTTTTTTATTTTTTTGTTGGTTGTGGCAGCGGCTGAAACTCACCCGAACAAGCATGGGCCTTCGCCAACTGTCGGGAGCAGAAATCCCCGAAATCCGGGGCGGTGGCCAGAAGAGTATTGTTACAATTTCGTCACAAACGAAATTGGGACAGACTGCCGGAGGGCGATGCTCGTGGGGAGGGGGAACACAATCAGTCGACGCCCGCAGTGAACGGCAGTGGAAGTAAAGAACCCCGGGGCAAGCCCCGAGGCATTTGGAGGGACCGGCGCTGTCCGGTCCGTTGCCATCCACGGACGACACGGCGGTCGTCCCTCCGGCAAGAATGCCGAAGCAGGCTTCGGAGTATCGGACCCAATGGGAATGAATGAGGAATGGGCCCGAAGAGACTTGCCCCGGTAATCCGGATCGGAGAGAACCAAACCCGTGAAAACACCCCATGCTTTGGCGTTGACGGCCTTCCTTGCCACGAGCCTGTTCGTTTTGACGGTCGCCCTTTACCTGCCGGTTTCATCCTTCGAATTCCTGAATTTTGACGACAACCTCTACGTCACGGAAAACCTCGGCGTTTTGCGCGGGTGGGATGCGGGAGTGATCGCCCGCGCGTTCGGGGCACAGATCGCCGGGAACTGGCAGCCGGTCACATTTTTCTCCCATGCCTTGGATGTCCAGATGTTCGGGTTGGACGCAGGCAGGCACCATCTTGTCAGCGTCCTGATCCACGCCGGGAATGCGGTGCTGTTGTTTTTCCTGGTGCGTGCCCTTGGCGGGGGGCTGTGGGCGGGCTTTTTTCTGGCGGCGATTTTTGCATGGCATCCCCTGAGAGTCGAATCCGTGGCATGGATCGCCGAGAGAAAGGATGTGTTGAGCACGATGTTTCTGCTGCTGGCAATCTGGACGTATGTGGGGTTTGTCCGGTCGGGAAAATGGTGGCTCTACGCCATGTTGGCGGTGTTTTTTTGCGCCGGGTTGATGGCCAAGCCCATGTTGGTCACCCTGCCTTTCGCCTTGCTCCTTCTCGACTGCTGGCCGCTGAAACGTTTCGCGGGCCGGTCCGGGAAATCGAAGGGAGAGCCGGCCACGATGACGTGGCCACCGCTCTTGAAGGAAAAGCTCCCCCTCTTCGGAATCTCGCTGGCTTTCTGCGCCATCACTCTGGCCACGCAACAAAATGCCTCCGCCGTCCGGGATTTGACGGCGCTTCCACTGGATGTGAGAATCCAGACGGCGATCGTCGCCTACGCCGGATACTTGGAAAAATTCTTCTGGCCGGTGAACTTGGGAGGCTATTACACGCACCCCCATGCCTGGCCTTGGTGGGAGGTCGCCCTGAGCGGAGGGTTTTTGCTGGCCGTGAGCTGCACCGTTTTCCGCGTGCGCCACAGCAGGCCTTGGTGGATCGTGGGCTGGCTTTGGTATGTCGGGACACTCGTCCCGGTGATCGGGCTCGTCCAAGTGGGCAACCAGTGGATGGCTGACAGATACACCTACATCCCCACGATCGGGATCGCCGCCGCGCTCGTCTGCGAAGCCGTGACATGGGCCGGAGCCTCCCGCTCGAGGAATGTCATGGGGACGCTCGCAGCCGTTGCGGTTCTGGCTGCGTGCCTGGCCGCCACATCCAAGCAAATCCCGACTTGGAGGAACTCCCGGACGGTTGCCGCCAACGCGATCTCAACGGGTGGCGGCAGCTCCGGCATGCGGACCAATGTCGCCATTTCCGAGGCGCAGGCCGGTCGGATGCGGGAAGCCTTGCGGGCATTCGAATCCATTTGCCGGGACTATCCCTCGGACCCGGACGCCTTCAACAATCTGGGGTTTGCCCTCCTGTCCGACGGGCGTCCCCGCGAAGCGATCCCTCCCCTCGAGCGGGCGATCCAACTGAAACCCGATTACCACGGTGCCCGGATAAACCTTGGCAAGGCGTATTTCTTGTGCGGTGCCAACGACGAGGCGATCGCCGAATTCGAAAACGTGATCCGATCCGATCCGGGAGATCCCTCCGCCTACGTGTATGCCGCCATGATTTATGCAAGCGATCCCAAATTGCGCGATCCCGGCAAGGCCGTGCAAAGAGCGGAAACCGGAATTTCGCTCACCCCCCGCGAAAATCTTTCCGCGATCGAGGCACTCGCAACGGCTTACTCCTCCGCCGGGAGATTCCGCGAGTCTTTGGAGGTTCTCGAAAAGGCCGCAAGGCTCGCAAAGAGCCAGGGAAAACTCGAATGGGAGTCCCGGCTCAGGAAAAAATCCGAGGCCATCCGCAGCCAGGCAACCCCTCCCTAAGGCTGGTGATTCCTCTTGAAAACGGAGACAAAGAACCGAGAGCGGAGCGGGGTGGTCGCAACGTCGTTCCCCCAAGCGGCCTCGGATGTTTCGGGGCCGGTGAATTGGATCAGCCCCACGGGTTGCATGTTCCGTTTCACATATCCGCCCACCCAGTCAAGCAGCAGGTGGCTGGAGTCTGGCCTGGGGAGCCATGACGTGGGAATGGATACGAACACGAGGCATTCCGGCGGGTTTTGTTCTATCTCGCGGATCATGTCCTCCTGCATTTTTCTGGCGAACGGCTGCGGTTCCATGAGCGGATAGGTGTAAATCTGGGCGGTGGAGGAATGACGGCGCGCGTAGAAGTATATCTGCGGTTCCGAGCCGATGACGGCTATGCGCTGGTCTTTGCGGGTGTTCTCCCCAATAAACTTGGCGATGTCGGGCGACTCGGGGAAGGGGTTCACCCCATAGACAGCCCGGCAGGCTTCGCGGGGTGGAAGCGAAAAGAAAACCGCCCGGTCTGCATACAGGCTCTGCGCGCAGGCGACGGTTGCAACCAACAGGGGGAGATGACGCAGCCACGGCACGGGATGAATTTTTGCGAGCCACTGCCCACCCGATGAAACGGCGAGACCGACGAGCAATGCGACAGCGGGCACAAAAGCAATGAAATAGTGGCCGCGGAAGTAAAGTCCCGGGCAAACCGCCAAGAAGGAGAAAACAAAAAAACCGGATAGAAAGACGCGCGTGTTCGGTGCCAGTCGCGCGACACACAGGCCGACCACTCCAAGCCCCGCAATCATCCAAAGCAATGGGGCCGCTTGAAAAATCGCCGCGAATGCGGCTTTCGCGTTCCCGAGGCCCGTGTGAAATGGAAGGATGGCCGCGTATTCACGCGCGTAGGAAATCGTCCAAAACCAGAATTGCGGAAACACCCCCGCGAATTTCAGCCAGATGCAAACGGCGAGAAAAGGAGTCGCGCATCCGAGCGAATAGACCCCAAGGCGCGCCAGCACACGATGAGGCGCAATCTTCGCGCCGACGCTGGCCCACGCCAGATAAAGCCCGCCAAAAATCCCGAAGAACACGCCCGGTTGTTTCATCAGGAAGGCAACGCCAAACAGGCTTCCGCAAAAAAAGCAGGCGGGAAGACGCGCGGTTTTTTCGATGCGAAGGAGCATCCATGTTCCAAGCAATGCCGGAAGCATGACAAAATGCGTGGCATGGGCGGCGAGGCCGAGATAGGCCGGGCTCAACGTCATCAGCGCATACGCTGCGGCTGCGATGGTTGCCTCGTGGAAATCGAAAAAAATCCGCGCGATCAAATAAAACACCGCCAACGTGGCGGCATGAACCACAAGCAGGCCCAGATGAATTCCTGCCGGTGTCTGACCGAATACGCCCATCAAGAGGGCATAGGCGAGATAAATGCCCGGCATTTTCATGTTGCAGGCGAGCTGGTAGGGAGGGATGCCTTCCAGAAGAAGCTGGCCGGCATAGGCATATTCCCCCTCGTCTCGTTCAAGTGGAAAATCCAGCAGCCGCACGCGCACAGCCACACAAACGAGCACCAGAACGGCAAGAATGGCAACCGGCAGCCACTTCATGGGATTGCGATACAGGCGGACGGGATGCCTTTGTGTTTCTGTTCTGGCATCACGGACTCTGCGGCGGAATGGCTCGAACCGTCGGAAAAACAAAAGACGCCGGGGCGGACAGGCCCATCCGTGCCAACCGGAATCTCACCCCTGTTTCAAGGCAGCCGATCCCGTATTCAATGCTGCGCTTCAAGTTGATCGAGGAGGCTTCGGGGAAATATTTTGCCGGGCAACTGACTTCCGCAATTCGATAGCCGACCCAATGGATTTGCGCCAAGATTTGATTGTCGAATACGAAGTCGTCCGAATTTTTTGACAGATCCAATTTCATCAGCAATTCGCGGGAAAACGCACGGTAACCGGTGTGGTATTCGGAGAGCTTGGCACCAAGCAGCAGATTTTCGAGAAATGTGAGAATGCGGTTGGCGGCATACTTCCAAAAAGGCATGCCTCCAGCCATGGCCTGTCCTCCCAAAATACGCGACCCAAGCACGCAATGGTAAAGTCCGTTGCCGATCATCGAAGCCATCGCGGGAATGAGCTTGGGCGTGTATTGATAATCGGGGTGAACCATAATGACGATGTCGGCTCCCTCCTCCAGTGCGAGACGGTAGCAAGTCTTCTGGTTGCCACCATAACCCGTGTTGGTCTCATGGACGTGGACTTTCGTGTGCGGGAGGGAACGGGCTATGGAAATCGTCTGGTCCTCGCTCGCGTCGTCCACGAGAATGACCAGATCCACGATGCCTTGCCCGATGACCTCGGCGTGAGTTTTTTCGAGGGTGTGGGCCGCATTATATGCAGGCATGACAACCACAATCTTTTTCCCGTTCAGCATTTAGTGGGGTATGGCAAAGAACATGGTGCGTTTAGTGGCGCCCCCCCCTCGAACAAGGAGAGCAAGATCCAGCGGCCCAACTTACTCACCCGAACAAGCATGGGCCTTCGCCAACTGTCGGGGACAGAAATCCCCAAAATCCGGGGCGGTGGCCAGAAGAGTATTGTTACAATTTCGTCACATTCACGCCGCAGAGGGGGGATGTGGGGAAATCTGAGACTCAAACATCCCGCCCCACCGGGAAGTCGGCGGGAGGGGGAGGCTAAAGCGGATCAGGTTTGCAGGGCCGAGGCGATCCGCTCGCAGACGGTTTTCAGCGTCTTGACGCGCGCATACCATTTGAAGTTGGCCGGCACCACCGTCCAGGGCGCCTGCCCGGTGCCCGTTTTTTCAAACATCTCCTCCGCCGCCTCGGCGTGCTCGCTCCAATGCCTGCGGTTCCGCCAGTCCTCGTCGCTGATCTTCCAGTGCTTGTAGGGGTCCGCCTCCCGGCGTTTGAACCGTTCGAGCTGCTGGTCCTTGGTGATGTGCAGGAACAGCTTGATGAGGATGACCCCGCTGTCCGCCAGCGACCGCTCGAATTCGTTGATCTCGCGGTAGGCCCGCCTCCATTCCTCCTCGGAACAAAACGCCTCGACCCTCTCGACGAGAACCCGCCCATACCAAGACCGGTCGAAAATGACCATCTCCCCCCGCGCGGGCAGCTTGTTCCAGAACCGCCACATGTAATGGTGCGCGTATTCCTCCGGGGTCGGCTTCACGATCGAATAGACCCGCACCAGCCGCGGGTCCAGCCGCTCGACCACCCGCTTGATCGAACCGCCCTTCCCGGCCGCATCGGGACCTTCCATGACCAGGACCACCGAGTTTTTCCGTTCGCGCAGCTCGAGCTGCATGTTCAGGAGCTGGAGCTGGTATTGCTTGAGCTGCTTCTTGTAGTCCTCCTGGTCGAGGGATTTCGACTGGTCCAGCCCGTCGAGTGAAATGCGTTCTTTGGCCATGCAACAGGTAAAGGTTGCCCCCGCTCATAACGGGAATTGCCAGGGAGGGAAAGCCCGGAAACCAGAAATTCAGACATCCTGATGGCACCCGGGGGAAAATGGTGGATACGCGATTGGCAGGGATGCGCCCGTCAACCAGGCGGCCCGCAGGGAGACGCGGGGGGGGCGGCGCGAGTCAACTGAGCGCCGTCCGTCGGGAGAAGTCGGCGGGTTCGGCGATCCCTACCGAAAAATCGGCGAACCAGCGCGCCAGCGCACGCGCCCCACACGGGCAGGATGCCCATGCTCCCTGGCCAGCCATTGCCGATTGGCAGGGATGCGCCCGTCAAGAGGCCGGTTCCCCTGGAATCCAGAAGGTTGTCTGGGGGGTGATGGCTTCGGGTTCGCCATCGACCTCGATGACGAAAGTCGTCGAAATCGGGTCCGGCAGAGGCTCTGGGAGATCCCGCAGCACCAGCCGGTCGCCGGACTGCCGGAACGACACCTCGCCGCCGCCCGACAGGCGGACCGACTTCACGCGGTTTTTTAGCTCCGCCCAGCACAGCTCGGGGCCCGTGGCATTCCAGACATGCAGGTAAACGCGGTTGTCGCCCGTGGTGGCCTTCCCCCAATTCGCCCAGGTAAAAGGGGAGCGCGAGGAGCCTCTGATGCAGTGCCCGTTGCGGCGCATCCATCCACCCGTTTCCCGCAGGATGCGGGCCGATGCTTCCGGGACCGACCCGTCGGCTTTCGGGCCGATGTTCAGCAGCAGGTTTCCCGCCTTGGATGCGGTTTCGACCAGCATCCGGACCACTTGGCGCGAAGTCTTCCAATTCGTGTCGCCCGCGTGATAGCCCCAGTTGTCGTTCAATGTCATGCAGGCCTCCCAGGGCACGCCGGGAGCCGCCGGGCGAATCGCCTGCTCGCAGATTTTGACATGGCAGGGCTCGCCGTTCCGTTCGTTGATGAGAAGGTGCGGCTGGAGCCGCAGCATTTCCTCGTTCGCCTCGCGGCTCTGCAAATCGTCCGGGATGCAGCCGTCATACCAGAGGTAGTCGATGCGCCCGTATCCGGTCATCAGCTCGCGCAGCTGCCCGCGATAGAACGCGACCATCCGTTCGCGGGCTTCCGGCCCCGCCCAATCTCCGCGACCCGGCCAGTCGCGGAAACAAGCTCCTGGGTAGTCGGGATGGAACCAGTCGGCCGGCGAATAATACAACCCCACCCGCAACCCGGCTTTGCGGAATGCCTCGACGAAGGGGCCGACGAGATCGCGTTTCGGCCCGAGATGGCCGGCGTGAAAGTCGTTGGCGCGGGTGGGCCAGAGCGCGAAGCCGTCGTGGTGCCTCGCCGTCAGGACGGCATACCCCATTCCCGCTTCTTTGGCGAGAGCGGCCCAGGCCTCTGGGTCATAGGACTCCGCACGGAAATTCCCGGCATACCGCCGGGCGTAATCCTCCAAGGGAATGCGCTCGCGGTTGGCGACCCACTCGCCGCGGGCGGCGACAGAATAGGCCCCCCAATGGATGAACATCCCGAAGCGGGACTCGTCGAACCACGCATGTTCCCCGGTCAGGTTTTTCATGTTGGTGAAGCCCCGTTTTTGGGTGCCGTCCCCTGCGGGCGGGGGTTTTTCACGGATGTCTTCGAGCGCTCGATTTGCGCGACCACCTGATACGTCCCGCCCGGGTGCCACGGCAGGACGCCGCCACCCCAGGGGGTCCCGTCCACATGGACCTCGCGGATTTCGTGGTAGTCTCCGCAGCCGGACTGCCGGTATGCGATGTGGTAGGATGCCCCGCGGAATCGCCGGGAGATGGCCGCGTGTTCCCAGCCCGAAGGGAGGCACGGGTCCAATACCAGCCCCTCCACGACGGGCTTCAACCCAAAAACATGGCGGGTCACGGCGCGGGTGATCCAGCCGGCGGTTCCCGTGAGCCATCCCATTTCCGATTGTCCCTGGCGGTAGCCGGAAGCGGGGCCGTAGTAGGCATTGTTGACGACGAACGGTTCCCCGTGAATGTGCCCGCGCTCCGGGGTGAACGGCAGGAGTTTCCGCAACCGCCGCCAAGCCGCGTCGCCGCGCCCGGCCACGCAATCGGCAACCACCGCGAAGGCGGCGGCGTGCTGGTAAAACCCGGCGTTCACGTTGCAGCCGGGGCGCGTCGCGCTCAGAAAGCCGATCTCCGGGCGGTAATGGTCGAATCCGCGCTCCATGGTCAGGGTGCCTTGCGCGAGTTCCAGCCTTCGGTCCATCATCTCCAGGACGCGGCGGGCCTCCGCGCCTTCGACCGCGCCGCTCAGGACCCCCCAGGCCTGCACGATCAGATCGATGCCCTCCCCGGAATCGACGGAATGCAGCGGCTCGCCGCCGTCGGTGAACCCCCGGATAAAAATGCCGTGCGCCGGATCGAACGCGTGGCGGCGGATGGCGCGCAGCAGCGTCAGGCGGCAGCGTCGCGCCCAGGCCGCGTCGTCGCCGTGCCCCGCCACCGCGGCCAACCCGGAAAAATCGTCCAATGCGACGCAGAGCGCCTGGGACAGCCAGACGCTTTCCCCTTTGCCTTCCCGCCCGGCCGCATTGAGCAGGTCGTTCCAGTCACCGCGATGGATTTTCGAGAGGCCGTGGCGGCCGCGGTCTTTCCACAAATGGCGGAGCGAACGCCGGAGATGCTCGTAAGCGGGGGCGGCAGGGCCGTCGTAAAAAGGGACTTCCTCCTCCAGGACGGCCGTGTCACCGGTTTCCATCACAATGGCGTGGGCGGCCATCGGCAGCCAGACCGGCGAGTCGGAATAATCCTGCTCGACGACGCCCCCGCCGATCCAGGCCCGCGGGGCGTATCCGCTCGCGTATTGGAACGACAGCACCTGCCGGAATTTTTTCCATGCTTGGGCGGGATCCTGGACGGCGAGCGCGGCGTTGTCCTGGGCCAGGTCGCGGATGCCGTTGTAGTAAACCCTCGCCCAGGAGGCGTTGAGGCGGAGCTGGTGCTGAAGGAACCCGCCGAGGAAGGCGTCCACGTCCTTTTGCGGCGTCTCCACCTCCCATGTCCCGCATTTGTCGATCGCGGCAGCCACGGCCTTTTCCAGATCCTTTTGAACGTCGGTCCGCGCGGCGTCGCGCAGCTCCGCCTCGGCGCTGAAGAGGCCGGTGACGATCCCGATGGTTTCCGTGGCACCGCCCGCCAACACGAGCGGCGTTTCCAGCGCCAGCACCGGGCGCTCGTAGTCGCAGAGCGACCCCGTGCACCCCCCGTGCTCCCGGATGGCAGCCGGTGCCTGCGCGTTTCCGTAGGGGCCGACGAAGGCCGAGCGCCGGGTGTCGAAACCCGACGGCTCCCGGTCCATGAGCAGGAACGCCCCGTGCACCACGCCGTCGGTGAAATGCGCGAGGTGCGAGCCGGTGCGGACGATGTCTGTCACCGTCGCGGCGCGGTATTCCTTCCGGTAACGTCCGGCGGTGGCGGCCGGAAAGACACCCCCCACGGCACACTCCACGAAGGGGATCGCGCGCAGGCGGCGCTCTTTTTTCCCGGTGTTCGTCACGGTCAACCGCCAAAGCTCCCGCGCGCCCTCCTCCGGCACGCCGATTTCCAGCCGACTGAGGATGCCCCCGTGTTCGCGCTCGATGCAAACGGACCCGATGGCGTGCGTGCAGACAAACGGCTCGTCCTCCGGAGGCAACGGCAGGCCGTTCGCGCTCCAGGCCTCCCCGCTCTCCGCATCCACCAGCCAAAGCCCCCGCCCCTCGTGCAAATCCAGGCGAAGCCCGCGCGGATCCTGGTGCAGGGCGTAGCCCTGGCCCACATGCGAGCAGGAGGCGATGAAGCTTTCGTTCCAGAGAAAACTGTTCCATGGACGCGGGGTGCGCGCGTCCGTCTGGACAAATGCCCGGCCATCCTCCGCAAATCGTCCGTGCAAGTTGAAGGCGTCACCGGAACCGCCGCCGGGAAGCAAAGGATTTTCCTGCGGGCGGGGGGCGACCGCAGCGAGCCTTTCCGGGGTGGCGGGCTCGGAGGAAGCCGATTCCCATCGGCTGCGGCGCAGCCCGGCACCGGGGGAGGGTTGAAGCTCCAGATCGTTGCAGGAGGTGGAGGGGGCGGGATCCAGCAGGTGGTTTTCGTTTTGCATCACATTCGTGTCACGTCATTTTTACACGTGTCAATACTATGGCCGCATCGGCGGGGTGATGGCAAGACTTTCGGTGTTTTTCGTCCCTAAAAAAAGAGTTGGAACCACAGATGGACGCGGATAAACACGGATTTTCAGCAAGTTATAGCAATCGGAGAACTCACCCAAAAGATGAGGCGAGTGATATGTGGAACTCTTTTATGATCAGCGTTCATCCGTGTGCATCCGTGGTTCTATTTTCCTCTTTACAAGGGCCGGGATTCGGCCGGGGTGGTGACGGCGTATTCCAGGTCGAGGATCCTGGCGATTTCGACGAGTTCGGGGGCGTGGTGGCCGATGCCGAGGGCGAAGTGGTGGGTGGGGCCTTCGGCGACCCAGCGCTTGAGGAACGTGCGGACGTCCGGTTTGAAGACGCCGTGGGTGTTGGTGTTGCCGGTGGGGGGGATGGGCCGTTTGGCGGATTCGCCTTCGGCGATGACGAACTTGAATTTTCCGTTCGCGGTTTGGCCGATGCTGAGCATGGTGATCGGGCCTTCCTTGATCTGGAATTCCACGCCCGCGCCGGAGCCGGGTTTGCCGTGGTATTTTTTCAGGCTGCGGAGGACGGGCTTGTTGGCCGCGATGTTGATGTGGTGGGGGCCGTCGTGGCCGACCAGGACGCTGCCGAGGGTGAAATCGACGGGATGGAATTCGGCGAAGCTGCCGCCGATGCCGAGGCGGTCCATGATGAGCATGGCGATGCAGGTCTTGATGTCGAATTCGCCGCACATGGGGAAGCCCGCGCCGGTGAGGAGCGAGTTTCCGACGATGAAGTTGGTGACGAGCGTGCGGAGTTCGGAGCCCGGCTCGCCCTCGTAGTAGTAGGCGAAACCGTCGAGCCGTTTTTCGGCGATGAGGCATTCCAGCGCAACGGCGGCGCGGGCGGCGGTGTCGAGGTCGCGCCCGGTGAGTTTTTCGGTCAAAGGGTCGGACCCGGGGTCGGGGGTGTCGAAGAATTCCAGTATCTGTTGTTTCCATTTTTCGACGGCGGCGGGATCGGGGTCGCGGAAATGTTTGTGGACGTCCCCGGGTTCGACGAGGACGACGTGCGGGCCGAAGGCGGCGGTGATCGCCGTGGGATCGGTGTGCATGTCGAGCATGGATTCGAGAACGTGGCCCATGAGGCCGATGCGGCCTTTGCGCAGGGAATGAAGCGCCCTGGCGATGCCGCACCAGGCATCGAGTTCGCGTTCGACAACCGGATCGTTTGTCTCGTGCCCGAGGATGACCGGAGGGGGACGGCGCCCGAAGCGGACGGCGACGCCGGTGAATTCCGGCACGGAGCAGAAGTCGTCGTTGCAGAGCTGCATGAAGGTGGTGCCGTTGGGGTAGTCCATGGCGGCGAGCGGCTGGATCGCGACGAGGACGATGGGCACGTCGATCTCGCGGCAAAGGATGCCGAAGGTGGACGAGGTGCCGTAGGTCGCCATATCGACGAAGAGGAGGTCGATGTCGGCGGCCTGGATTTTCGGGACGGCGTCGTAGGCGGCCTGGGCGGTGTCGAGCAGGCCGAATTCCGCGACTTCCACGCCGCGGGCTTCGATGCGGGCCTTCACCTGGCGCAGCTTGCGGTGCATCTCGTCGAGCAGGCCGTCGAATTGCCCCCAATAAACATGGTGCCCGATGCCGAGCAGCCCGGCGCGGGCGGTGAGGGGTTTGAGGCGTTGGATTTTTGGCGCGGAGCCCGGGGTTGTTTTCATGGTGCGGTGGATTGGTTTTCGTTCCGTGCGCCCGTGATCATCGATAAGCTCCCAGTTCCCGGCAGAGCGAGATGAACTTCTCCACTCGTTCCGGCGGGACATCCGATTGAATGATATGGGCCGGGGAGAACAAGGTATCCCTCTTCGTCGTAATGGCGGGTTTGTTCGGAAGTCAGACTTCCTTTTTCCGTTCGTCGTTCTTCGACAGGAGGGATCGTTGTCGCATGGGTGTTCATCAGTATTATA
>Ga0172380_10004669_pt1 | contig 17353 bp, 17 predicted proteins | sample Leawe162metaG_FD_119747 | JGI IMG/M metagenome (GOLD analysis project Ga0172380, IMG submission 119747) | Leachate microbial communities from a municipal landfill in Southern Ontario, Canada - Leachate well 162 metaG | ecosystem: Engineered > Solid waste > Landfill > Unclassified | place...
ATATGGCTCCCATTGCGGCGTTGCTCGCTCCTGATGTGGAACAACCACACGGCGTCGCTCGTGCCTTGCACTGGGAGCCATCTGTTTCGTTCGCACATGTCGCTCAATTGAGAACACGCCCTAGAGCCGCTTCTGCTGCATCAATTCGCGCATCAGTGCCGCACCGGCGTTGTCCAGGGTCTTGTCAGGGTTGGTGCGGCAATAACCGTCCAGCCAGAGGAAGATCGAATCATTGTCGGTGCCCTTGAGCACATTCTTGCCCGACTCCTCGGCGCGCCCGGAAAGATAACCCAGGAACCAGTTCTTGCTGATGAGCAACGGTACCTTGTTCATTTCGGTCGCGCTCTTCGCATAGCGGGTTTGCTCCTGCCAATCGCGGCAGGAGCGTGTGGCACGGCTCTCCACGGGAGCCGCCATAGAGTTCGCAGCCAGCAGGACGCCAACAACAGCGACGATAAACCGGGTCATTTTGCCGTTCGCCTGTTTTTCTGCAATTCTGCGGCCAGGGCGCCGGCGCCACTGGCCAGATCACGGAGTGGATTGGCCTGGCAATATTTGTCCATCCAGCCATTGAATGCCGAACTGTCCGTGCCAGCCAGAAAGTCCTTGCCGCTCCCCGCCGACAGGCCGGCCATGAAGCCCTGCAGCCAATAGGCATTGCCCAAGGCCAGCGTATCCGATTTTTCGCGGTGGGCAACCCATTCGCCGCACGAAGGTGAGCCGAATTCGGTCGCCTCCGCGACAGCGCTTGCCGCGCATAGTGTCAACAACAAGCATCCTCTCAATATTGTTCGCAGCTTCATCAGGACATTCACCGAAAATTAATGTCTCATCTTACAACAGGGATACACTATTGACTGTGTCCAGCGAAGTCTATAGGCTCACCTCGCATCCGATTGTTGCGGTCTCCCTGCCTTGGACATACAAAAGATCATCACCCAGATTCTCACCCACCCCTGGATATTGGGCGTTTTTTTTGTGGTGACGCTGTTGGTAAATCTCCTGGCTTTGCGTCGGATTCGCAAAGAAGAGCCACACAAATACCAGAAACCAGGTCAGCAATAGCCAAAGCAAAACACGCTGCCACCACTACGACATGCCGAACGAAATCGAGCTCAAGCTGTCCCTGACAGTCGATGCGCAAAGCCTGATGCTGCGCCAGCCGATCCTGCGCAAGGCCGTTACCAAACATACGCAGCAACTCATCAACCTCTATTACGACACACCGACGCTGGATTTGCATGAGCGCGGCATCGCCTTGCGCCTGCGCAAACAGGGGCGCACCTGGCTGCAGACGGTCAAGTGTGCGGGTAGTTCTGCGGCGGGACTGACCTCCCGGCCGGAATGGGAAACGCCTTACGCCGGCCACTTCGATTTCTCCGTGATCGATGCCAAACCCGTCCGCCGCTGGCTGGAACGGCCGCGTATCGGTGCCCAGATTGCGCCATTGTTCGAGACGAATTTTCGCCGCACCATCTGGCGCTTTGAACCAAGCCCGGGGTGTGTTGTATTGCTGATGCTGGATCGCGGCTGGATTGCCGCCAAGGGAAAGCTCGAAACCATTTCGGAAGTTGAAATCGAGCTGGCCTCGGGCGATGTCAATGCGCTGTTCAAGCTGGCGCAGACCCTGGCAGAACGACTGGCGCTGGCACCTGCGGTACTGAGCAAGGCCGAACGCGGCTATCGGCTGTTCCAGGGATTTGCAGCCGCCCCTGTCAAGGCGCAGACAGCCAGATTGCATACCGACGATGCGCCACTGGCGGCCTTCAGAAAAATTGCCTTGGCCAGTCTGGAGCACCTGCAGGGAAATTTTGACGGTGCGCTGTCCAGCAGCGACCCGGAATTCATACATCAAATGCGCGTGGCAACCCGCCGCCTGCGCTCCGCCTTGCGTCTGTTTGCACCCCGTTTGCCGCCCAGGCTGGCCGGTCAGATACTGCCCGAATTGCGCATCCTGACCGAGCGTCTTGGGCAGGCGCGGGATTTTGACGTGCTCCTGACCGAAATTGCCGCACCGGTTCTACATGCCGTGCCAGGCGAACCACGTCTGGCGGCGCTGATCGGTGCGGTAACCAAACGACAGAACACGGCCCGCGAAGCTGCGGTGAAGCATCTGCATTCGATCGCATACTCCCGCCTGCTATTGCATGTGACAGCGCTACTGCATAAGCCGCCATTTAGCGGGACCGAGTGCACTGTTGAGGTGGGCACAGAGACCATTGAAAATTTCGCACGCACCCGATTGAAGCGATTGCGCAAGAAAGTCCTGGGGCTCGCCGCACTGGCGGCGATCGATGATCCCGCCTCGCTGCATCGTCTGCGCATCGGCATCAAGCGCTTGCGCTATGCCCTGGAGTTTTTCTCGCCCTTGCTGGCTGACAAACCGTTGCTGCCCCTGCTCGCTGAACTGGTCCGCTTGCAGGACGAACTGGGGCAACTCAACGACCTGGCGAATGCCGGCCTGCTGCTCATGCACTGTGCCGGCGAAGACCAGCCCCTGCGTGAAGCAGTTTCACTGGTCGGTGGCTGGCATGCTTTGCGTCACAAGGAATTACTAGGGCAGATAGAGGAACAAATCCGCCGCCTGTCCCGCCTCAAGCTGCCACGACGGGTTTGAAGCGGCTTTCCTGACGTACGGTTTTGTCACCTCGGAACGTGATGCGACGCCGCCTGCGGGCTGCAATTCGCCCCTCGAAAGGGTAGAATGCTTCCGCTTTGGGCTTGGCTTGGCGCTATGGCGATCATCAGGCGCATTCCCTGCGACATCCAGCATAACTCCCGCAGCGTCCCGGGATGAAAATGAGACTGTTTCGGAATACCCTGAAATTCAAAGTCGGTTCGTACATGGCACTCACCCTGACCGTGGCGATGGCCTTGTTCACGTTTCTTCTGGTCGAGCATCAGCGTACGGAATTGCGTGAAGCGGCCATGACCGATCTGGCGAGGCTCTCGGAGGTCATCACCAAAAGCACGCGCTATGCCATGCTTGAAAATGAGACGGTGTATGTAAAAAGAATTATTCAGGATGTCGGCAAACAGAGAAATGTCGCCAAGATCAGAATCTGGGCCAAGGACGGCAGAATCATTCACTCCTCCTATCCTCCGGAAGTCGGACAGAAATTCGACCGCGACAAAGATGGTTGCGCGCTGTGTTACCCGAATGAAATGTCGATCGACCTGGTCCGCAAAGAACCAACGCCTCGAATATTTTTCGATGCCAGTGGCCGCCGCATGCTCGGCAGCATGGAGATCCTGCGCAATGAACCCTCCTGTTATACCGCCGACTGCCATGTGCATAAAAAGAGTGAGCCGGTTCTCGGGGTGCTCGATATCATCTATTCACTCGACGAGATCGACCAAAAAACACGAGCGCATAGTTTCGTCATTGGCGGCCTATCTCTGGCATTCATCGCCATCGTTTCCATCCTGATGAGTGGTCTGGTCAGCCGTTTTGTGTATCGGCCACTGCGTGACCTCGAGGCAGGGGCAAAAAGACTCTCGGAAGGTGATCTGGAACACCCCATCCCGGTCAGAGGCGGGGACGAGTTCGGTAAAGTCGCGGAGTCCTTTAATTCGATGACGCTAGCCTTGAAGAACTCGCGCAAGGAGTTGGAAGAATGGGCGCTGACCCTGGAACGCAAAATCGAACAGAGAACCAAGGAATTGCGGATCGCCGAAGCGGAAACGGCGCGTTCGGAAAAACTGGCTTCGGTCGGACTGCTCGCAGCGGGAATCGCCCATGAATTGAACAATCCCCTGACCGGGGTGCTGACCTTCTCCCACCTGCTGCGCAAGGAAATGCCGGATGGCAGTCAGAACGCCGAAGATCTCGATCTGGTGATCCGCGAAACCAAGCGCTGTGCCGCCATCATCAGGCGGTTGCTCGATTTCGCTCGAGAAAAACCGCCGGAAAAGAAATTCGCCGATCTCAACAAGATCATCGAGAACACCCTGCGCATCATCGAGAAGCCGGCCTTTCTGCGTGATGTGAAAATCACCATGAATCTCGACGGCGCACTGCCGCCGGTCTGGATCGACGCCGACCTGATCGAGCAGGTCATCCTGAATCTGATGGTGAACGCCCAGCATGCCGTCGAACAGGACGGCGACATTACTGTTCGGACACGCCGCGTGATGAAGTCCGTGGGTGGAGAAGCGAGCGGCAAAACGTTACCGATGGCAGAGATCACGGTCATCGATACGGGTTGCGGCATTCCCCAGGAAAACCTCAAGCGTATCTTTGATCCTTTCTTCACTTCCAAGGAAGTCGGTAAAGGTACCGGGCTCGGCTTGTCGGTGACTCATGGTATCGTCACTGCACATGGCGGCGCCATTGAAGTCGACAGCCAGGTTGGCAAGGGCTCGACTTTCCGCGTGTACCTTCCACTGGATCCGCCCGAGAAAGATGCGGGCAACAATTTGAACGCGACGCACGCGAAACCGCAATGAAGACCAGAGTTCTCTTGGTGGACGACGAGGAAATCGTGATCAGAAGCTGCCAGCGCATACTCGGCACGGATGCTTTCGAGATCGACACGGCGCAGAGTGGACTGATCGCATTGAAGAAAATCGAGGAAAAGCCCTTCGATCTGGTCATCCTCGACATCATGATGCCCCAGATGGATGGTATGGAAGTGTTGCAGCGGGTCAAGGAAGCCCATCCGGATATCGAGGTGATCATGGTCACCGGCCTGTCCCAGATCGAGACGGCAGTGCGCTGCATGAAGCTGGGCGCCTTCGATTATTTGCCGAAACCCTTTGATCCCGATGAACTCAAGGTCGTGGTCGGACGAGCACTGGAGCGGAAACAACTGCTTCAGGAGAACTCCAGCCTCAAAAGCGAACTCAGTTCCAAATATCGCTTCGAAAATATTATCGGTTCCAGCCAGGCGATGCAGAACGTGTTCCGTCTGATTGCCCAGAGCGCCCCAACCAACAGCACGGTGATGATCACCGGTGAGAGCGGTACCGGCAAGGAGTTGATCGCGCGCGCCATCCATTTCAACAGCCTGCGCAAGGACAAGCCGTTTGTCGCCGTCGATTGCAACTCACTCAGCGAAACCCTGCTGGAAAGCGAGTTGTTCGGGCACATCAAGGGCGCCTTTACCGGCGCAGTGGTCAACAAGCGCGGCATGTTCGAGGTCGCCAACGGCGGCTCACTGTTCCTCGATGAAATTTCCAATATCTCCATGTCGACCCAGGCCAAGCTGCTGCGGGTGACGCAGGAAAGAGAATTTCGCGCGGTCGGCGACACCCGTACCCAGAGCACCAACATCCGTCTGATCACTGCCACCAACAAGGATCTCAAGGACATGGTGGCAGCCGGAACCTTCCGCGAGGATTTGTTTTACCGGATCAATATCTTCCCCATCCAGGTGCCGCCGCTACGGGAACGCCGCGAAGACATTCCGGCGCTGGCCTTTCATTTCCTCAAGGTGTTCAGCAAGGAACTGGGCAAGGAGGTCAATGAGATTTCAGCCGATGCCCTGACAGCGCTGACCAGCCACAACTGGCCCGGCAATGTGCGCGAACTGCAGAACACGGTGCACCGCGCAATGATCCTGGCCAATGACAAGGTCATCCGTCAGGCCCACCTGACCGATATTCTCGACCTGCACGCGCGCACCGATCTGGACATTCCGCGCACCGGCGACGAGCTGAAGCGGCTCAAGAAAGAGGCGCGGGAAAAATCCGTTGAAGATATCGAAAAGCTGTTTCTGCTCGAGGCCCTCAAGCGCAACGACTGGAACGTGACGCGCAGCGCCGAGGAAACCGGCATGCTGCGCGCCAACTTCCAGGCGCTGATGCGCAAGTACGATATCCGGATCCGCGGCACCGAATCCGGAGAGGCTTAATCCGGGTTAATGCCCGGTCGTTTCGTCTTCAATTTCCTCGTAGCCGGTGAACATCGCCTTGAAGTGTGCCAGCCGGGTGTGGCCTAGTGTCGCCAGGTAGGGGTGGATAAAAATGAACCCGGCAAAGAATATGAATATCAGCACATGCGCCGTATCCACCACGCGCACCCCGCCGAGCATGTCGATCATGCCGGTGAAACGCTTGACGTCCCACAGCAACACCCCCGTATAGAACTGCAGCGGTACCAGCAGCAGCATGATGATCTGGTAGGTCATGCTCTGCATCGAATTGAACTTGTGATAGACGCTCACATGGTGCGGGTTAGGTTGCCCGCGGAAAATCCCGTAGCCATAGAACATCATCTGGCGGAAACTCGCACGGAAATGCTTGATCGGGCTCAGTTCGGGGTGATACACCCGGATCTTGTCGGAAAACATGTAGAAAAGCAGCCAGACGAAGAAATTGGCGATGAGCACAAAGCCGATCCAGTTATGCAGGATTACCGCTGTGCGGAAAGAAAACAGATCGAGCAAACCGATATAACGTATTTGAATCCCGGTGACAATCATCGTCACGAAGCCGAGCGCGTTAATCCAGTGCCAGATCCTGACCGGAAGCGGGTGTACATAGAGTCTTTGCATTGCGTTGATCCTTTTGTTTGAGCTGGGACGTCGTCAGGGCAACCTTCGTTCCGGGTGGTTCAGGAGTCCTCCTCGCCGCCAATTCTCTTCGCGTTCCTCTTGAAGAGCCAGGTCAGCGTCAAATGGCCGATCGGCACACTGACGCCGCCCAGCAGCGCAAGGACAAGCAAAATATCCAACAGCTTGATCCGGGTACCACCGATGACATAGAAACCGCCGACCGCTTCGACCGAAAGTGGCGAATTCAGGACTTCCTTGTTCGCTTCGTGGCGCAAGGGTCTGCCATCCGGACCGATGATGGAAACCGTGACGCTTTGGAAGGGAGCGGCACCCTGCTGGTGGCATGTGGCGCAATCCCGTATCGCCTGCGACTTCTCTGTGAGTTGATGCGCTTCCACGCCCGTGCTGACCTCAAGGCGGCCTCGTAGCGTCGTCTTGCTCTGGTCTGTTCCCGCAGGGTTGAACTCGCGCAGCAGATCTTGCAGTTCGACTGCGCTCAGGCCTTTTTCCTTGCCGTCGGCTGAGCGGGCTCGGCCGACGAATTGCGGTACGCCCGCTTGCTCGGAAATGCGCTGCTGTTTCTCATTGCTGAATAGCCTGAGATCGACTTTGCGCTTGGCTCCCGGCACATGGCAGGCTGGGCAGGAAACCGCCTCGAAATGTCTTTCGGCATTGGGCAACCAAGTCTGGTGAGCCTGCAACACGTCGGAATGGCAGCCGAAGCAGGCATTCTTGAGCTTGTCCTCTGCGGTCGTGGCGCTGACGTCGTGGGCATTATGGCAACTGGAGCAACCAAGACTGGCTTGACCATGGACGCTAGCGGCATAAGCCTTTTGGATGCCGAAGTGACAGTTGCTGCAGGGCGCCCCGGTCTTGGCGTCATACGCGGCTTTCGCCATCACCGTATGGGGACTGTGACAGTCCGTGCATAGGGGTGCGGCTGAGTCGCCTTCACGGACCAAGGTCGCATGGATGCTGTTCTTGTAAAGCTTGAAAACGCCCGAGTGACAAGTGAAGCAAACCTTGGTCAGCTCAATTGAATTGTCGCGCAGGCTGCTTATCTTCTTTTTCAGCGGCGGGTGATCGTCGACTGCAATTTCCCGATGGCAAACGGCGCAGCCGATCATGCTATGGACCGATTTCGCAAACCCCGATCCATCCACGTGCAAGGAGAGCATTTCTCCATTCGCCAGCTTTTTTTCCAGACCCTTGGTCGCGTGGCATTCGAGACACTCCTTATCCTGCTTGGAAAGCGGACTGTCGGCAGCCTGGGCGGTCAGGCTCGCTGCGGCGAGCACTAACGCCGCCAGTGCCAGCCTGGCCGCAATGGCCAGGGATGCGGAGAATGTGGTTACGGACATTTTAAGTTTGCCTCGGCTGATCACCATTTCTATCCTCTATTATTGCACGTGTCGTTCAAAGTGAATTCCGGCTTTTCTATCTCTTTCAGCATTGCTTCTGGACCGGGTACTGCAGCTACATTTTCTTGGGCGCGAACTGCTATTGCACGGGCAAATGAATGATGAAAATTGTTCCCTTGCCCGGTTCGCTCTCAACATTGATGGTGCCGCCATGGTTATCTATGATTCCCCAAGTCACCGCCAGGCCGAGACCCGTTCCCTTTTGACCTTTGGTGGTAAAAAACGGCTCGAATATCTTGGTCAAGTCGTCTTTGGCGATTCCCTGCCCGCTATCGGCGATTCTTATTTCTATATATTCTGAAGGTGCGGCATCATCCATTGCCTGCCATCTTTGCCAACCGCACTCGGGGTTGACGCAACCCTGGATCTTTCCATGCGGCGCCACTTCAAAATTGTAAACCGTGGCGCTGCATTTCGGGCAAACCACATTGTCTTCAATTAACGAGATATTGCACTTGGGACATGAGATTCGAAAATCTTTTCCCGGGACAATTTCAACGCCATACTGGTGCCGACGTTTGCCATAGACGGGGTCCAGATGCAACAGGCCTTCGGACCCATTGGATGCAATTTTTAACTTGACGGTCGGCATGCCAAATATCTTCATTTCCTGATCCATCAGGTCATGTTTTTTAGGACAAGCTGCATTCTTGATTTGCGCCAGACCAAACTGGGAAAGAGAAATCAGGGATAAATCAACCGAAATGCGGCCACCCTCTTCACTGATGGCATCGGCCGCATTGACCAGCAGGTTGATCATCACCTGCTGAATCTGGTTGGCATCCAGTGTGGCTTGCGGTGTCGAAGCAGCAAGATGGGTTTCAAGCTTGATTTTCTTGAGTGTCAGCTGATTGGCAACAATTTCAACCGCATTTTTAATGATGACGCTGATGTCTACCTTGCTCTTCTTGGGCACCGACTGACGCGAAAAATCGAGCAGGCTCTTGACGATTTCCCGACTGCGTATGGTTTCCCTGACGATGATGCCCAGGTTTTCCTGCATTTCAGGATCATCCTTGGTTCTCTTCTGCAGAAAACTGCTGTAGGTCAATACGCCGGTCAAAGGATTGTTGATTTCGTGAGCGACTCCTGCCGCCAGTCTCCCCAGCGAGGCCATTTTGTCCGACTGGAATAACTGCTGCTTGGTTTCCGCCAGATTTTTGGTCATCTTGTTGAATGAGACGGCAAGAATCCCGAGCTCATCGTTGCCCGGTTTCTCTATCGTGTAACTCAGATTGCCTGCGCTGACCTGGTTGGTCGCTTTCACCAGTTCCCGGATGGGTCTGCCGATCCATTTTCTGACAAAGAAGGCAATGAACAGGCTCAGGGCGGCAATGGCAACCGCAGCCAGTTCGATCAGACGGATCTCGCTGTTCACAATCTGCTGGTCCACGTCGGCGAGGTTGAGCTTGATGTCCAGCACACCGAGGACGGTCTGGCTTCTTGAGTGCGCGTGGCAAGCCGCCTCATAGCAGGATGGCATGTTATAGATCGGATTGATTACGGCAAGCGTGCGCGGGGAATCCGAACTGATCCTGTAAATGCGCGTTCTTTGGTTTGTCGGCAGCTTGATGAGTGGCGCATTCTCGGCGTGACAGGCATAGCAACTTTCAGCGTGCTTATCCACCATTTTCCCGATCAAATCGCTGCGAGAAGAAAATGCGACCACGCCTTCCTTGTTGAGTATCCTGATCTCGGTAATACTCGGGTCATGCGAAACGGTGCTGATAATCGAATGGACCTCATCCCTGCGGTTTCCCAGCATGCTGGTCAGCGTGCTGTTCTTGATGGCCTCGCCCATTTTGTTGGCATGCACTTCCGCCTGGGCGATTAATGCATCGGATTGAGACTTGATGCTGAAATAGGAATACACACCAATAATGAAAATGGTAATGAGAGCCACAGCGATGATCAGTTTCAAACTTATTCTGGTTACCATTTTAATTGCTTCCGTCCGGTGCTTCTCGCAACAGCAAGGCTGAAAAATTTTCCAGGCAGTCCGTTCCAGCCTTGAACACAGACTGCCAGTTGCTGACATTACTTCTGGTTCGCCAACAATTCCGATTCCAGTTTGTCGCCCGGGAGCGCATCGGGTTGTCCTCAGCATGTTGAGGATCAGCCAAGCACCTCAACCCCCGGTCTTCTTGCCCATGGCTGGCGGGCCATTCTTGCCAAGCACCGGTTTTTTCTTTTGTGGCGCCGTGATGTACCTGATGAACAGTATCGCCAGGACAAGAAAGGACAGCAACAAAATATAGGCCACGCCCTTTTGCTGAAAAATGTTTACGTAACTGTAGTATTCCATCATGAGTCCTTTCCTTATTCCTTGCTGAACACCGGCATGCGTGTCACCACCCACCTGAAAACCCATACTTCGACGAACACGACCATGAGTGTCACGACGATTTCCTGCCAGGAGGGGTAGTACTTGTTCACCGCGTACCAGTTGAAGGCGATCAGGGAAATATTCAACCGGTTCAGGATGACGCCCAATACCGTCAGGATTGAAGCCACACGGATGACGCCAAACCTTCGGTTGCGCACGCCATAGGCAAACATGAAACAGGGAATGAGTACGAACCCGATCATTTCGACAAGGTACCAAAGCCCCCAGAAGCCCGTGACCAGCTTGTAGCGCTCCTCGTCGTGCAGCATGATGAATGCCTGGAAGAAATAATAGACAAACATGGTGATCGCCGCGCCTTTGGCCAGCCCGAGAACAATATCTTCATGGGCATGGTGCGTCTTGCTGCCGATCAGATTCTTGAAAACCTTGTGACTGATGGTTCCTTCGAAAATGATCATCGCCAGCCCGGCGAAAATGCTGGAGACGAAGAATAGCAACGGCAAGTATTCGGAATACCAGAGCGGATGGATTTTGGGTTTGGCCATCAGGAACATCGCCCCCAGACCCGATTGATGGAGCATCGAGATCGTGAAGCCCAATATCACCGTGGTCAGCGTCAAGCCATGCAGAAATTTTCGCAGTCTCTCCATCCCGGCCCATTCGGCTATTGCGGGAGAGAACTCGATAAACAGCGCCATCGTGTAAACAAAGAAATGCCAGGCGATCAGAAACATGACCGAGTTGTAGCCGAACGAGTTCCCAATCAGGGGGTTGGCGATATGCCAGGGCCTGCCCAAATCCAGCAGCAAGGCACCCGAGTAGAACACATAGGCCAACAAGCCATTCAGGACTGTCACGCGCAGAATTGAGTGATATTTCTCTATCCGCATCACGATTACGGTGAAGCAGACGACATAGGCGCCACCGGCGAGAGCCACACCCGTCACGACATCAAAGCCGATCCAGAACCCCCAGGGGAATTGCTGGGAAAGATTGGTGACTGCGCCGAGGCCCTGGGTAAAGCGGAAAAAGACAATGACCAGCCCGACAAGGATCGTCGGGATGGAGATGATATTGAAGGGTGTCAGCCACTTGCCGCGGGGCTTCATCTCCTGCAAGAAGAACTTGAAGAACCTGCCAAGTTCGCTCGTGACGACCGCAGTGCTATTCATCGCTCACCTCCGGCTTCGACCAACCTTCGGATTCACGCAATTCTTCTTTTCTGTCGGTCAGCATGTGCAACGTCAGGAGGAATGCGGGGACTCCGAATTCAATCAGCGGAACAGAGATCAGAAAATCTTTCGTGTATTCCGGATAGGGCGTTGTGCCGAGGTCGGTCCTGAAACCGATCTGGTTGAAAGGCACTGAGGACAAATACAACCAGCCGGATCCTCCGACTTCATTTTCACCGTAGATCTGATGCACATATTTATCCGGGTGACTGTAGATACGATGCCGGGCAACTTCCATGAGTTGCCTCTTCGGACCAAACATCAAAGCATCAGACGGGCAGATCTCCACGCATGCCGGCTTTTTTCCTTCCTGCAGGCGTTCGTGGCACATGTTGCACTTCTGAATCCTTGGATTCCATTCGAAGTACTCGAACTTTGGAATATCGAAGGGACAGGAGACCATGCAATATCTGCATCCCATGCATTTGTCCCCGTCCCAGGTCACGGGGCCGTCCTTGGTCTTGACCATGGCGTTGACAAGACAGGCTGCAACGCAGGCCGGCTGCCAGCAATGCATGCATTGCTTCTTTACAAATACCTCGCCCTTTTCTGTCTTGAATCGATTGACCACTGTAAATTGCTTCTCGCTGGTGTCCCGGATGCTTTCCTGGGCGCGGTCATTCTGAATGTCAGGCACAAAATTGTCGTGGGCGACCGAACAGGATACTTCGCAAGACCTGCAGCCGATACACCGCGTTGTATCGACCAGCACCCCGACGAATTCCTTGTTCTCTTTTACCCCTTCTGCTCTTGAACTCTTGAAGGGTAAAACAGCGGCACCAAGCGTGGCTGAGGTTTTGAAAAATTGTCGTCTATCCATGATATTTCATATTCCATAGGAATAAAGTTATGAATCATTCATGCTCATCTGGATACGCCAGCAGGGCCGACCGATACCCGATCTGGGGCTGAATGGCGTAGAAGACATTGGTGTTTGAGGTATCTGGGATAAAAGGAATCCGCCTTATCCAGTGCGAAGGTCATAGACTCATCCTGCCCATCCGGATAGACTAAATCGACGTCTTGAGTCACAAAGACCTCTTGCCCGCGTGACACGTCGCGCAACTCTTGCTCGCCTCCACGCCTGTTCCAGCCTCATGGCAATTCCAGCACTTCTTGTGGACAACGACTTTGGTGCTGAGCGTTTCGTCGGCAATATTCGCCAGGTTGGTGTGGTGGCAGGCCGAGCAGGCAAAGATCTTCTGTTTGAGGCTGCTGGTTTCCTTGTGGCAAATACTGCATTTGATCCACGAAGACGTCATGTAATCCGGATGGGGCGTAGTCAATTTCTTCGCGTTGATCTGATGGTGACACTCAACGCATTTGATGCCTCGCTCTGTGGTGTGCTTTTGGTGCTGGAAAACCACTTCGCCCGCAGCGGATGGAATGTTGATGACGTCAGGGATCTCGGCGCCGTCAGAGCTCGACGGCTTGACCTGGGCGGAGGGAGGCGCCGCCGGGGTGGCCACAGATCTGCCGGGAACAGCGGATTTGCTTGCTGTTGCGTCTGGACTAATGACAAGCAGACTGGCAGCGACAAACAGCAGTGTTGCTACTGCGGCAACGGTATATTTAGTCATGACTGTCTCTTATGGAATGCAAGATCAGAATGCGGTTCAGCGAACTGAAAAAGGAATTTATTTCAGGAAATTATTGGTAAATTCCTCGAAAATTTTCTGATCGGTTCTCTGCTTCTCAGTCAAGTCTTCATTTTTCCCGGAAGGATCCGTATGCAGCCTGGTCTTTTCCACTTCCTTCACCAGCTCGCTGTACTTGTCGATTTCCTCCTTGTACCAGTTGATTGAATCTATGCCTATCTTCAAGCCATGCAACTCTTCAGAAAGATTGGAGGGCTCGACGCAACATATCCAGCTCAACTCGAACGGGCTGAGGGCAATCAGCTCCGGATGCTCGATATGTTCCGCATTGATGTAGGTGATATTTCCGCTTAGCGGCGAGGCCATGCTGATCGTTTGACCGTTACGAACAATTGAGAAAATCGTATCGCCCTTTTTGATCTCGGTGTTCAGTTTCGGTAAATCAATCTTGTCAATACGACCGATGATTTTGCGGGCAAATTCATCAATACCGACACGCGCTGTGCCGTTCATTTCGATATTGACCCAGGTATGGTTTCTGGAAATGAAGATGCCGGCAGGCACGTTGAACTCGTGCTTCGAGCCCGAATCCTTGGCCGATGTCGATGGTGTGATCAGGCGGACCGTTGGCTTCATTTGCCGCTCGATTCGATCTTTGCGCTTGATCAGGCATTTGTTGAAAAAGTCGATCAACTCGTCTTCGGTAAAGGGTTTCTGCACATAGTCCATGGCTCCAAACTTCATGGTTTCAATGGCAGTCTCGAGGGAGGCATAGCCGGTGATGACGATGACGTCGATATTCGGACGCAGATGTTTCACTGCCTTGGTGACTTCCAATCCATCCATTTCGGGCATTTTCAGATCTGTGAAAACGAAATCGTAGTCGTTCTTCAAAATCAGTCCGAGAGCTTCCTGTCCTTTTTCCACGGTATCGATGCTGTAGCCGGCAACAACAAGAATCTTTCTGAAGCTATCCAGGATGATTGCCTCATCGTCGACCGCCAGTATTCGCGCTTTGGGATTGGGGACTTCCACCCGCTTCAGGGTCTTGGCCTCTTCTGTGTAGTCGAGTTTAAGACCGATATCCAGGGCTTTTTCGCGTTCCTTGCGGAGTTTTAGTTCGTGCCTTTTCTGAAAATAAATCCGCAACGTGAAATCCACGATGATGAAAACAATGACCGTGACAACTACGATTAAGAGAACCATTTGATGCCTCCGTAGAGTACTTGGCTTCTGTCAAAGATTGGGGGGTCTTTTGGAAGTCGTGAGGGAAATGCAAAGATGTGAACATTGCCGGAATGCGCATGGAGAAAAACATCTTGCGGTCTGCAAGATATTCTTCTCCGAGGTTCCTTTTAAAGCTAGCTTAGATTGGGTGAAAAGTCCGATTAACTGCGTTTAGCGACTGCCTTGAAACCAAACCAGGCCAGCATGCCCAACCCGACGAAAGGCATTGCGACAATATAGATCAGACCAATGAAGGGCGCGACAAGGAACAACGCGATATTCTTGACGGCACTACCCTGAACTGGCGCTTCTGCGACTTGCCCAATCTCGGCTGGTTCGACTTGCGGCTCTGCCTGCACTACCGGCATCGCTTCCAAGGCGCGCTGACCCAGGGCATGCGCCGTGCTGGCTTCGATCATTTCCGGGGACAGTGGCTTGCGCAAAAATTCGGACACACCCGCCGCCGCCGCCCTGGCTTCATAAGCGTCGGAACCGTAACCCGTGACAATCACCACCGGCAGCCAGGGCTGGCTGGCCTTGACCTGTTCGGCAACCTCGAGACCGCTGATGCCCGGCATTTTGATGTCGGTAAAAACGAGATCGTAATGCTCGTTCTTGAGCTTGCTCAGTGCCTCTTCGCCATTCGCGGCGGAGATCACTGCATAGCCCTTGTTGGCCAGCACACGATCGAAACTCTTGCTGACCACGGGATCATCATCGACGACCAGGATTTTAGTTAGGACGCTCATTGCATTCTCCTTGGATTAATTGACACAACTGACGGGTTCCGAAACTCGACGGATGGCCGCGGCTGCAGATGCCCGATCCCGCTGCAAAGCCCATTTTTTCTGGGTGATTGCGCTGCTTGCCACCTTGATGATCTCATCCGGATTGACCGGCTTGGCCAGATAATCGTAGGCGCCCAACCGTATCGCTTCCTTGGCTGTTTCCACGGACGGATAACCGGTGATGACCACCACTTCGCTCTCCGGCCAGCGTTGCTTGATCATACGCAACACCGACATGCCATCCATGCCCGGCATGCGTAAATCCAGCAACACCAGATCAAAGCAATCCCGCTCCATTTCGCGCAGGGCCTCGACCCCGTTCCAGACGGCGGCAATATGGCGATCCTCACCCGCCAGCAATCTGAGATGACTCAGGCGAACGATCTCTTCGTCGTCTACTACCAGAATGTTGCTTTTCTCGTTCATGGTACACCTCCATCGCTTTTGCGTATCTGTTTGACTTGTATTTAGCAATGGCCGTGCCTGATCCCGATATTTAGGATATAAGCATGTTGATTCAACAGCTTGCCAGATCAACCGAGGTGTCGAAGGGAAGCCCGGCAGGCTCTGCATGTACATTTCTCATGTACATGCAGAGCCGCAGACAAACTAATAGTTTTTTATATTCAGTGAGATAAGTCGATTGAGCAGCGTACACAAATTTCAGGCGCTCGTTCCGAGAACTGGCCGGGGTTGCCAGCGAGGTTGCCAGTTCACATGCCGGCAATGACCTTCCCGAAGGCCTCGACCTGCTGCCAGTTGGTAAATTCAACCACCGTGCTCGGGTGCGTGGGTCCCTTGGTGATCCACATGATGAAGCGGATCATCATGCGGTCAATGAATTTATAGCGAGGATAGTCGATCTTGCCGGCGAAAACCGCCAACTGCTTGGGCTTCCAACTAATGCGTTTGAGAAACTTGATCAGATAGGGATTGGTGTGCGGCTGATTTTTTTCCGGTTTGCGCGCCACCACGTTCACGGAAAAAAAGGCGTTCGGCTTGCTGTCCAGGAGCGCCTGATTGCGCTGGATGAAATGGAACACCTTGGGACTGTGCTTGCCGTAACGGATGCTCGCACCAACCACGATCTTGTCGAACGCCGCCAGATCCACCTGCGGCCAGTCATCGATGCAGACAGTCGTGACTTGATACCCATGCTGCTCGATGACTTCCTGAAGGCGCTTGCAGATGACGATGGTATGGCCATCCGTGGTGGAATAGATGATGAGGATTTTCTGCTGGGCGGACGTTTGCACTCGATCTCCCTCTTCCCACTCTCCGCTCAAGCGGAAAATTCCGCCGCCGACCATTCTTCCTTGTGGCCGAAACCACGCTGGTTGTTGATGAAGCGTATCCGCTGCGCAGCCGCTTCATACCAGCGCACCTTGCGCAACGCCTCGGCCAGGGCGGCGAGTACCGGCCGGTCGCCCAGGACATCGGGAAACTTTTCCCCGTACAGGCGTTTCGCCGCTTCCTTTTCTTCGCCATCCAGTTCTCGTACCAGTGCGTCAATCTGAATTCCCTTGATCGCGCTCCAGTCCGAGTAATCCTCCTGAATGGTCAGCGCCACCCGCGCGTCGGCCATGTAATTCCGGCAATGCAAGCTATGCGGCGCGGAAAGAAAGTACAGCCGCGTTCCCTGGCTGACATAGAAAACAGCTGCGGCCGCCGGACCATCCGCCCCGAGCGTGGCGATGGTCACGACATGATGCGACCGCAGATAGTCGAGGACTTCCTGGCGCGCGTCCACCCTGCAGTCGTGCCTAGCCGCAACTCCCCACCGCCCCGCAGGCGCTGCAGAAGTCGCAACCGTCCTTGCGGATCACGGTGAAATTGCCGCACTCGGCACACAACGCGCCTTGCATGATCTTTGCCCCGCCCTTTTCCTGCGGCGCTTCGAGGATGCCCATCTCGCGCGTCGGGTAGCCGTTCTCGTTGAGGATGCCGAGCATGGCGTAGCGATGCATGATGAGCCGCGCGATGTAGGCCACGGTCGATGGCCAGTTCTGCTGCCGGCGCGTGCCGGGGACAAAGGCCATGAAGTCGCCGAGCGGCTCGGGATAGTTGAGCAGCTTGCGCAGTTTCATACCGATCCAGGCCGGATCCATGACGCGCATGTCGAGTGACAACAGCTTGGTCAGGCCGTCGAGGGCGCGCGGATAATTGCCCGAGAGCCACACCGAGTAAGGACGCGTGACGCCGTCGGGCAGGGTGATTTCCTTGAGGCCGAGCACGAAATCCTC
>Ga0172380_10004670_pt1 | contig 17352 bp, 13 predicted proteins | sample Leawe162metaG_FD_119747 | JGI IMG/M metagenome (GOLD analysis project Ga0172380, IMG submission 119747) | Leachate microbial communities from a municipal landfill in Southern Ontario, Canada - Leachate well 162 metaG | ecosystem: Engineered > Solid waste > Landfill > Unclassified | place...
AACCAGGCCGCTCGTCCAACCTTTCCTCGTCCCGGTGGGATTGGATTGGGCGACGAAATGCCGGGGTGCGACAACTCCGATGCTGATAAGGATTGTCTAAGATTTATCAGCTGGCCCGCTTAAACTCCGCCTGCAGAGGCTGAGCGGGTGAGTATAAAGAGCAGACTAAGCCTGTAGAAGTGCTGGCAACTTTTTTCTGGACGGGGAGTTCGACCCTCCCTCGCCTCCACCAGATAATAATTGGCGGATGTCTCTGATAATGAGCGTCCGCTTTTTTGTTTTCTATTTGAAAAACACATTATAAAATTACCAGGTGAAGTTGGCATTGCCTGATAAGATCATCGACTGGGGGCGCAACAATTGACTGCACAGCCTGATGAAGTATACGGGCTTATCACAAGATCAGGATTGCCCGATCGAAACATAACATGTATTAGTCTATTGCCCAACTTTGCTTCTAGTGCCTTGTTGATTATCAATATAGGTACTGAATGAAAAATCACCACCCGGTCATCCGAAGTTGAGGAATCCAGTGTTAACCATAAATTGCCTGCTTTTTCTACGAGCCTCAGTCCCTTGCCACCTGTAATGCCCATTGAGCGGAGGGTTTCATGGATTGCTGCAACTGCGAATATGCTTACTTCAATCAATTACCTTGCTTCCTTGGACATATTACCGAATAACCGATTATGAGGATCGCTGGCTGGAGGATAAAAGGAGTTATTTGCCTGGTCACATGGCATGTCCACGCAGTATATCTATGCCTGTGTCCCCCGGCCATATACAGCATAAATACTATGAAATATAAACACATCGCCTGAACGTGTATTTTTTGGGCCGGAATGATTAATCGAAGAACTATGCGGGAGGAGATTCGACTATATTAAGTAGTAATCCAAATAGTAAATCAACTTTCGCCAAGCAGAATTAGCCGGTCCTGGTTTTAACATCACTCCAAAGCATTGCTATCTGATAGTCCTGCCTTTACAGCGTAGGCTACTGCTTGCTGACGGTTACGGAGTCCCAGTTTATTAAGCACAGAACGTAAATGTACCTTTACTGTATGCTCGGATATGTATAATTCGCTGGAAACCTCGCGATTAGTGGCGCCTCTTGCTATTAAACCAAGGACTTCCTGCTCACGTTTACTGAGATTGTAACCAGTGCCAGCATCTTTAAGCCCGGACAATTCATCATTGGCTGCCGAAGCCAGGTCTTTCGATATGACCATATTACCTTTAGCGATTAGAATCAACGAATTGACAAAGTCCTCCGGCGACACGTCCAGGGACAGATAACCCTTGGCGCCTGCCATGACTACTTCAGTAAACACTTCAGCAGACTGTGGTTGAGTTAAGATGACCAGGGATGCCTCAGGTGTTATTTCCCTTAACCGGTTTATGGTATCTTTGTAATTAGTAGAAATACGCCAATCAATCAAAATCAGATCAGTTCTGTGTATTTTTGCGAATTCCAACAATTGTGTTTCGCTAGTTACCTTTGCCGATAATTCAAAGCCATACTGATCCAGAAGTGCAGAAATAGTCTGTCTCAATAGGGCATAAGGATGAGCCAGGAGAACCTTGATTTTTTTAGCCTTCACCAAATCTTCAACTGCCACCATGACTAATAATAGCAGATTACGAATCAGCAGAGAAATGTGTGTCTTAAAAAATGGCCGCATCAGCTCACAAAGCTGATACGGCCAAGTATTGAAGCGGGAATTATTAATGTATTAAACTCGTGATGCCAAAGGAGCTTGAAGTTTGATGATGATCAGTTGCCTTGCTCCTCCAATCAACCCCAAGGATCCTTTGGCATCTTTTATGTCGACAGTTTTCGGCTGGACGATGATGGTTACCTTCTTGTTTCGAATGGAATGTCAAAGTGAAGCTCAGCATCTGTTCCGTCTGAAAACCATCCCTGAATATAGTAGTTCCATTTTCCTTTAACTATGGGATGACCGAACCATGTCTCAGCGGTTTCGACTGTGGCGCTGTTGGGCAATAAGCAGGAATAGAAGTATGGATCAGATTTATCGAAGCCCTTTATTGCCTGTTGCCTTAACCAATCTATCCGGTTCTGACGACTGGCTTGTGTTGTATATGGATTAATATTGACATAACCGTGCTGATAGATAATTGCCGTGTGATTCAGGACATCGTTTTCGCTTACGGGCCAACTGGACACAGGCGCATATACCATGGTTGGTTTGCCGTCAGCAGAAACTGCTGCAGGGATGATAAGAGTTGTAGCCATAAATATGACTATAATAAGGGAAAGAATTCTTTTCATTTTTCGCACCTCCTTTCTACCTAGAGAAGCAAAGCATTCGGGCATGCATTCTGGAACGCCCCGCTTGTTTTAAGTATAAATACCCTGAAATCCAAATACATCACCTGAAGAGCTAGATTGAACGAACCAAAACTATTAATCTGAAAATCTATTAAGAGAGATTGAATTACACCTAAGAATTAATCAAATTAGAGATGGACCTTCTTTAGCCATACCCCGACAAGTCAGGCCGGTTACTCTTGGAGTTCACACTGCTCTTGGTCCGCACCCCGTCTTAGTTCAGGCTTGATTAATGGGGTGTAGTACACTATAATGCGCCGCTTGCTGTTAACGAGATATAACCGTGATAGATGAGATATTACCCGGTCTCTATTGCATCAAGGTACCTCTGCCTAAAAACCCCTTAAAATACACCAATTCATACCTCATCAAGGGGGAAGACAGGTTCCTCCTTATCGATACCGGCATGAACTTGAATGAGTGCAGGCTGGCGCTTGAGTCCGGCCTGCAGAAACTGCATGTAGACCTGAACAAAACGGACTTCTTCATCACGCACATACATCATGATCACATGGGATTAGTTTCCACCATGGCAACCAGGACATCGAGAGTCTATTTCAACCCGACGGAGACGGTCATACTGACAAATGTGTCTTTCAATCAGAGATGGGTTGCAATGATGGAGTTTTACATGGCCAATGGTTTCCCGGAAGAAGCCGGTAAACTGTGGATAGCCAACCCTCCCCTTTCTCTCTTCGGTTCAAAACTGGTGGCTGCTCTGGTCACGCTTTCCGACGGTGAAAAACTGGAAATAGGTGATTACAAATTCGTTTGCATCCACGTTCCGGGTCATTCTCCCTGTCACACCTGCCTGTATGATAAAGATAAAAAACTGCTGTTCTCCGGTGATCACATTCTCTTCGATATCACCCCGAATAACACCTGCTGGCCCGAGCTGGATAATGCGCTGTATCACTACATGAAGAGCCTGGAAAAGATAGACAAACTGGCAGTGAACCTCGTGCTTCCGGGCCATCGGAGCTCTCGACAGACTCTGCAGAAACGCGTTCAGGAGCTTCTGGAACATCACAGGGTAAGGTTAGACGAGGCTTTAGCTGCGGTCGCAGATGGCGGGAAGACCGCATATGAGGTGGCGCCCCATATCAGGTGGGATCTATCATATAAAACCTGGGAGCAGTTCCCCATAGCTCAGAAGTATTTTGCTGTGGGTGAGATCATCGCACATCTTGAATACTTGGTGGGCGAAAATAAACTCAAGACGGAAAAGATAGGCAGGACAATTAGATACGTCCTCGCCTGAGTTCAATAGGTCCGGAAAAACACTTTACTGACAGAAATAATTAAACTATCATCAATACATGCATTCGGTTTGAGAGGATAGATGGATGCATTTTGTCGCGCCCCCTTCAGTTACGCCTGTTTTAAGATGCTGTTTTAAGTTCCTGCAGATAAAGCATCATTGAGGTGGCCGGCGATTGTCACACGGCCTGGTTTTTTCTGATTCTTGTATTGCCTGTGACTTCTTTCTGTTAAAACAATTCCTTAAAGCTGATAAGTTGGCCGTACTCGACTAACGTGTTCATAGCATGTGTGTCTACTGCGATGCCTGCTTCTTCAACGGCTGCAATTGGATTAAGCCCCCCAATGAGTATGATGCCCACCCGGTTCAGCTCGATGGGCAATTCGCAGATCGGCTCACTGACGTTGCCGACATGGAGGACACCGTTCATCCCGGCCTTGGCCAATTTGCTGATCACATCGTGTGCCAGTGGGCGGCAGAGAGCGGGTATCTCGCGGAAGTTGGCCAGAATGGTCCCGTTGCCATTCCTTGCAGCCTGGGTAACCGAGGTCATCCTGGCCTTGATGAAAACCTCAGAGGGATCAAGGGAGCAGCCATCATAATGAATGAGCTCAATGAAGCGTACCGGGCTATGGTCTTCAATCTGCAGAAGGCCGCCGAACTTGGAGTTCATGGGCACACCGGCCTTGAGTAATGTGCCATTAACCACAATGCTGCAAACCGTACCGATGGCGATTCTCCCTTCCGGCACCAGAAGGTCGCCGATACGATTACCCTCGCCGGAGGTGATAACCAGGTTGCTGACACAGAGGCGCGCATCAAAGACCGGCTTCATCAAGCGTAACGCTTTCGTAAAGTCCTGTTGCCTGAATATTGAGACATTGACCGGAACCAGACCGGACCTCTTTTCAAGGTCAAACGTGGTCCGGAAAGCCAACAACTCTATACGGGAAATGGCAAACCCGACCTTATCCTTAACCAGTCCATATTTAAGCTCCCTGTGCCCCATTGATGTGATAACCCGGCCGTCACGCCGTCCGGCCAGGCGCGTCAGGCCCTGTTGATCCAGAAGCTTGAGATGGTAGCGTATGGCGCGCTCACCCAGGTCGACTCCGAGATCTTTCAGCTTTCTGGCTATTACGATGGATCCCAGGGGATCTGAAGATCCGGCAAGCACCCTGAGTATGGAATTGGTTTTGCGCTCTACGTCCTGACTTTCGAATGTCATGATTTCATTGAATTACAGCATTGCTCTGCTATGAATCCAGGATTTTAGTTGCTTCTTCTTTATCGAGCTCATTTACAAAACATATACCACTGACTTTAGCCGCCTCTTCCGTCAGTGCGGTGATATCATCCCTGCTGATGTGTTCAAGGGAGAATTTGCGTGCCCCTGCCATCAACTGGCGAAGGCCCTGGTTGAGTCTCTCCATATATGTGTAGAAGCCCAGTGCGCCTGTCGGTATTTTTTCAAATTGACTGCCGAATTTCTGCTTAAGTTCTGCCGAAGTGATAAACACCTCCTCCGGGGTTGTACCGAATCGTTCGATATATACCGGCACCTGCCTTTCATCCATTCTCTTGCCGATGGTCTTGCCAACCATGGCAGCCGCCAGCGGCGACCTGGCCATGGTTATATACTTCACATACGGGGCGCCCAGCGCCAGCCCCTTGAATATCTGGTCCTCAAAGACAAATCCGCCGGCTATGGCAAGGTCAGGTACGTACTCTTTCTTCCGGGCGAGCTTATCCGCATACCTGTAAAACATTGACCACAGCGGTACTCCCGGGATACCCCATTCATTCATCATCCTCCATGGGCTCATGCCTGTACCGCCGCCTGCGCCGTCAACCGTCAGCAGGTCGATCTTAGCTTTTGAGGCAAATTTTAGTGCCCTTGCCAGGTCTGCCGGCCTGTAGGCACCGGTCTTCAGCGATATGTGCTTTGCACCGGCCTTGCGCAGCTCTTCAATCCTTTTAAGGAATGATCCCTCATCTACCATGCCCACCCTTGAATGTCGTTCAAATTCCTTGAACCTGCCCTGTTCGAATGACCTGGCAACTGTTTCATCATCGGGATCGGGTAGCAGAATGTATCCCCGCTGCTTTAGCATGCGCGCTTTATTAATATTATCGATTTTGACTTCACCGCCGATGTCCTTGGCCCCCTGGCCCCACTTGAGCTCAACATTTTCAATACCCAGTTTGGATATTGCATATTCTTGCACGCCCAGCATGGTGTCTTCTATGTTGGCCTGGATAATGACGGTTCCGTAGCCGTCCTGTTGCCAGTCACGGTACAGTTTTATTCTGCGCTCAAGCTCGGGAGAGTTGACCACCCGCCCCCTGTCCAGTTCTGCTTTAGGATCCATTCCGCATACGTTTTCTCCTACAGTGAGGGGTATGCCTGTTAAGGCAGCACCTATTGCCAGGCCTTCCCAGTTATTCTGTGCAATGGCCGTTGAGCCCATGGCGCCCACGATAACAGGCATCCTGGTCTTGATCCCTTTATCACGCCCCAGCTTATTATCCAGCTTTACATTGGCAAAGATAGCCTTTTCGGATGTTGCTTCAATGCCGTGCGCTCCTATCACGGTCCCCAGGATAGAGAAATGGGACAGGTCTATGGGATAATCCTTTTCTGCCCCTGTAGTAATGATGCCGAAAGGCTGAGGATATAGGGCTTCCGACCCGCGGTAAGCCGATTTGCCGATTTCGCACATACCTATGCAGCCGTCGACACAGGTAACGCACATCCCGCTTATCGAGCTGATAGAACCTTCAGTCCTGTTTTTTGTAAGTGTAGCCGCAGTTGCGTTTATCCTTGATATAGACATTGCCTCTTCTCCTTATTAAAAATAAGTTTCATTTTGTATATTCAGCCTTTGCCGGCTTCTCTTACACATGTGCCGCAATCGCCTGCGGCCCCCATGTAACACATCTGGTCGGGGTAGTACTCAGTGCAGGTAGGTTGAAGCTGGAGGCAACTCCCGCAGATTACACCTGGCGCATCCGGGCCCTGGCACCGGAGCTGGCATGCCGGACAGATATACATGCAGGCCCCGCAGAGACGGCAAACATCGGACCGACGGTCGAAAGGTGTTGTTATCCGGAGTTTGCCTCCCCTGTTGACGAAACCTATCGCCCTGCCGTTCATCTGCTCTGCGCACATCCTTACACACAGGCCGCAATAAACGCAGTCCTCATGTTCCACTTTGAACCTTACTTTTTGCACACCCAGGGATGATGCGAGGTCCTGGATTGTTTTCGAACTGGGGCATGTTGATAACAACAGCTCAACCAGCATCTTCCTGGCGGCTATTACCTTCCTGGAGTGGGTCCTGACTGTGAGCCCTTCGGTGGCCGGATATGTGCAGGAACTTACCAGCCTGGTGTTATCACCTTCCCCTATCTCAACAATGCAAAGGCGGCATCCTCCCCAGGGTGACAGCCCTTCGTGGTGACACAGGGTGGGTATCTCGATTCCGTAGAATTGTGCGGTTTCCAGAACGCTCCACCAGTCTTCGGCTCGAACGTCGGCGCCATTCAATCTAAGTGTTATCATTGATATATATCACCTCCGCCTTCAGTGGTTTAGTGATTCTCCAGGTCACATCTCAAACAGCGTTTAGATTCTTCCACCGCCTGGTCTTGGTCATAACCGATCTCGACCAGGTCGAATGAATTGCGCTTGTCCGGCGGCAACATTGAGAATGACAGGCGGCGTCTCTCTCCTTCTTCGACAGCGAAAGGTTTAATTTCCTCCGGTGGCGCCAGCCTTTCATCAATGTTACCCATGCCGCCGAGATACCTGTCTATTGAAACAGCGGCTTTTCGTCCTGCGGCAATGGCTTCAATAACCGATGCCGGCCCGCTGATAACATCGCCCCCGGCATAGACGCCTTTTCTTGAAGTTGCCATCGTGTCAGGATCAACAATAATTTCACCTGTTTTCCCCAGTGATAGACCGTAACCGCCCGGAACTACAGGGCGGTCACCTATATTTTTAATGACGGTATCGTATTCGCCGGTAAACTCACTCCCCTTGATAGGGACAGGTTGCCGGCGTCCGCTATCATCCATATTCCCCAACTCCATCCGCACAAACTGAACCTTCAACCTGCCGTTAACCCTGGATATTTTGACGGGCGTAACCAGGAAATCCAGCTTTACTCCCTCTTCAATTGCCTCCTTGACTTCTTCAGGGCTGGCAGGCATAGCCGCATAGGTGCGGCGGTAAGCAATGGCAACCTCTTGAACTCCCAGCCGCAGTGCAGTCCGTGCAGAATCTATGGCCGCATTGCCTCCTCCCACTACCAGGACTCTGTTACCAAGGCTCATTTTTACGCCCAGGTTGACGTCCCTGAGAAAATCGATGCCGTTCAGTACGGAAGCATCATCCTCACCATCTATCTCCATATCTCTACTGAGGTAGGCGCCGATTCCTGTAAAAATCGCATCATAACCCTGGTTGAACAGGTCATCCAACGACTCAATTCTGCTGTTTACCCTGATATCAACACCAACCGCTTTAATTTCATCAATTTCGCCGTCAAGGACCTGCCTGGGCAACCTGAATGCGGGTATTCCCAGGCGCATCATGCCGCCGGTTACCGGTTCGGCTTCAAAAGCTGTTACTCGATGTCCCAGCCTGGCTAAATAGTAGGCGGTGGTGAGACCTGCTGGCCCTGAGCCAACCACGGCAACTTTTTTCCCCGTAGCCGGCAGGTTTCTGCAGTTATTTTTCCAAGACCCGTCATCATGATCGGCTGCAAAGCGCTTGAGCATTTTTATCGCCATTGCTTCATCGACTTCGCCCCTCCTGCATTTCCGCTCACAAAAGTGCAGGCAAACATAACCCAGCACTGCCGGGAAGGGCACCTTTTCGCGGATTACGGCCACCGCTTTGCCGGGGTTGCCATCATTAAGCAGACGGATATAGCGCGGGACATCTATCCCGGCCGGGCAGGCATTCTGGCAGGGCGATTTGACCAGAGCCTTGCATACTCCCGCCCGGCAGTGGTGCTTCCTGATATGCTCTTCGTACTCTTCTCTGAAGTAACGTATGGTAGCCAGGACCGGATTGCCGGCAGTTTGTCCGAGGCCGCACATCGACACGTCTCTGACAGCGGATGCCAGTTCTTCCAGCAACTCGATATCGCCTTCCCTGCCTTTCCCCTGCGTAATATCTGTCAATATCTCCTGCATTCTCTGTGTGCCCTTACGGCATGAAAGGCATTTGCCACAGGACTCATCGTTGAGAAAAGCCGTGTAATAGCGGGCAATATCCACCATGCAGGTATTCTCATCCATCACTATCATTCCTCCCGAACCCATGATGGACCCTGCTTTTTTCAGGCTTTCATAGTCGATTGGCAGGTCGAGCAGTGAAAGGGGTATACAGCCGCCCGAAGGACCTCCCGTCTGGACTGCCTTGAATTGCCTGTTGCCGGGTATACCTCCTCCGATGTCGTAGATAATTTTGCGGAGAGTTGTTCCCAGCGGGACCTCAACCAGTCCCGTGTTATTTATCTTTCCCACCAGGGAAAACACCTTGGTGCCCTTGCTTTTTTCAGAGCCGATGCCTGAAAACCATTTAGCCCCCTTATTAATTATCAGCGGAACATTAGCCCATGTCTCAACGTTGTTGATATTTGTAGGCTTGTTCCACAGGCCTTTCTGAGCCGGGAAAGGCGGCCTTTGCCTGGGCGTTCCTCTTGCTCCTTCAATTGAAGCTATCAGGGCTGTCTCTTCTCCACAGACAAATGCTCCCGCGCCCATTGAGAGAGTGATATCGAAGTCGAATCCCGAGCCCAATATGTTATTGCCCAGCAACCCGAATTCTTTCGCCCTCTCGATGGCCAGTTTACAGTGATTCACAGCCAGCGGGTACTCATCACGCACGTAGATTATGCCTTCATTGGCACCCATGGCATAACCGCCGATGATCATTCCCTCGATCACGCTGTGGGGATTTCCCTCCAGGAGGCTGCGATTCATATATGCACCTGGATCACCCTCATCTGCATTGCAGATCACGTACTTCACATCTCCCTGCGCCTTGCGGCAGAGCTCCCACTTACTTCCTGTTGAAAAACCTGCACCTCCACGCCCGCGCAAACCGGACATTTTGATCTCATCAATCACTTCTTCCGGCGACATCTTTAGAAGGACCTTGGGGAGCGCCGAATACCCTGCGACGGCCAAATAGTCTTCGATCTTCGCCGGATCGATATCCCCATTGGCACCCAAAATAATCCGGTTCTGCTTCTTATAGAAAGGCACATCCGGCTCATAGACAATTTGCTCATCTGTGAGGGGATCCACATAGAGCAAACGCTCAATAACATTACCTTTGAGCACCGTCTCCTTGATTATCTCAGGGACATCCTCCGGTTTTACCTTTTGATAGAAGATCTTCTTTGGATGAATTACTACAATCGGTCCGCGTTCGCAAAAACCATGACAGCCGGTTTCCTTTACTTGCAGTTCGACTTTCAGCCCCTGACTTTCAATTTCTTTGATAAATGCATCCCTCACTTCCTCGCTTCCTGCAGCACGGCAACCGGTACCAGCGCATAGAGAAATGCATGAAAGCTGTGACAACTTGCCCTCGCTTATTATCCGCCGCAGGTTTTCCAGGTCACCGGCAGTCTGGATTTGCTTCACCTCACTTTTAATAGTCATCACTTCTCACTCTGCCTTTTCAGCACGGCCTCCACTTTCGCCGGCGACATCTGTCCGTGGTACTTGTTATCTATAACCATGACGGGCCCGATGGCACAGCAACCGAGGCACATTACGGTCTCCAGTGAAAACTCTCCGTTTTCACTTGTCTCTCCGGGCTGTATGCCCAGCTTGTCCCTGGTTGCATCGAGGACCCTGTTGGAACTTCTGACATGGCAGGCGGTGCCGAGGCACACTTTAACATGATGCCGCCCTCTGGGTGTGAGGCTGAAAGACTTATAAAAAGTTGCCACGCTGTATACGTCAATAAGCGTACGTCCGATCCCTGTGGCAATTTCCCTCAGTTTTTCTTCGGGCAGGTATCCGTATTCTTCCTGAACCTCCCGTAATAGTGAAAGCAGGTTACCTTTTTCTTCCTTATCACATACTTGCATACATATGGCTCCTTTACAAAGGCGGTAATTGTCATTACGGATGGTTAAATATGCCGTCCTGCGAGGTGATAATCCTTGTGCGATTAAGCATCTTTCCTAAACACCTGTTAGCTTGGGGAGCATCAGCCACTCATGTTGCCTCCCCATACCTTAACAGGTGTCTGGTATATGGATTGTAAAAGCGCTGCATAGCCCTTACGGTTCTTCACATCGTCATCATCGATCACCTGAATATCCAGCACATGTTCAATGTCTTTGAGGCCTAACAAACGGCGATGAACCTGCACCATTGCGCGGTCTATAGACTCTATCAGCGCTTTCAGGGCATTCGTCTTGCGCCCTGCCCAGATAATCATATGAATGAGAGAGGATGGTGATACATCTTCGCAACACCCCTCCGCTGTTGTATTATCATCGTAACCGTAGGCATAAACAGCTCTAATATCTTTATCCCATATACCGAGGATTTTTCCTAATTCCTTTGCAATGTTATAGTGGCAATAGCTGCATGCTATGGGATCGCCCTTCTTTAAACACTCTATCAATGCTTGGATATTGCCCACGTGCATTTTATCTGCAGAGATAGTCAGCGCCTTGTTAACTACTGAATCAACCGTATCCAAAAGATCTACTCTGCGCGGTGAAGACGTCGTAAGTTCTGGATTATTTTGCTTACCTTGTTTTTTATTTAACACCTTACTTACCTCGTTTCATCCCATGTTTATTTTTTCTACGAGAAGCCCACATTAATAAGAGGTATCATCATCATAATCCTCAACCCATTAAAAATTAATATAAAACGCACCCGATTTAATGAAAAAATGATGAAAAATAGAGAGATATCTCATGGAGATGCCTGAATTGGTGGCACAGAACCGTGGGGGGACTGGATTGCGGGTTAAGTAGTTATGTTGTTATGTTGTCTTTACCTATCGCAGGCCAGCATATAACCGATACCGGGTGAAGTGATAATATATTCCGGGTTGGAGGGATCTTTTTCCAATTTCAGCCTCAGATAGCGAATATAAGCCCGCAAATAATCGATATCATCCCTGTAATCTTCTCCCCACACTGCATTTAGCAGATCTTGATGCAATATGACCTCGTTGGGGTTTAGAGCAAGTTGTCGTAGGAGAGAATATTCGGTCCTGGTCAGGTTTATCTTCTTTCCATCGACTGCGACACTGTGACGGGCGAAATTGATTACAAGGCCCCTGCATTCGAAGGATGCAGTGATTATCTCATCGGAATGACGAGCCCGCCGTAAAACTGATCGCACTCGTGCCACCAATTCCCTGGCATTAAAAGGCTTTGTCAGATAATCGTCGGCTCCTGCATCAAAGCCGCGTAAAATGTCGTTTTCTCGTGCCTTTGCCGTTAGCATGATTACAGGTATATCTGTGTACTCGCGGATCCTCCTGCACAGCTCATAGCCGTCAGGTCCCCGGGGAAACATGATATCAAGCAGTATAAGAGCAGGCCGTTCCGTAGCTATCATTTCAGTAGCGACCTCGCTGCTGATTGAAGCGGTTACTTCGTAACCAACTGCCCGCAATACTTCGGAGACTAACCGAATAACCTGCGGTTGATCTTCAATAATCAGGATTTTCTCTTTTATCGGCATGTCCTTTAATTAATCTGCCATATCCTGGCTCAGACCTTTTAACGGCAAACTAATGCAAAATTTACTACCCTGTCCCAGTTGGCTCTCTGCCCAGATGCGTCCTCCATGCGCCTCGATGATCGCACGGCTGATGGGCAAACCCAATCCTGTACCTGTAATCGATTCACCTGCATTGGCCCTGGCGCGAAAAAACCGGTCAAACAGGTGATTGAGGTCTTCTGGCGCAATGCCAACCCCTTCATCAGAGACACTGATGAAAGCTTTTTCGTCTGATATTAATCCCTGCAAAACGATCAATCCACCATCGGGTGAGTATTTTGCCGCATTGTCCAGCAGTTGTCGGAAGACCTGAAGAATACGCTCGGGATCGGCATCAACCAATGGGAAGTTGTCGGCAAAATCAATTAGCAAGGAATGTTTGGGAAAACGGCGGCCCACGTCGTCTGCGGCTATCTCCGCTAACCGGCGTAATCTGACCGGCTGCAGATCGATCTTCATCATTCCCGCGTCGATGACAGACGATTCCAGATGATCGGTAATCAGGTCTTCAAGGATATCGCATTCCCGGTCGATAATCTCTAAAAATTCTCGCTGCTTTTCGGAACTGTAAGTGACCTCTTTCATCAGCAATGCAGTGGAGAAACCTTTGATCGATGTCAAAGGGGTTCGCATTTCATGGGCCAGTGTGGATACAATCCCGGCCTTGTACTTCTCGTTATTGCCGATAACCTCCATTTCTTTTATGGTTTTATCCATGGCATCCAATTTAATAAATATAGCCAGCAGATCAGCTACAATTTGGAAAAACAGAATATCCTTTTGCGTAAATGCAGCCTCATCCCCCAGGCTCAACAACAACAGGGCACCATATCGAATGGAATCGGCATTCAATGGTACGCAAACAGCGGCTGCCGGAGAAGCCAGGCCGGCTATTTGAATTCCGAGGACTTTTTTAGTGGTATCTGCATCATCAACCATGGCTTTATCAATTGTAAAGACCTCGCGTTGCCCTCTCTGAAATACCCTGCCGATTATTCCTGTGTTTGGATTTAATCGAACCTGCTGTGACGTCTTGATATCAGTACCGGAGGAAGCCGTCATGATCAGGCGGTTGTTCGAAGATTCATATCTCCATACTGTCCCCGCATCTGCAATCCCCAATTTGCCAATAAGATAGTCCAGCGCCTGCTGCAGCGTCGCATCTGCGCCATCACTGGTCATCCGAATCTTCAACAGGCGTTCGACAACTGCTAACGGTTTGCGCTCTTTTGATATTTTAGCCTTTTTATCCATATTGACATCTTGAGATATGCCTGTCTGCAGGGCGGTTAAGGTCGGATGAATATATCAATCCATTTTACCTATTATTGGGAGAAGTCTCCAATGCGTGGGATGAATGCGGATGTAAGATATCATCAATCTGCTGACCAGGAACTGAGTTAACAAAGTTCCGCCAGTATACCGGACTAATCAGATCTTGCATATCGTCCGGCTATGTCGGCTTCAAGCACAATGCAGGATGCAGTTAATCAGCGTCCTGTAATAAGCCCTGAGTTTTTCTCTATCTTTATATTCAAGATCGATGTTTAACTCGGATTCATATTGAGTCAGCAGAATGGGATAGAAGACGGCAGAAAGGAATATAACCGAGATATGATTAAGCGCCTTGTCATCAAGATGGCTTAGCCTTTCCTTGATTACTTTCTTGATGCGCATAACGTTATTTTGCAGTGCCAAGCTGATTTCCGGTCTAGGCTGCCTATCCGAGATAAGGCGGCTCATCATGTTCCTCTGCAAACCGGGGTTGGCAAGCACGAATTCCGAGTACCTCATGCAATAGTTCAAAAGAATCGCTTCCACATTTTTCCCTGTCTTGATGGATGCCATGTGTACTTCGGCGATTCTGCTAAAATAGTCTTCCTCAGCCAGTTTGATCAGGTCATCCTTAGATCCGAAGTAATAATTTATGGCGGCGATGTTAACTTTCGCCCTGGCCGCTATCTCCCTGGTGGTGAATTTATGATCGCCGCCTTCACTGATCATACTGAGCACAGTATCGATTATGTGACTCTTTTTCCTGGAGTCTCTGGCGCTCATAAATAATTTATCCGTCCCGGCAGTAATTCTACTACTTCCTGTGAACCTGATGCTATGTTGTTTCTGGAAAATTTAATCTTATTTTATAAGCGTGAGCCACCGACATATTTCAAGTGACAGTGGCTCACCCGACGACGCAGTTTAAGGACTGAGTATGAGCGTGTGCGCGGCGTTCGGCTCCACCTGCTGGCGAGACCAAAGCATGGGTAGATACACCATTTTAGCCCAGAGCATGTTCTGGTCGCCGTACCAGGGATTGCCCGGATGTCCGCTCTGGCCGGTGGAATTGATGGCGGTGCTTTTATCGAAATCGGTCAGGTCGACGATCATTCGCATGGCCGCTCCGTGTTTGGTATTGAAATTGCCGTTACCGGCGTACCATACGGTGTTGTTTAAACACTCGATAGTGCCGGAATTCGATAACGGTCCCTGGTTGACCAGCGATTCGATCAATCCAATGCCGCTGGCGCCCAGCGGATTGCTGACGAAGGTTGTCCTGTGAATATCGCCCCACTTCCACCGGCTGCGGTCCTCGCCCATGGCAGCCGAAGCGGCGGCATAACCCTCTTCGAACGATTTAACCAGTATATCGTCACGCGTCTCCTTTGTATCTTTGGTGGTCGGGTCATCCCACCAGGCATCATCCGGGCTCTTAAGCAGCAGATTGATGGCATAATATTCCCTGTCGGCGGCATCGGTCTTCGCTATGCCTTCGAGCTCCGCCTGAAAGGTGTTGTACATCAATCGCATGACGAATTCGTTGTAAAGCGCGGCCTGTGCGCTTTCCGCAGAGCAGACATAGTCCCATTTGAGCAGCCAGTCGCGGGCGTCGGCCAGTTCCTGATTGCTGAATTTCAAACCAGCCAGCGCTGGCAATATCTGTCCGGCCGGCAGATTGAGGTTATCTCCCTGCATGGTCTGGCAGGTAAGGACGGTATTGGGGGCAAACTGTTTGAGCAGGTCGGTAGCCCGTTGTGCCCTGTAGCCGTAAAACCACTTGTTGTACTTGCTGCCGAAGTTGGCGTTGACGTCGGGTCCCAGTTGCCTATCAAGCATCGCGTAATATTCTGGAGGAGCCTCCTCCTGGTTGCAGACCGCCATATAGCTGCGCGCCGGATTGTAAACGCGCGGCATCAGCTCGTAGGGCACATAGCCCTTCCATTCATACTCATCGGTCCAGCCCGGCACGGGCACCTGTCCCGTGTGATAAGTGGCGCGGACAGGCACCCTGCCCGGCATCTGTAGGCCGATGTTACCCTGCCTGTCGGCATAGATCAGGTTTTGCGACGGCGTGTCCCAGTACCTGAGCGCATCGCGGAACTCATCCCAGTTGCGGGCTTTGTTCAACTTGACTACAGATAAGGCTATAGTACTCGGCTCCAGCCCTGTCCAGTGCACCGCCAGAGCATCCTTGTTGTTGTAACCGGCCGATTCGCCGGTCCCGGCATTGAAGCGGTTTTCATTGACGATAGGGCCCAGGTGGGTCAATCTGACTTGAACAGTGACAGGCGGTTTGCCGTCTCCGAAGCTGATGACTTCTTCGCGAACTGTCATGTCGCGCCATTTGCCGTTCCACTCGTATTGCAATGGGTTAGAGGGATTGATCTTTATTTGGTAATAGTCGTTTACATCCGGCATGACGCTGGTGACCCCCCAGGCGATATCATCGTTGTGGCCGGCTATGATACCCGGGAATGAGGCGAAGCTGAATCCCCCGGCATTGAAAGGCCGGCCTGTTCCGTCATCAGCGCAGTGAAGGTTGACCTCGTAAAAAATGGAAGGCTGCAGTATACCGAGATGTATGTCATTGGCCAGAAGCGCCTTGCCACTGGCCGTCATATTGCCGGACGCCAGCCAGGAGTTGCTGCCTATTCCCTCGTTCGGCTCCCGTATGAGCAATGAGTCGGGAGTCGCATCACTGATATCGGGCATGATTGCCGGTACCCTGCCGTTGAGCAAAACTGAATCCGAGTCTGATTGCAGCGCAGTTTCATCTACCGAGAAAGTTTGCTTCACATCCTCGTTCGAAAGTATGGTGGGCCTTTGCCCGTGCGGCCAGGGTGGGACCACCCACTTCTCCGCCATCTCAGCGCCCAACCGGTCATAGAGCTTGGCCCTGGTCAGTTCCAGGTCGCGTGAAAGGCCCAGGTCGAGTGCCATCAGCCTGGTGAACGCCAGCGAGTCGACGGCGGTCCAGGGTTCGACATTGAACTTCACACCAGTCAGGCCCAGCACAGTATAGTTGACGGAAAGCTGCTGGGGCGAGCGTCCCGATATATAGGCATTAACGCCCTCTGCGAAGTCATCGAAGGTGGAGCGCTCCTCAGGTGTGAAACCGTTATAGTCCTTTTGTGTGGCTTCGTAGAGACCGAGCGTGCGCAGATAGACATCTGTATTGATCAGCGCAGGCTTCTTGCCGGTTAGCTCCTCGATGCGACCGCCGCAGGTCTTGCGGTAGAACTCCATCTGCCACCAGCGGTCCTGGGCCTGCACATAGCCCTGTGCAAAAAACAGGTCGTGCATATTTCCGGCATAGATATGAGGTACACCATAGGAATCGCGAATTACCTCGACCCTGTCCTTGAGTCCTGCGGTTTTCAGCTGACCGTCTATCTGCGGAAACGGATTATGGATGATGGAATAGTAGCAGGCGTAACCACCTCCCGCGATTAACACGATAACCACCATAACCACGATCAGTACGATTCTAAATGCCCTGGAAGCGCCACCCTTTTTCTTCACGTACAACCTCCTTCAAATTAAAACAAATGATTGATACAAAAGTTTAATACAGATGTTTAATTACTGTCAAGCCTCTATCGGCGATGAGGGTGGAGCTTTACTCCCGAACTTAATTGACCAATCATCACTATATAGACTGAATTAAAGGGGGG
>Ga0172380_10004671_pt1 | contig 17346 bp, 10 predicted proteins | sample Leawe162metaG_FD_119747 | JGI IMG/M metagenome (GOLD analysis project Ga0172380, IMG submission 119747) | Leachate microbial communities from a municipal landfill in Southern Ontario, Canada - Leachate well 162 metaG | ecosystem: Engineered > Solid waste > Landfill > Unclassified | place...
ACAAAGTCGGGTGACAAAGACCAGGGACGGATATCAGGTGGCCGGTTTCATCCCGGCGGCCGCGATTCGTTTCTGGCCCCGGCCCGGGGTGAATATCCTTGCCGACCTGTGCCTCTTTACCTATGGGGAGACAGACTATACGAAAGGTTACTGGCACGGGACCTACGGCCAGGCCAACACCTGGGCGCGGGCGCGGTTGGGGGAAGACAAGAAAGCGGATAAGCCCCGGGAAACCGTTAGTGCCGCCCCGTCGGCCCCTAAGGTAGTGTTGCCCGCCAACACGGCCCAGGCATGCTTGAGAGTTGAAAACTGGATGCCGCAGGAGACGCACGGAGTGGGACGGGCGTCAGTGGCTTTTGACGCCGGTGAGATACTGCCCAACGGAAAGAAAGGCGCGATTGTCCTGCGCAACGACGGCCCGGAGGAAGAGGCGCAGCTGATGACCCGGTTTGATGAAATGGGTAAAAGACCGGGTTTACGGGTGTGGCTTAAAGGTACCGGAAGCGGCGCCAAGATAGAGTTGCGGGTCACCGGACGGGAAGGGAGCACCTGGCGGATGATTCTGAAGGATGATTTCCAGGGTTGGCAGCCGGTGGATGTGGTCTTAGACCGGTGTCAGCAAACCACCGAAGACTTCTGGAACGAGGTGTGGGAAAAATACGAAATTTACCGGCCGCTCTTGAACCGTCTGATTGTTCGGTTCGCGCGTCCGCTCTCCGGCATTAAGGTCGGGTTGGTGGAATATTTGCTGAAGTAAAGATTGCTGGAGTTTGTTGTCGCAGATTTCTGGCGGATTTATCCGTCGAAGTCCGTTTCAACGGACGTAGGCGGAGAGGGTGAGATTCGAACTCACGAGGCGATAAATCGCCTACCGGTTTTCGAGACCGGCCCCTTCAACCGCTCAGGCACCTCTCCGTTTCAATTCCGTTTTGATTCACACAGCCCGTCGTTGCCTTTCTCTACTTTTTTTGAACGCAAAAACAAAAAGAAGACAGATTTCTCTCTTAATCCATAAAACAAAAACGCAAGGTTTAAACCTTTATTATAGCATAAAATGCCGTTTCCGGATACGAAATTTACCGGTTGCTCTTGAACCGTCTGATTGTTCGGTTCGCGCGTCCGCTCTCCGGCATTAAGGTCGGATTGATGGAATATTCGCCCTGGTATTTGACAAGAAAAAAGAGTAGGGGTTATAATATTCGTTTGCAAAATGAAAACCCTATAGGAAAACCGGTTCTTTGACAATTTGATCTGTAGCCAAGCAAGATAAGGGTGTTTGGTGGATGCCTTGGCGAAAGCCAGCGATGAAGGACGTGGCTAACTGCGATAAGCCCCGGGGAGTCGTTAACAGACTTTGATCCGGGGATTTCCGAATGGGGCAACCCCTGAAGGTAAACCCTTCAGATTCCTGTCTGAATACATAGGGCAGGAAGGCGAACCAGGAGAATTGAACCATCTCAGTATCCTGAGGAAGAGAAAACGAAGTGATTCCCCCAGTAGCGGCGAGCGAACAGGGATGAGCCTAAACCTAACAGGCGTAATAGTCTGGATGACGTTGTTTGTTAGGGGTTGTGGGAGGAAGTTGGGTCGGGGTCCAGCCCGGCCGCCGAGTTACAAACCGAAAGTTTAGCCAAACAGACTGGAAAGTCTGACCAGAGAAGGTAATAGTCCTGTAGGCGAAAAACTGACGGCTCGGTGAACTTTTTTCCCGAGTAACGCGGAACCCGAGAAGGTCCGCGTGAATCCAGCCCGACCATGGGCAAAGGCTAAATATGTGCTTTCGACCGATAGTGAACTAGTACCGCGAGGGAAAGGCGAAAAGAACCCCGGAAGGGGAGTGAAATAGAACCTGAAACCAAACACTTACAACCAGCGGGAGGGCTATGTCCCAAAGTCGCAAGACTGCGGGAAATGCCTCACCGCGTGCCTATTGAAGAATGAGCTGACGAGTTACGATGCGCAGCAAGGTTAAGCCGTTTTAAGCGGCGGAGCCGTAGCGAAAGCGAGTCCTAATCGGGCGTCTAGTTGCGTAGCGTAGACCCGAAGCCGGGTGATCTACCCTTGGTCAGGATGAAGTCCTGGTAATACGGGATGGAGGTCCGAACCGGTGTTGGTTGAAAACAACTCGGATGAACTGAGGGTTGGAGTGAAAGGCTAATCAAACTCGGCGATAGCTGGTTCTCCCCGAAATAGCTTTAGGGCTAGCCTTCCGGAATTAGAGAACGGGGGTAGAGCTACTGGATGGATGCGGAAGGGCACCACCCTTCCTATTCCAACCAAACTCCGAATACCGTTTTTCTGTACCGGAGGAGTCAGACAGCGGGGGCTAAGCTTCGTTGTCGAAAGGGAAACAGCCCAGACCGCCGACTAAGGTCCCAAAATACAAGCTAAGTGGTAAAGGAAGTGTGTTCACCCAGACAGCCAGGAGGTTGGCTTAGAAGCAGCCATCCTTTAAAGAAAGCGTAATAGCTCACTGGCCGAATACCCGCAAGGGTGTGAATGCGCGCCTAAAATTCAACGGGGCTCAAGCTTGTTACCGAAGTCGCGGAATATTGTTCGTCAAGAATGGTATTGGTAGGGGAGCATTCCCTATGCCTGCGAAGCCTGACCGTGAGGACAGGTGGAGGTATGGGAAGCGAGTATGTCAGCATAAGTAGCGAAAATCCCGATGGAAACTCGGGACGCCGAAAGTCTAAGGTTTCCTGGGGAAGGTCAATCCGCCCAGGGTTAGGCGGTGGCTAAGTCGAGGCCGAAAGGCGTAGATGATGCACAGCCGGTTAATATTCCGGCCCTGCCGTAACGGCGTTATCAGCGATGAGGGGAAGCAGTAAGATAGACCATCCGCTTATTGTATTGCGGTCTAAGTCGGCTGGGAGTGGCTCTCAGGTAAAACCGGAGGGCTGTCCCGCAAGGGAAAACTCTCGACGGCGAATGGTGCCCAATTCCACGGATGCGGGACACTGGTCGAGTCAAACTGCCAAGAAAAGCCTCTAAGCGAGTCGTTGTGGCAACCGTACCGCAAACCGACACAGGTAGACTGGCAGAATATGCTAAGGCGCTCGGGATAATTCTCGTTAAGGAACTCGGCAAAATTGCCCCGTAACTTCGGAAGAAGGGGTGCCTGAGTAGTTTTTAGTGTAAACTGGAAACGAAAAGGCCGCAGTGAAATGGCTCCTGCGACTGTTTAATAAAAACACAGGTCCCTGCTAAGTCGCAAGATGATGTATAGGGACTGACACCTGCCCGGTGCCGGAAGGTTAACGTGAGGGGTTAGGCGCAAGCCGAAGCTCTGATCTGAAGCCCCGGTAAACGGCGGCCGTAACTATAACGGTCCTAAGGTAGCGAAATTCCTTGTCGGGTGAGTTCCGACCTGCACGAATGGTGTAACGACAGGAGCGCTGTCTCAACGAGAAACCCGGTGAATTTGTGATAACCGTGAAGACGCGGTTTACCCGCAACAAGACGAAAAGACCCCGGAACCTTAACTGTAACTTGTCATTGGGTTTTAAAATAATATGTGTAGGATAGGTGGGAGGCTTTGAAGTTCCGGCGCTAGCCGGGATGGAGCCAACGGTGAAATACCACCCTTATTCTTTTGAAATTCTAACCTCTTCCTGTGAATCCAGGAAAGGGACAGTGGCAGGCGGGTAGTTTGACTGGGGCGGTTGCCTCCTAAAGAGTAACGGAGGCGCCCAAAAGTCACTTCAGGCCGGTTGGCAATCGGCTGTTGAGTGTAAAGGCATAAGGTGGCTTGACTGCGAGAGAGACATCTCGAGCAGAGGCGAAAGCCGGGCTTAGTGATCCGGTGGTTCTGTATGGAAGGGCCATCGCTCATCGAATAAAAGGTACTCTGGGGATAACAGGCTTATCACGTCCAAGAGTTCATATCGACGACGTGGTTTGGCACCTCGATGTCGGCTCACCGCATCCTGGGGCTGAAGCAGGTCCCAAGGGTTGGTCTGTTCGCCCATTAAAGCGGTACGTGAGCTGGGTTTAGAACGTCGCAAGACAGTAAGTGACCTTGCTGTCTTTAAATTTGGCTGTATGCTGGAAACTCTGGTGTATCTCGCAGTACTCAATGTAGTGCGACCCTTTCAGGGTCGCCAATTAGCGAGGCTGAAAGCCTCGCACTACGAAAAAGAGTGAAAATCTGTCGAGCGCAGACAATCAGCAGGGAAGTCCTTATTTTTAAGGATCCCTCAGAGACTATACGCCAAAGATCCGAAAGGATTAAGATATAGTCCGAACTTACGGGCGACCGTAAGAGTCTTACTGAAAAGTAAGACCGCCCTCCGCGCGAATTGGGGGTTAGTAGTTCCGAGAGGAATGAAAGTAACAGAATTGTCGGTCTCTATCTGTTGCGGGCGTTGGAGATTTGAAGGGGAGCTGTCCCTAGTACGAGAGGACCGGGATGGACGAACCGCTGGTGTTCCAGTTGTTCCGACAGGAGCAATCGCTGGGTAGCTATGTTCGGACCGGATAAGCGCTGAAAGCATCTAAGTGCGAAGCCGACCCCAAGATTAGATCTCCCTCTCTCAGTCGTAAGATTGAAGGACTAAAGGCCTCAAGAAGATTACTTGTAGATAGGCCGGAGGTGTAAGTTCCGTAAGGAATTGAGCCAACCGGTACTAATAGGCCGTGTGGCTTGGCTATGGATCAATTTGTCAAATGACGGGTTTTTAAAAAAGCCCCGGCCATTTTTTAATGGTTTGGGGCTTTTTTCTTGAGAAGTGACGGGGAACCTTGTTTTTGATTTTTAATCTGTGATATACTTTTAACGTGAGCGGTATTTCATCTGTCATTCTGAGCGCAGGCGAAGGATCTCGCTGTTGAAAATAGATTCTTCGCAAGAACGGCTCAGAATGACAATCGGCGGTCAAGGGAGGGGTATGAAAAAGTACCTGGGAGTTGTTCGGGTTTTGTTTTTGGTTTTTACTCTTTCCTTAATCTGGGGAGGAAATTTATGCTATGCCGGCCCTCCTCTCGTGCCCCAGGTTACCAAGTGGAGATTAACCAACCCAGCGGATGCGATTTCCATTGACACTTATCTTGTTATGCCTAACGCGGATGAATTGAATCCGCTGAAGAGAGCGCTTTACATCAAGCCTACCCAGAGTGACAGCAGTCAAAATTCAGGGGAGGATGTAATTATTGAAAATGCTTTTGGGTTGGAGGACGATGCGGTTCAAGGTCCGTCAAGCATGTTTGGAGGTTCCGGGGAAAGCTTCGGGATGATGCTGATGAGTCTTACAACGGATAACATTCAGTATCTTACCGGTGTTGATACGGTAATTAATTACACCGATGAATTTTTAGGCGGCACGGCCGTTGATGATGTCAATCCCGATACAAGATTTTACGGTCCGATTAATTACCATAATTTTTCCAGTGGTCTGCCGGCCGGAACGGAACTGGAGGTAACGGTTGCCCTGAACGGGCACAAACCGCATTTCATCGGTGTTCTGGGCGCGGACGCCGACATACAATATGACGTGGCAGCCGATACGATATTGATTACCGCCAAGACCGTGATAGGCGCAACCGCCGCAGATACCGAGAACTTCGAAGGTCAGGTGATAACCTCTTACTTTGGCTTCTGCGTTAACTCCGATACGGAACTTTTCGGAACCACTCCGTTAAAGATAATCGGTCAGACCGATGTCTGGGTGGGAGACTTTAATCTTTTCGCGCCCGGTTCGGATGCGGTCAGTTATCAGGGCGGCGGTTCGGCCGGGACGTTGGGAAGTTCCAGCGCCCTCTTCGGTTTTACTGCCTGGGGCCAGACCGGATACACCCGGCATGCCAGCATCTTTATTCCCGACGACAGCCTTGCGGCTATCTTCGGGTCCGGAGTAACACCTTCAACGTCGCTTACCGGTTTTGCCAACAACGCCGCAGTTTCCACGACGGTTACCGCCGGAACTAATTTTGGCGTCTCCGGCCAAACCTTTGCTTTCAACTATACCTTTGCTTCCGGAAAGGACGCGGGCGTCGGGGTTACACCGGAAAGCACCGGCGACAGCGGTTCTCTCCCGGTCGGTCCCCTGGCCGTCGGTGTATCCGCTCTGCTGGGCTGGTGGAAACGCCGGAAAGAGTAAGTATTTTAATATAAATAAAAAGGGGCAGTCCTTTTTTGAAAGGACTGCCCCTTTTTATTTTTGTCCTATTTTTAATTCGTATAACAACGCCAAGCAAGCTTGGCAACTACAGCATTTGATATTATTTGTAGCCGTTCCGCCTTAGACGGGCTCTGTTAAATGTAGGGGAGGGGCTGTGTCCCCTCCCGTGGGCGGGGATTTAACCCCGCCCCTACACAAAAGATACCGAGCGCCGAGCCAAGTTCGGCAACTACAATTTATTTTTCTGTTCTTTACCGGTAATCCTGGGTTTTATTTTGTGCCTGTTTTTTAATTTTTCCAGACGCGCAAACTTTTTGGTGGTTCCCCGTTTCTCTTCCTGTTTCTTCTCTTTCCGGTTTAAGAATTTGCCGGCAAACCTCGCCGCGTTCGGCTGGAGAAGCATCCGTTGGAGCGTTTTTTCCTTCCCCTTGGCCGAATAGACCTCCGCTCCGGTCAGGGGGTCTATTCCGGTCCAATACATACAGCCGGAGAGTGTCATGGGCAGAGGCGTGAAGTCCTGTACCTGTTCCAAAAAGTGTCCGAAACCCCGGACGTATTCCCTTAAAAGCCGCATGTGTTCCACCTGACAGCCGGGATGGCTGGACATAAAATAAGGTACCAGGTAGAGTTCTTTTCCCGCCTGCCGGGCTGATTTCTTAAAACTATCCCGAAAAAGTTGGAATAATTCGTTATCCGGTTTGTGCATCTTTTCCAGTACCGGCCGGCTGATATGTTCCGGAGCAACCTTCAGGTGTCCGCCGATGTGGTGCCGGCATAATTCCGGAAGGTATTCCTGACACGGGTCGGCCAGTACCAAGTCGTGCCGGATGCCGGTGCTTACAAAAACGTGTTTTACGGCCCGTACTTTCAGGCCGGAAGCGAGTGCTTCCAGGTGTTTCGCGCCGTTAAATTTAAATAAAGAGCAGATGGTCGGATAAAGACAGCTGTTGCGATTGCAGGTCCCGGAAAAACGCCGGCACGACGCGCCGTACATATTTGCCGTCGGTCCGCCGACATCGCTGATTGTACCGCGAAAATTATCCATTCGGGAAATCCTTTTCATCTCTTCCAGGATGGAGTCCAACGACCGGTTTTGCACAATTCGGCCCTGATGACTGGCCAGGGTGCAGAAAGCGCACCCGCCGCCGCAGCCCCGATGGCTGGTGATGGAAGTTTCCACGGAAGCAAGCGCCGGCACGCCGGACATCCGCTTATAGGCCGGGTGGCTTGTCCGCGTAAAAGGCAGGCTGTAGATGCGGTCCAGTTCCGCGGTTGCCAACGGTAAAGCCGGCGGCATCTGGACGAGGAACCGTTTGGCGGAAGGTTGGACGATGGGCCGGCCGGAACGGAAATCCTGGTTTAAGTACCAGAGTCCGAATGATTCCGCGAATACTTTTTTATCCGCTATCGTTTCTTCTTCGGAAGGCAGCATCAGATGTCCTTCCGGCAGGTCGGAGGGGTTTGAGGTTATCCAGACGGTACCGGCCAGGTTGCGTATTGCCGCGGCCGGTTCACCGGCGGAAAGGCGCCGGGCAATCTCGATGACTGTTTGTTCGGCCATTCCGTAGGCAATCCAATCCGCCCGGGTATCCAGGAGGATTGACCGCCGCGCCTGGTCGGACCAGTAATCATAATGTGCCAGCCGCCGCAGAGACGCCTCAATTCCACCCAGGACGATGGGTATGCCGGGGAATGCTTCCCGGACACGGTTGGCGTAAACGATGGTGGCGCGGTTGGGCCGTAAATCAATCTTGCCGCCGGGCGAGTAGGCGTCAACCTTCCGCCTGTTTCCGCTGGCCGTGTAGTGGGCCATCATCGAATCCAGGCATCCGGCGGTGATTCCTACAAAAAGACGCGGCCGGCCGAAGGCGAGAAACGGCTCTTTGGAATGCCAGTCCGGCTGGGCCAGGATAGCTACCCGGTAACCGGCGGCTTCCAGCACCCGGCCGATTAAGGCGGCGCCAAAGGCCGGGTGGTCTACGTAAGCATCCCCGGACACAAGTAAAATGTCAATTGCGTCCCAGTTTCGTTCTCGAACTTCTTCCGGTGTGGCGGGTAGAAATTTGTTCATTTTTTTGAGGGAAAAGCGCAACTCGCCGGAGTTTGGCGAAGTCTGACGGCCTCTTTACTATTATACACCGTTTCAACGGTAATAGGGAATTTTTTCCGGATAATTAATTGACAGAAAATATTCCCCGGTGGTTTAATATGGGCAGGCAGCGCGGGAATTTACCGCCGCCGGAAAACCAAATTTTAAAAACATGGACTTTGATAAAAACAGAAAAATAGCGCTGCGGGAATTGAGCGAGTCCCTGAGTAATATCAACGAAAAAGAAGCGGGAGAGTTTCTGGACCGGCTCCTGAAATCTCGTCGGATTTTCGTTGCCGGCGCGGGCAGAAGCATGTTAATGCTTCAGGCTTTCGCCCAAAGGTTGCGGCACCTGGGAAAAGAGAGTTATGTAGTCGCTGAAACCGTAACTCCGGCCATCGGGAAGGGTGACCTCCTGGTGGTTGCCTCCGGTTCCGGGAAGACCGGCGGCGTCATAAATATTTTGAAATTGGCCGGAAAACACAAAGCAGACATAGTTTTCATAACCGCCTCTTCGTCTCCTTCCCCGGAAAAGACGGTCAGCCTGATTGTAACTATTCCCGGTGTTTTTTCCTCCCGTCAGTTAATGGCTTCTCTTTTTGAACAAACCCTGCTCCTTTTCTGCGACAATATTTGCCTGGCTCTTAAAGGTCGGCTGAAGGTTTCGGAAACGCAGATGCGGAAGAACCACGCCAATTTAGAGTAATTATTTTGGGACGCAGATATGCGCCGGAACAGCAGGATAATACGAAACGGGAATTTTTCAGAGTATTTCAAAAACAATCTTTAATCTGTATCTGCGGTAATCCGCGAAAATCTGCGTCGGATTATTTTTGGTTGAAGGCGGCATAGTTTTGTGGTAAAATTTTAAATTGTGACACTCTAAACTAATCAGTGTTCAAAAATTAGAATATACCGGCAGAAAAATGAGAGCGATTGACGTTCAGGAACTTCGTACCAATTTTGACGATACGCCGGTTTTGAAAGGGGTTAATTTTTGGGTTGATGAAGGCGAAACAACGGTAATCGCCGGAATCAGCGGTTCCGGCAAGACAGTTCTTTTAAAAACCGTCGTCGGCCTGCTTGCGCCGACAAGCGGAAAGATACTTATTCACGGAAGGGACATTGCCGGATTTTCCCAGAGGAACTGGAACGACATCCGTCGGGAAATAGGCATGGTTTTTCAGGGTAACGCTCTTTTTGACTCGCTGCCGGTTTGGGAAAACGTCGGTTTTTACCTTCTGGAGCATACCAACTTGCCGGTCGAAGATATTCGCAAAAAGGTGACCCACAGCCTGGATTTGGTTGACCTGAAGGGTACGGAAGATTTACAGGTGGATGAATTGAGCGGCGGGATGAAAAAACGGGTGGCGCTGGCGAGAACGCTCATTTTTGAACCGAAAACTATTTGTTATGATGAACCAACCGCCGGTCTGGACCCGCTGACCGCGGAAAGTATCGAAGACCTGATACTGGATATCCAGAAAAAACTGGGTACCGCGACCCTGATGGTTACCCACGACCGTCACCTGACTTTTCGGGTGGCTAACCGCATCGGCGTGCTTTCCGAAGGAAAGGTGGTCGGGTTCGGAACTACCTTGGAAATTAAAGAAGGCAAGGATAAAATTGTCCGGGAGTTTTTTCGCCTTTGGGAATTGTCCGGGAATTTTTGCGCCTCTGGGAGGAGTAGGGAATGAAAAGATTGACACTGGAACTGCGGGTTGGGTTCTTTGCGGTGCTGGCGATTTTACTTATACTCATTTTTGCTATTGTTAAGGGGCAATTTTCATTTCAGAGGGGTGGTTATGAAGTGAAAGCCGTTTTTAAATATGTGGCCGGCGTTGACCGGGGTTCTCCGGTCCACGTGAGCGGTGTAAGCGTAGGCGAAGTCAAGAAGGTTGTCGTTGATTATTCCAAAGACCCCCGCGTCTTGGTAACACTGTACCTTGACCGTTCGGTTAAGCTCGGACGTCATTCGCAGGTTTTTATCCGCAGTTTCGGATTAATCGGCGAAAAGTACGTGGAGATAATTCCTACTTCGCTTACCGATACCCCGCTTATTCAGCCTAATGAAACACTGTCCGGAACCGAACCGCTTCCCATAGACCGATTGCTGGCGATGGGCGAAGATCTGGGCCGGAATATCCAGGGCATGGTTTCCTCGGTGGATAAAATATTCGGCGACCCGAAATTCAAGGAAGGACTCTATACTACATTGGACCAGATTAAGGTTATGTCTATTCAGGGAAATAAAACTTTGGCCAGTATTCAAGCGGCAGCCATGGATTTACAATCAGCTTCAATCAAGGCGCAGGAATTGCTCTATTCCGCTCAGGATGTCGTGGAACAGACCAAGCCGGCGCTGGTCCAATCTCTCTTAAACTTTCAGATTGCTTCCGCCGGTCTGGCATCCGTTTCCCAGCAGATGTCAGAAGTAATGACCAAAATCCAAGGTGATGACAGCACCCTGGGGCAATTAATTTCTTCCGGCGACCTTTATCGGAAAATGGATAAGTCGCTGACGGATTTGGAAAAATCCGCCGGCCGGTTTGCGGCCGCGTCTGAAAACATTAAGGACCTTTCCCTGGACGTTAAAACCGGAAAGGGAAGCGCCGGAAAATTTTTGACCAGCGACGAACTTTACAACGAGGTAAAAGGTTTTATTTCTGATCTTCGGGCAAAACCCTGGCGATTATTGCGACCAGGTTCGTAGAAACAGTGAATAGTGAATCGTGAACGGTAAAAGATTAAATACGTAATTACCATTCACAATTCACGGTTCACCATTTACAATTATTGAGGGGGTATATTATGGGTTTACTTATCATTCGGCTTTTTTTCTTTGGTTTCGCATTACTAACCGGTCGCTATGTGGCGCCTCCGGGCATGGAGTTTTCCGGCGCCCTGTTTGGTTTGGCTGGTGCCGGAACTATCGTTCTCTTGGAAATAATTATGGAAAAGATTCCGGCGCGGCGCATCTTCCTGGGCGCGATCGGTCTAATTGTCGGCCTGATTTCGGCACGGCTTCTCTTTGAAATGATTCTCCTTATCCCGCCGCGGGTTGAAATTCAATATTACGTGCGGTTCTTTCTTTATTATCTCTTTTCTTACCTGGGCGTGACCATCGCTTTGCGATATACCGGTAAGTGGAACTTGCTTTCCGGCGCAGCGGATGAAGCCGAAAAGATACCGCCGCTCCTCCTGGACAGCAACGTAATTATTGACGGTAGATTGCTGGATTTGTCCCATACCGGATTCATGGATTACCGCCTGGTTGTTCCCGGTTTTATTATGAAGGAACTGCAGACGATTGCCGATTCGTCCGATGACCTTAAACGACAGCGGGGCCGGCGGGGGCTGGAAATGCTCAACCGACTGCGCCGCGACCCTGAAATTAAGATTATCATCGATGATATTGACTTTCCGAATATTACCGGGGTGGACGCCAAATTGATTCAACTGGCCCGGACTTCCCAGGCCCGCATTTTGACCAATGATTATAATTTAGCCAAAATCGCCGAAGTCCAGAACATCAAAGTGCTTAATCTCAATAATCTTTCCACGGTCCTCAAGCCCCGGTATGTCCAGGACGAACGCCTCCTGATTAAAATTATAAAAGAAGGCAAAGAATCAGACCAGGGCATCGGCTACCTTGAAGACGGTACGATGGTTGTCGTGGAAGGCGGCCGCAAACATATCGGAGAATCTTTGGAGGTGGTTATCGCCAACACGATTCAAACTGCCACCGGCCGGATGCTCTTCGCGGAATTACCTTAGTTATGAAGGGGTTGCCACAGAATAAAATTAATGAAAAGAGAACAACGCGGCTTAATTGATGCGCTGGGCCATCGGCTTCTTGCTTTTATCCATTTCGTCGGTTCGCTGGCCCTAATTCTGGTAAAAGTAATAATCGCCCTTTTGACCGGTCGGCTCCGGCTGGTTCCGTTTTTACAGGAATGCGACATCTTCGGCAACCGCTCCTTCTGGACCGTCGCTATAATTTCTTTCTTTTTTGGAATGGTCGTGGCCATGGAATCGGCCACTCCCTTAAAGCTGACCGGCGGAGAACTTTACGTCAGCACCATTGTCACTCTCTCCGCGGTTCGGGAATTAGGCCCGGTTCTGGTGGCGTTTCTGCTTGCGGGCCGGGTGGGGTCTGCCATCGCGGCGGAAATCGGCACGATGAAGATTACCGAGCAGATCGATGCCTTGAATACCCTGGCGGTTGACCCGGTTGAGTACCTGGTTGTACCTAAATTTGCCGCCGCGTGCCTGATGCTGCCGGTTCTGACCATAATGGCCGACGCTCTGCAAATCCTAGGCGGCTACGTAATCGGCACGACTACCCTGAACCTAAACACCAGTCTCTTTTTCTTTCAGGCCTTCCGTTTCGTCACCCCCAAAGATATCATGATCGGTCTTTTGAAGGCATTGATTTTTGGAATAATTATCGTAATTGTCTCCAGCCGGGAAGGTCTTTTTGCCGAAGGAGGAGCCAGAGGGGTGGGCCGGGCAACAACTCTGGCGGTGGTAATCTCGCTCTTTATGGTTATTGTCGCAGACCTTGTAATTACCGCACTCTTTTACTTTATTTGATTATTTTTCCAATTCCCGCAGATTTAGTTTCGGAAGGTCCAATGTCGGGTCAAGGGCGAGCGCTTTCAAGAACTCTTCTTTCGCCTCCGATTTTTTTCCCTCCTGAAAATAGATCGTACCTAAGGTATTGCGCACCAGCGGCTGGTAATCATCCAATCGGAGAGAATACTTCAGGTATTTTTCCGCGTCCGTAAAAACCCCGGCCTGTGCCAAAGCTAAACCCATGTTTCCGTATCCCGGCGGCCAGTAAGGGTGGTAAACAATAACTCGGTTATAATAACGAACGGCTTCTTCAAAACGGCCGACACCCAGATAGGTGTTGCCGGCCATAGTAAGCAAGTTACGATTCTGCGGCTGAAAACTTAACGCTTTTTCGATATATAAAACCGCCTGTTTTCGGTTTCCGGCCTCAAAAGCGGCAAAACTTTTTTGACCGTAAAAATCGGCTTGAATCGGCAGCCAGGCGAAACCGTAAGCGGAGACGCCTAGAACAACGATAAATCCTACCATTGTTCTCTCCCGCGTTTTGCGGCTTAAAATAAAGAACCGGGTTTCTTCTTTTCCGAAGACCATCAAGAAACCGATAAAAAGCCAGAAAAGAAAGAGGGTTGCCGGTTTTTGCAGCGGCGACGAAAGCAGCGCTGCCGTCAGAATGCCCAAGATGGACGCCGTCAGGAAAAACGGCAGAAATTCATTCTTTTCTTGGGCCGTCCGCCAACTGATTCTGACGGCAAAGAACAAAAGGAGCGCCAAAAAAATCAAAAAGGAAACACCGCCCGGTATTCCGGTTTCCGCCAGGATTTGCAAGTATTCGTTATGGCTGTTTCCGGCCTCAATCTGCCCGTGGAACCGCCTCTTTAATTCCTCGCTGTGGTAGAGCGGGAGGACTTCGCCGAGATTACCGGTGCCTACCCCGACAACCGGATGTTTGCGGAAAGCCGCAAGCGTCGCCTGCCAGATGAGTATTCGGCTGCGCAGAGAGGAAGGAATCTCCGTGGTGTCATTCTGAAACGGCTGTTGAATAGTCGCATTCTTTCCGCCGATTATCTTTTCTTCGGGCAAATTATAATTACGCGCGAAGAATAATCCGGTCAACAACAGGAGCAGGGCGGCCGTACCCGCAAACCAGCGCCTCGTTTTTTGCCGAGGTAGTGCCGTGGTAAACCCCAAGACAAAAAATAACGCTATAATCAAGGCGAAATACGACCCCCGCGTATGGGTCATAATGAAATGGGTGTAGACAAAAGGCAGTCCGGAGAGGCTAAAGCCGCGCACCAACCTAATTTTTTGATTCCTCCTCCCTGGCGGGAGAGGCGTGGTGGGGGTGGTGTAAAAAAATGCTCCGTACATCAGCAGCGGTATTATCATTAACTCATATTCCGCGGCTGGATTCCGGTGCCCGAACGTGGCGATGGCGCCCCGGAAAGGTCCCGGCAGTGAGATAAAATCGCGGCCAAATGCTTGGAAGATACCGTAAACGGCTATCGGCAAGGCAGAGAATATCAGGAAAAGGATGAGATGTTTTATTTCAAAATCTTCCCACCGGGTGGAAATTAAAAAGCAGAGACTGAATCCCAAAACAAGGGTACTGATATTCACAAGTCCTAACTGAAGATTAACTGTGCCGTCCAGGGAAAGAAGACTAAAAAAGAAGAAAGCGAACCAGGGAAAGATAAACGCCGGCAGAAAAAATTTTACCTCTTTTTTGCGTTCTCTTTTTGGGTTGTTTCGGGCAAGAGAAATGGTCTCAATCAGAAAAATCAGGAGTATTCCCCACCGCCACATCAACCACTTAGGCAATTCGTATCCATCGTGGAGGAAAGATAGGAAGACCAGGGGCATGAGAATAACCAGTCCCGCCAAAATCCGCTTATTAATATGCATTTCTGAATGCCAGGGGCGTCGCCAGCAGGATAACCACGTCCAGCCAGATGCTCCAGTTCTCGATGTAAAAGAGGTCGTAAGCCAAACGTTCCTCAGGCATCAGGTGCCCCCCGCGCAGGCCGTGAATCTGCGCCCAGCCGGTAAGCCCGGGTTTCACCTTTAACCGGCGTTCAAAATCAGATACCTGGAAATAAGGTACATCTGCCAGCGCGATTGGACGCGGGCCTACCAAGCTCATCCGGCCGGCCAACACATCAAAAAACTGGGGTAGTTCATCCAGGTTAAGATGGCGCAGCACACCGCCTACCCGGGTAAGCCGGCTGTCGTCTTTGTCGGTCCAGGCCGCGCCGCCGTCCGTCGGATACATCGTGCGAAACTTGATAATTCGAAACGTTTTTCCGGCGTAACCGGTACGCTCCTGTCTGAAAAATACCGGGCCGGGTGAAGTTAGTTTCACCAGTAGGGAAATAACCAGGAAAACCGGGGAAAAAATAATTATCAGGATAGCGCTTAAAAAAATGTCCAATGTCCTTTTGACCAGTCGGTTACCGAACTTTTCCAGCGCGGTTTCGGGAAAGGTCAGCAGGGGTAAACCCGCCAGGGAATCAAAGGAAGCGGTGCTGCGGGAAATCTCGTAATTTTCCGGTAGGAAAAAAACTTTAACCCCTTTTTCCTTGGCGCGGTTCAGTAAGTCGGAGACTATCTGGGCTGGTATTCTTTCCGCGCAGATGATACCGGTCAGTTCGCCGGAGCCGAGGTATTTTTCCAGCCCGGCCAAAATTTCTCCCCCGGACGGGTCCAGAAATCCCAGTATCCGGCAATGAATTGCGTGACGGTCCAAACGTTCTTTCAGGTGTTCCCCGGTCGTTGGATTTGCCAGAATCAGCAGTCCGGCCGGTTTCCCGGTGAAAAAACCGGAGCGCAGGAAAACCAGGCGGAAGAGATAGAGAAAGATGAAACTGAAACTGAGGGCCAGCCCAACCACCAGCCGCGAGAATTCCATCCCGCGATAAAAGAACGTTCCGCTCAACAAAAGCACGGTTGCCCAGAATGTCCCTTGGATGAGGCGCAGGTTGACAATGAGGAATTCCGGAAAATCATCCCGCCGGTAAAGTCCGAACGCTTTTAAGATAATAACCCAACCGACGGCAAAGAGGCCGGCCATCCTGACGTAAACAGACAGAGGCGGGGCGACCCGGTCCGGGAAGAGGCCGCTGAAAAAACGAAGGTAGTAACTAAAAAGAAAGGAACCGAAGATTATCGCGGCGTCAATTAAATACTTCAAATCAATCTTTCGTTTCTGCATGGCGGATAATATCTTACCACATCGCTTTTTTGTAAACCAGCAATGTATCTCCGGCTATTTTGTCCCAGTTGTAATTCCGGGTAATGGCATCCCGCCCGGAACTCTTTTCCGCATCCGTAATACCCCGCGCGAGTAATTCCGTCATTTTCCGAGACAGCATCTCAACATCTCCGGCCGGGAAAAACCGGATTTCCGGCAGAGCCACTTCGCGGTTTGCCCGGATATCGCTGGCCAATACCGGGATACCGTAACTCATCGCTTCCAACAGCGCCAGCGACAGGCCTTCATAATATGACGGTAATACGAAGAGGCCGGCGTTGGAATAAAGTTCCGATAGGGGATTGCCGGACATTTTACCGGTCAGCACTACCCCGGTAGTCTCCCGCCCCATCTTTTCAATCCTCCGGCTGTGACCATCCCGGTGGTCCGCGCCGCCGGCAATTACCAATTTTAAACCATTATTTTTAATTTTCCGGTAGGCGGTAATCAAATCAACCAAACCTTTTTCCGGTACAAAGCGCCCGGCGGTAAAGAAATATTTTCCCGGTTCCAAGCCGTATTTCTTGAGAGTTTCTCCGGGAGAGACCAACCGGACCGGTTCAATCCCGTTGGGAATTACATGTATTTTTTTTATTCGGCCGTATTTTTCGGCTAAGTCTCCGGCTATCCACCCGGCAACCACAATTACTGCATCGGCAAATTTCAGGGCTGACCATTCGCCGGTTTTCAGGAAAAAACGGGCAAAACCGTTCCATTTTTTCCGCCGGTAGTCCGGGCCGTGGTGGGTAACCACCACCTTTAAACCCATTAATCTGGCCAGCGGAACCAAAAGCGACGGTCCGATACCGTGAAAATGAACGATGTCCGGTGAACACAGTCGGCCGCGGATAAGTCCGGAGAAGGTATGGACGAGAGCTTCCAGGTGTTTTTGTTTCGGCGACCAAAGGTAGAGGAACCGGACTCCTTTCTGCTCCAAAACCCTTTGCGGATTGCGGATGTAGGAACTTCGGGCCGCGACCGTTACCGCGCAGCCCATCCGGGCCAGCCGCGGATAAAGTTCTTCGCAATGCTTCTCCACTCCGCCCGGCACACCGGGGAAACCCCTGGTCCCAAGCACCAGAACTTTTATTTTACCCAAGTTTTTTATTTGAAAACTTATTTTTTATTACCCAGAATACGGGTTTCCAGGGTCGTTGTTTCATTGCCGGCGCGGCGGTACCGATCATCCAGCATTGCCGGTTGCAAACCTTTACCCGGCGTCTTATCTCCTGCGCTTTATCCCCATACCAGATTTCGGCAAAACTTTTTTCGTGCAGGTTGCCGAAACTATTGTCGCGGCTGTCGCTCCGCAT
>Ga0172380_10004672_pt1 | contig 17344 bp, 17 predicted proteins | sample Leawe162metaG_FD_119747 | JGI IMG/M metagenome (GOLD analysis project Ga0172380, IMG submission 119747) | Leachate microbial communities from a municipal landfill in Southern Ontario, Canada - Leachate well 162 metaG | ecosystem: Engineered > Solid waste > Landfill > Unclassified | place...
GCCACCGACGGAGATGTAGAACTGCTTGACGTCGTCGATCCGCCACTTGACGTAGGAATCGACCAGCACCGGCTTCTTCTCTGCGGTGAGGAAGCGCTCCGGATCGGGCGAGTCCATGGTCAGGATGCGCTTGTCGAAGAAGCGCACGTTTTGGATCATCGGCCACTTCAGATTGATGCCCGGTTCGCGGATCACTTCCTTGATCTCGCCCAGCTGAAAGACGATGGCGAACTGGCGCTGGTCGACGGTGAAGAGCGCGCTGCCCAGGATCAGCAGCACGATCAGCACGGCCGCCGCGGCGAATGGCAGGTTGCGCCTCATCAGCGGTCTCCCCTCTCGCGCGAGCGCAGCGCTTCGCGCGTCCGCGGCGCGTGAGCGTCCTGCTTTTCCAGCTGCGGCGGCACTTCGTTCGACGCCGCTTGTGCCGGTCGCGCTGCCGCCGCTTCCGGCGCCATCGTGGACGCCCCCGGCGCCACGACGGCACCCGCTGCCTGCATGATCTTGTCGAGCGGCAGGAAGAGCATGTTGTTGCCGCCCTTGGCGTCTACCATGATCTTGCTGGTACTGGTCATCACCTGTTGCATCGCGTCGAGATACATGCGACTACGGGTGACCTCCGGGGCCCTCTGGTATTCGACCAGCACCTGCTTGAAGCGGCTGGCTTCACCCTCGGCGTTGGCTATGACGCGTTGCTTGTAACCGCTGGCTTCCTGAATCAGCCGCGCCGCGGCTCCCTGCGCGCGCGGCACCACGTCGTTGGCGTAGGCCTGTCCCTCGTTCTTCTGCCGTTCCCGGTCCTGTCCCGCCTTGACCGCGTCATCGAACGCTGCCTGCACCTGCTCCGGCGGCTGCGTGCTCTGCATCGAGACGTTGCGAATTTGCACGCCGGTCTCATAGCGGTCGAGAATCTCCTGGATCAGCTTGCCCGTGCTGGCCGCGATCTGATCGCGACCTTCGTAGAGGACGAAATCCATCTTGCTCTTGCCCACCACCTCACGGATCGCCGTCTCGGCCGCACCAAGCACGGCGTCATCCGGACTGCGATTCTTAAACAGGTAATCCTGGGGGTCCTTGAGCAGGTACTGAACCGCGAACTGAACCATGACGATGTTCTCGTCGTCGGTGAGCATCAGCGCTTCCTTCAACACCTTGTTCTTCTCGCCGCCTCGGTAGCCGACCTCGACCGTGCGTACGCCGGAGAGATTGACGATTTCATGGCTCTGGATGGGATAGGGAAGGCGCAGGTGGAGTCCCGGATCGGTTGACTCCTGGTAGCGGCCGAACTGCAGCACGACGCCGCGTTGGCTCGCGTCAACGATGTAGAAGCCGCTACCGAGCCACACCGCCAATACCAGTATGGCCAGCAAGCCGATGCCGCCGCCAAATTGGCGCGGATTGAACGCCTTGGGCGGTTCACCACCGCCACCGCCAGCGTTACCGCCGCCCTTCTTGCCGAAGAGCCTGCCCAGGCGCCGATTGACGTCGCGCCAGAGTTCGTCGAGGTCAGGCGGTCCGCCCGGCTTGTTGCCTCCGGGATCGGGCCTGTTGCCCCAACCGTGGTCGTTTAGCAACATCAAGAGTCCTGCGATCACTGGTCCGCCTCTTCCGCTATTTATCGTTTCAGTCCTCTGCTCGTACCCGGGCCACGGGTTCACGCCGCATCGGCCTCGGGCGCCTCAGTAGAATTCCGTGCGGCGTGCTCGCGCGCCGCCTCTCCAAGGGCTGCGCGCAAGAGATCGACCCCTTCGCCGTTCTTCGCACTCAAGCGAACCCGCGAAATATTACCATACTCGTCGCGCTCCACGCCCGGCCGCGCCTGGGTCGCATCGATCTTATTCCAGACGAGAATCTGTGGCACCTGGGCAGCACCGATCTCGCTCAGAACCCGGGCTACCGCTGTAATCTGCTGCTCGCGGTCCGGACTCGCCGCATCGACCACATGCAGCAGCAGGTCGGCACTGGCAGTCTCCTCGAGCGTGGCGTGAAAGGCGGCGACGAGCGCGTGCGGCAGGTCGCGGATGAAGCCAACGGTGTCGGAGAGGATTATCGTTCCCGCATCCTCGACAAACGTTCGCCGTGAGGTGGTGTCCAGTGTCGCGAACAGCTGGTCAGCGGCATAGGCGCCCGCCTTGGTCAGTGCGTTGAATAGCGTGGACTTGCCGGCGTTGGTGTAGCCGACCAGCGACGCCGAGAGCAGGTGGCCCTTGCTCCGCGCCCGGCGCTGCACCGCCCGTTGGCGCTCGAGCTGCTTCAGGCGCTCCTTGAGCAGAGAAACGCGCTTGCCGAGCAGTCTGCGGTCCGTCTCGAGCTGGGTTTCACCCGGACCGCGCAGGCCGATACCGCCCTTTTGCCTCTCCAGGTGGGTCCAGCCGCGCACCAGGCGCGTCGACAGCCGCTGCAGTTGCGCCAGTTCCACCTGCAGTTGCCCCTCGCGGCTCTTGGCGCGCAGCGCAAAGATGTCGAGGATCAAGGCTGGCCGGTCTATGACCCGGCACTCCAAGGCCTGTTCCAGGTTGCGTTGCTGGGCCGCCGTCAGTTCGTGGTTGAACATTACCAAGTCGGCACCTTGGCTGCGCACCGCCGACGCAATCTCCGCAACCTTGCCCTTGCCGGCGAAGGTGGCCGCATCTGGCGCCTGGCGGCGCCCCTGGAACAGGGCCAGCTTGCTGGCACCGGCGCTCGCTACGAGGAGTTCGAACTCGGCTAGGCGCTCGGCGTAGTCGCCCTCGCCGAAATCGAGCTGCACGAGAACCGCTGTCTCGCCGCGCGCGCGGGCTTCAACCATGCAGGCCGTCGTGAAAGAGCCGGCGACAGGCGCTGCAGGGCATCACCAGCGGCATCACTCGTCGCCGCCGTCCTGGGAAATAGATACGGGCCTCGCGGGCACGACCGTGGAAATGGCGTGCTTGTATACCATTTGGGTGACCGTGTTCTTGAGCAGCACCACGTATTGGTCGAAAGAATCGACATGACCTTGCAACTTGATGCCATTGACCAGATAGATGGATACCGGAATATGTTCCTTGCGCAGCGTATTCAGGAACGGGTCTTGTAACAGTTGCCCTTTATTGCTCATGGTGCACCTCGGTTCTCGTTATTATGAAAAACAACTTTAATGCATTTCTCCGGCCGAAGCCAGAGCACAAAATTATGTGGCGGTGTCATCTTCCGGTCAATGCCTGCTGGTTCTCGGCAAAGGGATTGCTCGAGGACTTGAATTGGACGCGCAGGGGCGTCCCCTGCAGCTCGAACAGCTGCATGAAGCTGCGCTCGAGATAGCGGCGGTAGGAGGCTGGTATGTGTTCGAGTGCATTGCCATGAATGATGATGATGGGCGGATTGCTGCCACCCTGGTGCGCATATCTCAGTTTAGGCCGAATATTGCCGTGGCGCGGCGGCGCTTGCTTCGCCTGGATGTTTTTCAGGGCCCGGCTGAGCAAAGGCGTCGGCAGCTTGGCCATGGCAGCATGCCAGGCTTTGTCCACCGACTTCATCAGGCCACGAAGCCCGTCTCCCTTCAGCGCCGAAATCTGATGGACCTGGGCAAAATCCAGAAAGATCAGCTTGCGCCGCATGTCCTCCCTGACCTGCTCGCGCCGGTAGTCGTCCACCGCATCCCACTTGTTCACCCCCAGCACCAGCGCCCGCCCCGCATCGACCGCGAAGCCGGCGATATGCGCGTCCTGGTCCGAAATGTCCTGGGTGGCGTCAAGGAGCAGGAGCGCAACATTGCAGCGCTCGATCGCCTGCAGCGTCTTGATCACGGAAAACTTCTCCACTGTCTCGAAGACCTTGCCGCGCTTGCGCAGGCCCGCCGTATCGATCAGGGTGTAACGCTTGCCGTTGAGCTCGAAGGGCACTTCGATGGCGTCGCGCGTGGTGCCGGGCTGGTCGAAGGCGATGACGCGCTCGTAGCCCAAGAGGGCGTTGACCAGGGTGCTCTTGCCAACGTTGGGTCTGCCGGCAATGGCGACGCGCGGGCCGTCCGTCTCGCTCTCCGCCTCCGCCTCAGGGGGGAAGGTTGCCAGGGCTTCGTCGAGCAACTCGCGCACACCGTCTCCGTGCGCCGCGGAGATGACCAGGGGTGCGCCGCAGGCCAGTTCGTGGAACTCCGCCGAGAATACCGCCCGCTCTGCCCCCTCGCCCTTGTTCACCACCAGCAGCATCGGTCGGCCGCAACGGCGCAGCCGCTCGGCGATGGCCTTGTCCTGCGGCGTCACCCCCGCCCGCCCGTCGACGACGAAGAGCAGCATGTCGGCCTCGGCGATGGCGGCCTCGGCCTGACGCGCCATCTCCTGCATCAACCCCTCCTTGGCCTGGGGCTCAAAACCGCCGGTATCGACCACCAAATAGGGACGATCACCCAGGCGGCCGTGACCGAAATGGCGGTCGCGGGTGAGACCGGGAATATCCGCGACCAGCGCATCGCGCGACCTAGTCAGGCGGTTGAACAGGGTCGACTTGCCGACGTTGGGCCGGCCAACGATGACGAGGCTAGGTTTCAACGGGTCTCCGGCGCGCGCTGCGTTGTCGCGCTAACGCGCCGACAAGCCATAGACGCCGCCGTTCGAAGTCTGCACGATGAAGTCCGCCGCCGTGGTCCCAGGCTGAGGATCGGCGACGATAGACCCACCGTCGGTGTTGAAGCGGGCGGCAAACGCGCCATCGTCGCGGCGCAACAGATGCACCACGCCCTGGTAGTCGCCGACGGCTATGTAGCTGCCTACCACCAGCGGTCGCGACAGCCTGCGCAAGGAAAGTTTGTCCTGCTTCCACAGGCTGGCGCCGCTACCCCGGTCGAGGGCGTGCACGGTGCCCTTGTCGTCGCTCACATAGACGGCCCTGGCGTCGGCGGCTATTCCGGCAATGCTGGATATGTCGCGCGACCACAGCTGATTGCCGTTGGCTATGTCGAAGCAGGAGACCCGTCCCTGGAAGGCGACGGCGCAGACTTGCCGGCTGTCGAGCAGCGGCAAGCTAGCCAGGTCGGCGATGCGCTCGAGTTCGGTGGACCCCTTGGGTTGGGCGACGGCGACCTCCCACAGCGGGACCCCGTTGTTGGCGGCAACAGCAACCAGTTTGCCGCCAGGAAATCCGGCGAGTACGGCTCTGTCAGCGAGTACGACGCCGACGTGGCTGCGCAGGGACAGGGCCGGCGTCGTGCGCTGGTAGACCCAGCGCCGCTTGCCATTTGCCGCGTCGAAGGCGAACAAGCGAGCATCCCCGCTGCGCACCACCACCATGCCGTCACCCACCGCCGGAGCGGCCAGCACTTCCGAACTGACCGTGGCTGTCCAGGCAACCTGCCCGGCTTGGGCATCGAACACCAGCACCTCGCCCTTGGGCGTCGCCACGGCCACCAGCTTGCCGTCGCTGCCGACACCGCCTGACAGCCTCTTTCCAGTGCTTATCCGCCATACCTGCCGGCCCTGGTCAAAGCGGGCCAGAGAACCATCCAGCGCCGCTGCGTAAACGCTATCGCCGACGACCGCCGGCGTAAATACGAATTCACCGCCAGCGCCCACGTTTGCCTGCCAGCGCGTGACCACTTCTGCACTCGGCGTAAATGCACCGAGTTCAGCCGGCTTGACCTTGGCCGGGGTGCTGGAAAAAGGATTCAACTTGTCCAGGGTCGAACAGGCACCGAGGAGCAGGGAGGCCGCCGCGACCAGCCACAGCGCCTTGCCGCGCCCAGTCTCGCTCGATGAGCTCACGGCTTCGCTCCCTGCGACTCCAGCTTCACCTGCAACAGATCGCGGTAGGCGGCGTGGCGTTGGTCCGCCTTGTTCGCCGGTTCGTCCAGCTTGGCTATAGCGGCGGCGTAGGCGGCTCTCGCTTCGGCGCTCTTGCCCTGGGCCGCCAGGACGTCACCCCTGACTTCCGCATAGCGCGCCGCCAGAGGTTCGACCGGCGCCGCAGCGAGCTGCGCCAGCGCCTCGTCGTAAAGCTTTTCGTCGAGCAACACCGCCGCCAGGCGCAGATGCGCCAGGTCGCGCAGTTCGCCATCGCTGCCGTGATCGGCAGCCCAGGCCAATTGCAGTTTGGCGTTCTTCAGGTCGCCACTCTCGAACTGCAGCTTGGCCGAGAGCAGCGCCGCCAGCGTCGCGTAGCTGGTGCCGGAGAACTTGTCGATCAGTTCGCCGGCAGCATCGCGCGCCCGCTTCACGTCGTTGGCCGCGGCAGCCCGCTCGACTGCCGCGTAGACTTCGGCAGCCTGAGCCGTCTGGTCGCGCCGCCACCAGTTCCAGCCCTGCCAGGCCACGGCCACAACGGCGGCAATGGTGATGACGGTGGTGACCAGGTTGCCATATTGCTTCCACCAGGTCTTCAGTTCATCGATCTGTTCCTGCTCTTCGAGGTCATATACCGCCATCTTGGTCCGTCCTAGTCAAAAAGTAGTTCGCCGACCGTCGTGGTCAGTTGCTCAAGAGCCACGCGCCGCTGCTCCTGCGTTTGGTCGCGCAGAGGCTTGATCGACACCTCCTCCGCTGCCGCCTCGTCGTCGCCGATGATCGCGGCGAGCAATGCGCCAGAGGCGTCCGCTCGCTTCATCTGCGCCTTGAAACTGCCGCCGCCGCAGTGCAGTTGCACGCTGACATTGGCGTCGCGCAAGGCTTCGGCGACGCGAAAGGCAAAGCGCGCCGCCTGTTCGCCCTGGTGCGCCACGTACACCTCCGGCGCACCACTGGGGTTCGCCAGTTGGCCCTGTTCTTCGCACAGGGCCAGCAGGCGCTCTATGCCCAGGGCGAAACCGCAGGCCGGCTGCGGCTTGCCTCCCAACTGCGCAAACAATCCGTCGTAGCGGCCGCCGGCGCAGACAGTGCCCTGGCTGCCAAGGCGATCGGATACCCACTCGAACACCGTCAAATTGTAGTAGTCGAGGCCACGCACCAAGCGCGGATTGATGCGGTACGGCAAGCCAGCATCCTTGAGCAAGGTCTGGACTCCGGCGAAGTGCGCGAGCGACGCCTCGCCAAGGTAATCGATCAGCTTCGGCGCCGCTTCTATCAATTCCTGCATCGCCGGATTCTTGCTGTCGAGAATGCGCAGCGGATTGGCGTGCAGGCGTCGGCGGGCATCGCCGTCGAGCAGCTCGGCCCTGGCTTCGAGGTAGGCTTGCAGGTCGGCGCGATGTCGGCTGCGCTCATCGGGCTGCCCCAGGGAATTGATTTCAAGGCGTATATCCTCGAGTCCCAGGTCGTCCCAAAGGCGCCGGCACATGAGGATTTGCTCGGCGTCGATGTCCGGTCCGGGAAAGCCGAGCGCTTCAACGCCCACCTGGTGAAACTGGCGGTAGCGTCCCTTCTGCGGCCGCTCGTGGCGAAACATCGGCCCCTGGTAGCAGAGCCGCTTCGGCCCGTCGTAGAGCAGGTTGTGCTGCAGCGCTGCGCGCACGCAGCCGGCGGTACCTTCAGGACGAAGCGTCAATTGCTCACCATTCAAGCTGTCGGTGAAGGAATACATCTCCTTTTCGACGATATCGGTCGCGGCGCCTATGGCGCGCGCAAACAGGGGGGTCGGCTCGACCAGCGGCAGGCGTATCGGCCGGTAGGCGTACGCGCGCAGCCAGTCGCGCACGATGGCATCGAACTCCTGCCAACGTTCGGCGTCGGCCGGCAAGACGTCGTTCATGCCGCGTATGGCTTGGAGGGTCTCGCTCATGCTTGCCGCTTCGGGAAATGTTGTTCGACGTAGGCATCGACCAGCGCCTTGAACTCGCCTGCGATGTCATCTCCGCGCAGCGTGAGTCGATGTTCGCCATCGATGTAGACCGGCGCCACCGGGCTCTCGCCTGTTCCGGGCAGGCTGATGCCGATATCGGCGTGCTTGCTCTCGCCAGGCCCGTTGACGACGCAGCCCATCACCGCCAGCGTCATGCCCTCGACGCCGAGGCGCTGTCGCCGCCATTCCGGCATCATCTGGCGCAGGTGATTCTGGATCTCCTGGGCCAGTTCCTGAAACGTCGTGCTCGTGGTGCGGCCGCAACCGGGGCAGGCCGCGACCAAGGGCGTAAAGGCACGCAAGCCCATGGTCTGCAGGATCTCCTGGGCCACGATCACCTCGCGCGTGCGATCGCCGCCGGGCTCCGGTGTCAGCGACACGCGCAGGGTGTCGCCGATGCCCTCCTGCAGCAGCACAGAAAGCGCAGCGGTGGACGCGACGATACCCTTCGAGCCCATGCCGGCCTCGGTCAGACCGAGGTGCAGCGGATAGTCGCTGCGACGCGCCAATTGGCGATAGAGGCTGATCAGGTCCTGCACGCCGGAGACCTTGCAGGACAGCACGATCGCATCGCCCCGCAGGCCCAGAGCCTCTGCCCGGGCCGCGCTCTCCAGCGCCGAGGATATCATCGCCTCTTGCATGACCGCCGCGGCGCCCAGCGGCAACGGGCGCCTGGCGTTCTCGTCCATGATGCGGGCCAACAGCTCCTGGTCGAGGCTGCCCCAGTTGACGCCTATCCGCACCGGCTTGTCATGCCTGCAGGCAATCTCGATCAGCCGCGCAAATTGTTCGTCGCGCTTTCTTCCCTTGCCGACGTTACCGGGATTGATGCGCAGCTTGTCCAGCGCGGCGGCGCAGTCGGGTACCTCCTCAAGCAGCTTGTGACCGTTGAAGTGAAAGTCGCCGACCAGCGGCACCGTCACGTCCATCCTCAACAGTCGCTCGCGGATCAGCGGCACCGCCGCCGCCGCCGCCCTGGTGTTGACCGTAATGCGCACGATCTCCGAGCCGGCGCGTGCCAGCTCGGCGACCTGCCGCGCGGTGGCAGCCACGTCGGCGCTATCGGTGTTGGTCATCGATTGCACCACCACCGGCGCACCCCCGCCAATCGCCACGTCGCCGATCATCACCCGGCGGGTGTGGCGGCGCATCACGGGGCCCGCAAGCACGGCACTATCCACTGCGTTCATTCGAGGCTGAGCCGTGCCACTTCGACCTTGGTATGGGGACGCAGATCGATCATCTTGTCTTCATACTGCAACTGCACCGCCGAAGCGTTGCCGATGACCAGATCGAAGGGCGGTCTGCCGACGACAAGCTGGCGAGTTCCGGCAGCGTTGTTCTGAGCGAAGATGATCTTCTGCGTCGCATCCTTGACCTCGACCCAAGCCTTGTCGTCGAAGATAAAGATGAGCTGGCGGCTGTCGGCCGGCGGTACCTGTGCCGATGCCACGCCAGCCTGCTCGCTGGCGGCCTCCTGTTCCACGCGCACGGTCGGCGGCTGGACCTTGGGTCCATGAGCAAGCTTTGCCTTATCGCTGGAAGGCCAGTCGAAAAAGGTGGCCAGCGCGACTCCGATCGCAGCCAGCATGACCACCAGCGCCATCCAGGGCAAGGCGCTACGCCGCTCGCTGGTCACCGGAATCGTTGCGCCAGTATCTTCAGGCGCCTGCACTTCGCTCTCGACCGGCGCCAGCTGGCGGCCGAGCAAGTCCAGGAGCTGCGACTCTTCCAGGCCCAGGAACTTGCCATAGCTCCTGATCACGCCACGGACGAAGGTGGCACCTGGCAATTTGTCGAAGTCATCGCGCTCCAGCGCCTCTATCTGGCGCGCGCCGAACTTGATCGCGTGCGTTACATCGACGATGGTCAGTCCGCGCGCCAAGCGTGTCGAGCGCAGCAAGCTGCCTATCGTTTCAGGCGGGCTTGACAGTATCGTCGCCTCCGGCGCAGTCGATTCCTGCTGCGCCAATTCAGCCACGAAAGCCGCCGTCTCATCCGTCACGGCCAGTGCCGTTGCCACGTCGCCCGTTTCGGCGTCTTCGCTCACACGCTTAATCATATTGCCCCTGCAACATGCGTTGGGTCTCGGCCGCTTCGGGAAATCTGCGGCGCAATTGGGCCGCTAGCCGCGCCTCCAGGTCACGCTCACCCAATTTTCTTTCGATGCGCAGGCTCAGCCACAGCGTTTCGACGCTGGGATCGGCGCGCTTGTGCAGGTCGCCGAGGTACTGTCTTGCCTGCGCCAATCTGCCCTGCCGAAAGCTGATGTCGGCCAAGAAATAGGCCGCCCTGTCGCTGGCTGGATCGAGCCGCAGCGCTCGCATGAAGTACTCCTCCGCAGCCTTGTCGTCCTGCAGGCGCAGTGAACAGATCCCGGCGTTAGTGTAGGCCAGGCTAGGGGTCGCGTAAAGGGGACTTCTCAAGGCCAACTGGAAATGATTCAAGGCGCGCCGTTCGCGCCCGGTCTGGCAAAGAAACCAGCCATAACTGTTGTTGATCTCCGGGTCGTTCGGGGCCAAGCGGAGAGCTCGCTCATAGCTCTCCTCGGCGGCCGCATTCTCGCGCATTTGCATGTGGATGAGTCCCATCAAGCTGTGCGCTGGAGCATAACTAGAAGAGGCCGCGAGAGCCTTGCGTGCCTCTTCCAAGGCAACGCCGAGATTGCCTTGCGACAGGTAGAGTCCGCCCAGTTCAGTGTGCACTTTGGCACGCTGGCCAGCTTCGCTGGTCACCGCTTGCTGGGACTGCGGCTGTTCGGTCTGCGGCAGCGGTATGCCGGCGCATCCGGCAATCAGCAGCACCAAAATTGCCCCCGTGTTCAGCCGTCTCACCGCGCCAGCTCCAGCGGAATCCGGATGCGGCGCCGCGTCTTATCCTGCACCGTGCCAGCCAACTGACCGCAGGCGGCCGCAATGTCATCACCCCGCGTCTTGCGCGTGGTGGTGACGATGCCGCCCTGCATGAGGACTTCCGCGAAGCGGCGGACACGCTCGGAACGCGAGCGGGTGAATCCTGATTGCGGGAAGGCGTTGAACGGGATCAGGTTGAACTTGCAGGGAACATCCCTGACCAGTTCGAGCAACTCGCGGGCATCGCCGTCACGGTCGTTCACCCCGGCCAGCATCACGTATTCGAAAGTGACGAAATCACGCGGCGCCACTCGCAAGTAGCGCCGGCAGGCGGCCATCAGCTCGGCCAGGGGATACTTGCGATTGATCGGCACCAGGCGATCGCGCAACGGGTCATTGGGTGCATGCAGGGATACAGCCAGTGCCACCGGGCATGCCTCGCCTAGCGCATCCATCATCGGCACCAGGCCGGAGGTGGACACGGTCACGCGACGGCGCGAGAGGCCATAAGCGTTGTCGTCCAACATCAAGCGCAAGGCTGCAACGACATTGTCAAAATTGGCCAGCGGCTCGCCCATGCCCATCAGCACGACGTTGGAGACTGCACGTTCGTCAGCGCGAGCGTAGTCACCGAGCGCGTGCTTGGCTTGCCACAATTGACCGATGATCTCGGCCACCGTCAGATTCCGGCTGAAGCCCTGTCTGCCCGTCGAGCAAAAGGCGCAATCCAGGGCGCAACCCGCCTGGGTCGATACGCAAAGGGTACCGCGGTCTTCCTCGGGAATAAACACCGTCTCGATGGCGTTACCCTCGCCAACATCGAAGAGGAACTTGCGTGTGCCATCGCGCGCCAGCCTGTCGCCCGCCAGTCGCGGCGCGCAAACACAAGCCTCGGTCACCAGCCGCTGGCGCAAGCTCTTGGCAACATCGGTCATGCGCGAAAAATCGGCCTCCCCGTTGCGATGCAGCCAGCGCAGCACCTGCGTGGCGCGAAAGGGCTTCTCGCCGACGGAGGCGAACAGGCCTGTGAGCGCAGCAGCATCGAGATCGAGGAGGTTGACGGGCATCAGCGGCTGTAGACGTTCAACGTTGGGAAGAAGTAGGCTATCTCGACTGCGGCGGTCTCCGGCGCATCGGAGCCGTGCACCGCGTTGGCGTCTATGCTCTCCGCGAAGTCGGCGCGAATGGTACCCACGTCGGCCTTCTTGGGATCGGTGGCTCCCATCAACTCGCGATTCCGGGCGATGGCGTTCTCGCCTTCGAGTACCTGCACCATCACTGGACCGGACATCATGAATTCGACCAGCGGCTTGAAGAAAGGTCGTTCGCGGTGCACGGCGTAGAAGCCTTCGGCTTCCCTCTGCGACAGGTGCACCATCCGCGCGGCGATTATCTTGAGGCCGTTGGTCTCAAAACGGGAATAGATCTTGCCAATGACATTCTTTGCCACGGCGTCGGGCTTGATGATAGACAGGGTACGTTCGATAGTCATCTGCTGCTCCAAAATCAACGAGTTGAATTCATGACCGAGGTTGCGCTGAACATTGTATTTTATCAGCAAAAGAGGCCTTATTCGGCTGTGCGGGCGCAGAAAAAAGCCCGGCCGGGGCCGGGCTCGTCTCCGTCTTTCTGGTCGTCACAGCATGCCCAGTGCCCTGGGTAGCCATAGCGACATCGCCGGCCAGTAGGTGACGAGCACCAGGAAGGTTAGCATGGTCAGCAGCCAGGGCCAGACGGCAACGGTCAGCTCGGTGATGCCCATCTTGGTAAGACCACTCGCAACATAGAGATTGAGGCCCACGGGCGGATGGCACATGCCGACCTCCATGTTCACGGTGATCAGTATGCCGAAGTGCACTGGATCGATCCCCAGCCTCACCGCCACCGGAAACAAGATCGGCGCCATGATCAGGACAATGGAGGACGGTTCCATCACGTTGCCGGCGAGCAGCAGCAGTACATTCACCACCAGCAGAAACGCCACCTGGCCGAATCCCTGGCCTATCATCCAGTCGGCCATCGCCTGGGGAATCTGTTCCGACGTGATGAGAAAGGAGAACATCACCGCATTGGTGATGATGTAGAGCAGCATCGCACTCATGTTGGCCGAGTCGAGCAGCACCTTGGGCACCTTCTTGAGGCCCATGTCCTTGTAGATGAATACGGCGACAACAAAAGCGTATACAGCCGACATCGCCGCCGCCTCGGTTGGCGTAAACAGGCCGCTGTAGATGCCGCCCATGACTACGACGATGAGGAAGATGCCCCAGATCGACTCGCGGAACGCTCTCCAGCGCTCTGCCCAGGACGCGCTCGGCTGGCGCGGATAACTGTTCTTCCAGGCTCGGTAAAAGGTGGTGGCCCCGAGCATCGCCGCCAGTGCCAAACCGGGCACAACGCCTGCCATGAACAACGCGCCAACCGAGGTGCTGGTCGACACCGAGTACATCACCATCACGATGGAGGGCGGAATCAGGATGCCCAAGGCGCCCGAGGTGGTGATGACGCCGGCACCGAAACGTTTCGGGAAGCCGGCCTTGAGCATGGCCGGCAGCAGGATGGAGCCAATCGCCACGACCGTCGCCGGACTGGAGCCAGAAACGGCGGCGAACAGCGCACAGGCAATAACCCCCGACAGAGCAAGACCACCGTGCCAGTGGCCAACCATGGTTGTCGCAAAGTTGATCATGCGCCGCGCGACGCCGCCATGGGTGAGGAAATTGCCGGCCAGGATGAAGAACGGTATGGCCATGATCTCGAACTTCTCGATGCCGGTGAACAGCTTCAGCGCGACCGACTCGATCGGCACCTGCGTCATCGTGAACAGGAAAGTCAGGACCGTGAGACCGAGCGAGATGGATACCGGCATGCCGGTCAGCATCAGCACGAAAAGCAGAACGAAAATGATGGCGGCGTTCATTTGCCATCTCCGCCGTCATGGCCACGCCCGACCGACTTCGGATGCAGATTGTCGTCCAGCGCATAGGGCAGCAAATCCTCGTCCTTCAGTTCTTCGACGCCCTCCACGTGTCCGTGGTCATGGTGCGGCAATTCACCCGTCTTCCAGAAGGCGTAGGCGACCTGCAGGAAGCGGAAGCACATCAGATAGGAACCGAGCGGAATGACCAGGTAGACCATCCACATCGGCAGTTCGAGGTCGGCCGAGACCTGGTCGGTGTGGCCTATATGCCAGACAAAGCTTGCCCCCAGCGTACCGACGATGGCCGTAAAGAGTGCGCCAGCGAACAGGCCGAACAGTACGAACCTGGCACGGTTCCTGTCTCCTAGCGTGTTGATCAGCACGTCCACGCCAACGTGGATGCCGGTGCGAACGCCGTAGGCGGCACCAAACTTGGCCATCCACACGAACATGTAGATGCAAAGTTCCTGCGCCCAACTCAGGTTGAGCTGGATCAGACTATCCTGCAGCCCGGGGATGGGCAGTGTCGAGGCATAGCGATGCATAACGGCGACAAAGATTACCAGCGTCGCTGCGCCGATCAGGAAGGCGATCAGCCATTCCTCGAGGTGGTCGAGAAATTTCAGCATGGTTGCCCGCCTTCCTTGGACCCTTATTGAAGCTTGTTCGGATCGAAGCCGGTTTCCTTGTAGATGGCGTGGATCAGATCGGCGCCGATCTTGCTCTCATGCTCGCGGTGCACCTTTATGAGCGCCTTCTTCCACTCGAGCTTCTCCTGCGGCGTCAGCTTGATGATCTGCGTCTTGCCCGATTTCCGCACCAGTTCGAGGTCTTCGTCGTTCTTCTTCTGGGCCAGGTCGTTGGCGTACCTCGTTGCATCCTTCATCGCACCTTCTAGGATGGTGCGCAGATCGGCCGGCAGTCCATCCCAGAACTTCTTGTTCACGATCACGGCATAGCCGAGATAGCCATGATCGGACATCGTCATGTACTTCTGCACCTCGTGCATCTTCTGCGTGTAGAGATTGGAGACGGGGTTTTCCGTGCCGTCGACGACACCGGTCTGCAACGCCTGATAGACCTCGGAAAATGCCATCACCTGTGGGATGGCCCCCAGGGCGCGCATTTGCGAATCGAGCACCTTGGACGACTGGATGCGCATCTTGAGGCCCTTGAAGTCCTCGGGCTTGCGCAGCGGCTTGTTGGCGCTCATCTCCTTGAAACCATTGTCCCAGAAGGCCAGGCCGAGGATTCCCTTGCTCTCCAGTTTCTTCATCAGCATTTGGCCGATGGACCCCTGCGTGACGCGGTGCAGTTCCTTGTAATCGTCGAAGAGATAGGGAAGGTCAAACACTTCGAATTCGCGCGCGCCCAGCGGTCCAAACTTCGCCAGCGAGGGGGCGAGCATTTGCACCGCGCCGAGTTGTAGCGCTTCCAACTCCTCCTTGTCCTTGTAGAGCTGGCTGTTGGGGTAGACCTCGATCTTGACACGACCCTTGGCGCGTTCCTCGGCGACCTTCTTGAAATAATCCGCCGCAAGCCCTTTTGGCGTGTCGACCGCAACCACGTGGCTGAACTTGATGATGATCGGCTGCTGTGCCAAGGCACCACCACTCAAGCTTAGAGATGTGACAAATGCAAGCAGAATTCGCAGCTTCATGATACCTCCTCTCTATTTTGACTCGATGGTACCGCAAACGCCGGAATACTGGGTGTCCAGCGTCAAATCTTGTTCGAGATCGACTCGCCCACGGCGCCTGGAAATACGGAAACCTCCGAAGCTCGCCGCGGGGTGACGGTCTGCCTTCGCTTCCTTCAACTGGCGCAGCAATTCTACAAGTCTTTGCGCGCTAGGAATCTGCACACCGTGCTTGGCCAGGAGAAAGCGCAGCAGATTGCGTGCGCGCGCCTCGGAAAGAGCGCTCAAGCGGGCCACGGGCAATGGAAAGCATGGGGGCTCTCCCGCCAAATCGTTCAGGGCCAATTCATCCAGCAGATCTCGCGCTTCGGCAAAATGCGCAGCGGCGCTCGCCAACTTCGTCTCCGCAGCAGGAAAGCGCGACTGCAACAGCGGCACGATTCGGTGACGCAGGAAATTCCTCGCGTAGCCGGTGTCGGCATTGCTCTCGTCGTCGATCCAGTCGAGACGGTGGCGCCGCAGATAGCTATCGATCTCGTCCCGACTGATGCCCAGCAAGGGGCGAATCAGACGGCGCCCTTCGCCGATGGACCGCGCTTCGGGCATCGCGGTCGCGCCGGCGAGTCCAGTACCGCGCAGCAGGTTGAAGAGCAGGGTCTCGGCCTGGTCACCGCGATGGTGGGCGAAGGCCACCCAGTCCGCGTTTGATCTGGCGAAGACCTCGTAACGACGCACGCGGGCGGCCGCCTCCAGTCCTTCCGGAGCGTCGCGCTGAACGTCTACCTGCTCCGCGGTCAGCGGCACACCCATGCCCTTGCACAAATGCTGGCAGAACGCCTGCCAAGTGTCAGCGTTGGGGCTGATGCCGTGATTGACGTGCAGGGCCGCGAGCGCATAGCCAAATTCCCCCCGCAGGGCCAGCAATAGATGGAGGAGCGCGACCGAGTCGCGCCCCCCCGAAAGCGCCACCAAGAAACGCTGACCGGAACACACAGCGTTGCGTCGCAGGCAATCTCCGGCGACGGCCGCAAGCGGTTCAGGCGGCTCTCTGTTCCTTGAACTTGCCATAGCTCATCAGCCGCTCAAGGCGTCGCTTGACCAGTTCGGCAATCGACAGTTCCGTCAGTTGACGCAGCGTGTCCTGCAAGACTTTCTTCAGGGTGGTGGACATGGCGCGCGGATCGCGGTGCGCCCCGCCCAGCGGTTCATTGACGATGCGATCGATGAGGCCCAAGGTCTTGAGTCGCGCCGCGGTAATTGCCATCGACTCGGCGGCTTCGCTCGCTCGGTCGGCACTCTTCCAGAGTATCGAGGCACATCCTTCGGGTGAGATCACCGCATAAGTGGCGTATTGCAGCATGAGCAAGGCGTCACCAACCGCGATAGCCAGCGCGCCGCCGGAGCCGCCCTCGCCGATGACAGTGCAAATGACCGGGACTCGTAGTTGCGACATGACCAGCAGATTACGACCGATGGCCTCCGACTGGCCGCGTTCCTCCGCATCGATGCCGGGGTAGGCACCCGGCGTATCGACGAACGCGAAGACGGGCATTGCGAACTTCTCCGCAAGACGCATCAGGCGCAGGGCCTTGCGGTAGCCCTCGGGACGAGGCATGCCGAAATTGCGCGCAATTTTTTCCTTGGTGTCGCGCCCCTTCTGGTGGCCGATCACCATTACCGACTGGCCATTGAAGCGGGCCAGACCGCCCACGATCGCGCGATCATCGCCATAGACGCGGTCTCCGTGCAACTCCTCAAAATCAGTAAACAGCTGCGCTACGTAATCGAGGGTGTAGGGGCGCTGCGGATGTCGAGCCACTGTCGCGATCTGCCACGGCGTCAGCTTCGCATAGATCTCCTTGGTCAGGCTCTGGCTCTTGGCTTCGAGTCGGCCGATCTCCTCGGAAATGTCTACTGCTGACTCGTCCTGGGCGAAGCGCAAGGACTCGATCTTGGCTTCGAGTTCGGCGATCGGCTGCTCGAAATCGAGAAAGGTGGTTTTCATCTACTTTTGCCGGCGCGAAAGGCGATATCTTACAGCATGGCGGCATTAACCCGCCGTCGCCAAAGAACCCGTAGCACGCCGGTCCCACAAACGCCAAAGCCCTCTTACGAGGGCTTTGGCATAGGTGGAGTCTGGCGCTGACCTACTTTCACAGGCGCAATGCCTACTATCATCGGCGCGAAGGCGTTTCACGGTCCTGTTCGGGA